>Ga0181413_1000312_pt1 | contig 15075 bp, 18 predicted proteins | sample 36SPOviralmetaG_FD_130111 | JGI IMG/M metagenome (GOLD analysis project Ga0181413, IMG submission 130111) | Marine viral communities from the oligotrophic San Pedro Time Series (SPOT) site, San Pedro Channel, CA, USA - 36 SPOT_SRF_2012-09-28 | ecosystem: Environmental > Aquatic > Marine > Strait... | reverse complement strand
CGAGCAAGAAATATTACAAAACACTTACAAAGTCAAGACATTATGAGAGCAACTCCACTCCGTCAGGTTAGTAATGTTGTTAAACATCATACTACTAGGGTTGTAAATTCAAGTTTAGGATAATATTATAATATATATTATGATAGGTGAAATATTAGGAGTATCTTTTATATCAACTTTATTAATTCTTATAACAGCATATAAGAAATCCACAAAAAGAAGAAAAGTAAATCCAGTAGAACAAAAACATTTTAATACATATTATTATAATCAACCACCTAGGAGAAAAAGAAAAAAAAGAAATAACTATTAAGTTTCTTTTCGTAAAATTATTTTCTATGCTTATATTATAAAAATGTCTATCGTCCCTCGCTCCGCTCGTTATAATGTTCTCCCTATGGGTATCCCATCTCAACGCCGTTCCGTCCGTCAGGGCGTTCAGTCAGGTTCTAAATTTAAACCGGAAGATACTAAAATTATTCGTATTAACCTCCCCCAGCAGTCTTACCTAGATTGTGCTAATTCTTACCTTACATTTAGACACAAAATTTGTGATGCTAATGACCCAGCAGACGCACAGACTAATTTACTTACTAACCTTATGAATACCGCTAATAGTGAAACTTGTATGGATAATGGTGCTTTCTCGTGGATTAGAAATATCCAAATTCAGGGTGCTGATGGTTCAGTATTAGAAAATATCCAGAATTACAATGTTCTCTCTCGTGTCCTCCATCGTGCTACTCAACCTATGGATCATAATGAAAGTTCCGCTAATGTATTACAGGGATACGGAGATATTAGCGAACGCCAGTCTTGGGGTTGTAATGCGACAGGACACCAGTATGCTATTCAACTTTCCGCTAGTGGTATTTTAAGTAATTCTAAATACCTACCACTTAAATACCTCCAAGGTGGTCTTACTTTACAGATTGAACTAGACGATTTCGTTCGCTGTCATCAGGGTGCTGCTGTTGGTTCATATGTTATAGATCAGGTATATTTCCATATGGATTTGGTTGATTTTAGCGATGAATTTGATGCTATGTTTCGTAATCAACTTGCGAGTGAGGGTGTTAATATTCATTTTGATACTTATAGTTCTCACATTGATACACTCGGCACTACTAACGGCGAAGTTAATTTGGAAATCAGCGAACGAGCATCAAGTGTAAAATCTGTTTATACTATCCTCCGTAAAACTGGTGATGTTGTTGCTGTCGGTACTGATAGCACTGGTTCTTGGACTAGTCGTGAAACCACACGATACAAATACACACTAGGAACTACTGATTACCCACGCTTTGATGTATCTTGTGAGAATGGCGGTGCTATCTGCTATGCCGAGATGCTTAAAGGTTTTGGTGCTTTGGGCGATATTAATGGTGGTAGTGAAATTGATAGTCATTATTGGCGTGGTAAATCCTCTAATGCTAGTGATAAATACCTAGAAATTGTTAGTGTATTACCACAATCAGCATACGGAGCAAATAACGCATCATACGCAATTTTTACCTTTACAGGCAAACACGGACTTTCTAGTGGAACTAATGCTCTTGGAACTGGCGACCAGTTTATTGTTGCTAATACTGGTAATGTTATTATTGATGCTAATGGAACTGCTAATGCTAATGCTGATACTGCTGCTAACGGCACTTGGATTTGTGAAGCAGTAATGAGTGAAAGTTCTGCTCTTTGTGTTCTATCCCAAGGTGCTTTGGGTGGTGCTTATGCGGTTACTGCTGGTTCAATTGCTGCTACTGCTGTTGTAAGTCAGGGATACGCTAAAAAGGTATCTGCCGAAGCAGACGGCAAAGATAGTCATTTTATGATCGCACAGAATTTTGAAAATCACTTTGAAAACCAAATGCTCCAAACTGGTGTATCTGCCTCTGGTGCTGTTCCACTATCGCTTACTCTTCAATGTGATGGAGCGACTAACTGCCGTGTTGATACTTTCGTCCATAGCGACAAGATGCTTACTATTGGTGCTGATGGTCTTGCCTCTGTATCGGTTTAAGTATATTATATTTATTATTAAATAAATTTGTTTTTAGAAATACTTTTCTATACATATTATATAGATGTTTAGAAAATCATTAACAGGTGAAAAACATATAAACGCTACTACTATTACTGCTGATAGTGTTAATACAAAATCAATTGTAGATGAAGATGGATTAAGTTTTGAAAGTAGTATTAAAACTGGAAATTTAATAGATAATCATAAAGAATTATTAAGTAGTTTAAAACCATTAGGAACTGCTGGAACTGGGACATTTAATACAATATCTCCCCACGCAGTAGATGATAGACCTAATGATTGTATAGTAGTTTTTGAACACGACCAAAACGCAGTAAGTCATCATTTTATAAGTTGTAAATTACAAGATGCTATTATAAAAATGGATAAAATACACGCAGATATGAAAGGAGTTGTTGCTGATAATTCTGCTGATAAATTTTTAAAAACAAATTCTGCTTATAGTGCTTTTCATAGTGAAAATATTGAAACAAGCGGAAAATGGACTTTTACAACTGAACCAGTATATAAAGTAGGAGGAGTAGAATATGTATTACAACACGCCACAAGTAGCAATATAGTAGGACACCACACAACAGATAATAGTAGTTCAACACACCCTAAAATAGGTTCAACATCAGGAGATAATTGGAATGCTTCTGCTTCTGCTGGTGTTGGAGCAGTTCAATATATAGTAGTAAATGATACTAACGGACAATTATTAACAGAAAAGAAAAAACAAACATATCATAAGATTAATTATAAACCATCTGCCTATACAGCAAGTGATATATTAGTAGTTGCTGGTAATGATATACATAAAGCATCGCCATATTACATTATGACAACAGATACAGATGGAAAACTATTAGCAAAATACTTATGGAGTACTGATTTTAATATGTTTCCTATGGGTTCAACTGCTGGTGGAGCAGATGCTAGACCAGTAAGCGATAGATATAAACAAGGATTAGTCCCAGAGGGTTCAGGAACACATAATAATGAATTTTTAAGAAAAGATGGAACTTGGGGACAACCTCCTTCTAGTGGATTTGTAAATCCAACAAGTGTAGTAGCATTAGGAGGAATTGCAGATGGTAGTAAATTTACAGATGATGATGCTGATAATTTTATGGAATTAGGAAGAGGAAAATTAGGATATAATGGAACAGACAGCGATGTATTCAGTATAGCACATAGAGATAATTTTAGTAATGTTAATTATGCTTTATCACAAGACGCAAATGGAGCAACTATGATAAATTCTAAAACTGGACAATTATTATCATTAAGAGTAAATGATGAGATAATCCAAAAAATGGACGCAGATGATATAACATTAAGGGCGAATGTTGTTGTAGAGGGTAATCATATAATAAATTTACAAGGAACAAGTGGAAATATATTAGCAAGTCCAAATGCTGATATATCTTTTACGATAGGCAGAGGACAATTAGGGTATAATGCGACAGATACAGATGCTTTTTGTGTAGCACATAGAGATAATTTTAACGCAACAGATTATTCTTTATTACAAGACGCAAATGGAGCAACTATGATAAATTCTAAAACAGGACAATTATTAACATTAAGAGTAAATGATACGATAGTTCAACAAATGGACGCAGATGATATAACATTTAAGGGGAATGCTATTGTAGATGGTAGTCATACATTAACATTAAATAATACAAGTGGAAATATATTAGCAAGTCCAAATGCTGATATATCTTTTACGATAGGACGAGGTCAAGTTGGATACAACGGAACAGATACAGATGCTTTTTGTGTAGCACATAGAGATAATTTTAACGCAACAGATTATTCTTTATTACAATTAGCAGATGGTAATACATTTATTAATGCTAAAAACGGACAAGCAATATCATTTAGAATTAATGACGCAACAAGTATAGCATATATATCATCAACCGCATTCGTAAGTAATGTAGAAATGGTAAATAATGTATTAAGTGGAGTAGCATTTTCATCATTAGACGCAGATACAACATATACATTTGGAAGAGCAAGTATTATAGGAGCAAGTGATATTATGTATTTAGGGCATAGAGATAATGCTAATTCAACTGATTACGCTATATCTCAATTACAAAATGGAGCAACTACTATAAATTCTAAAAGCGGTCAAGGATTACACGGATCAGTTGGAGGAGTTGTATGTTTTGACACAACCGCAGATGATTTTACTTTTGCGGTAAATGCTGTTGTTAATAGTTCTCATAATTTAAATTTACAAGCAACAAGTGGAACACCATTTATATCAACTGATAATGATCTAATTTTTGAAATGGGAAGAGGTAAAATTGGTTATAATGGATATAACGCAGATACTATGACATTAGCACACCGAGACCACTTTGACGGAACTGACTATATGATAAGACAAGATTTTAATGGTTATACATTTATCAATTGTCCTAGTGGGGTATATATAACTTTTAGAATTGCTAATGTTGAAAAAATGAGAATGAATACAAATAAATTATTATTAAAAGTAAATGTAGAAGTAGATAGTTCTCATATTATAGAATTAAAAAAGACAAGTGGAACTATATTTGAAAGCACAGATGACGATACTATATTTGAATTTGGTAGAGGTAAAGTTGGATATGCGACAAATAGCGATGAATTTGCGATAGGACATAGAGATTGTTTTTCATCAACTGATTGTGCTTTAATTCAAGATGAATTAGGAGAAACTATTGTAAATGCTAAAACTGGGAAAAAAGTTAATTTAAAAGTAAATGATACATCTATTGTAGAAGTAGGAGCAAATGAAGTAATATATAAGAAAAAAATAGAATTTGCTGGGGATTTCGGTGGTAGAATAATAGATGATGGAACAGCGTTGAATACTTCTAATGAGATATTTGTAGGAGGAGTAAGATTAGGATACTGGGGAGGAGGTGCTGGATATGGTGCTTTATACAATAAAGGGAATAGTGGTGCTAGTTCTTATGCTATTCTTGCTGGTTCTAGTGATACATATCTAAATGCTACAACAACTATATATGTTAGAATTAATAACTCAACTTCCATATTTACAGGCACTGCTAGTGCTTTACAAATATACGGATCTACTGAATATACTAGTGATATAAGAATTAAAGATGAAATAGAAGACGCAGACGATTATTGGGACGCTTTTAAAACAATTAAGATTAAAAAATATAAAAAGATTACAAAAGACGCACCTGATAAAAAGAGGTTAGGAGTTATAGCAGATGAAATAGAAGTAAATACTAATGAAATGATTAGTAATGCTTTTAGTCAAGGAACAGCAAATAACCCTATGGAGTTAAATGATGGAACTAGTGTAGATGAAATTAAAAAAGTTCAATACGACCAGTTATATAGAATGAGTATGACTATTATACAACAATTACAAACAAGAGTAGAAGCATTAGAAACCATTATACAAAATAATAACCTATCATAATATATATGAAAGTATTTAAATCAACTAGAAAAGATAAAAAATATATGCTAGAATATCAAGGAAAAATAATACATTTCGGGCAAAAAGGAGCAAGTGATTATTTACAACATAAAGATCCTAAACGCAAAGAACTTTATTTAGCACGGCATAGAAAAAGGGAGAACTGGACTAGAAGCGGTGCTAATACAGCAGGATTTTGGGCGAGATGGATATTATGGAATGACCCAACAACAATTGAGGATAATATGAGAAAAGTTCATAAAAAATTCAACATATAAAATAATATTTGATAATGTATATAATAAAATGTTTAGTTGCCCCCTATGTAGAAAAGAATATTTACTATATAGTAAGTTATGCCCTAAATGCGATAAAATATATAAACTGGGAACTATTTATGGTTTTGATAAGATATATGATATTGTGGATAAATGTTTAGTTATTAATGAAGAAAACCAAGAAAGAAAACTAACAAGAGTATCCAGAGCAATAAATACTAATATTGAAAAAAAAGATTAGAAATGGTGTTATATTTTTTTATTACTTTTATTATATCACCAAAATATATAAATGTCTTCCAAACCAAAGAAGAAAGAAGGGTTTTTAAAAAAAATAGGTAAGTTATTTACACCTATTAAAAAAGTAGGAAAAGCAGTAATGTCTAAAATAGAACAGACACAAAAAGCAACTGATTTTGATACTATGAGCGATGAAACTAAATTACACGCTCATATCGCTAATCAATCATATAACAAAGTAGGACAAAGAGAAAAAAGTCTAGGAGGATATGAACTAGATGAGAGTTTTAGTAGTAAAAAACACGCCGTTTATCATAATAAAAACACTAAAAAAACAATAATCTCATATAGAGGAACAGACCCTACCGATGCGGAGGATTTGTATAATGACGCTCATATCCTTAAAGGAACACAAGCAACAACAGATAGATATAAAAGAAGCGAAAAACTATACGATGATGTTGCTAGTAAATATGGAAGTAGTATTACTGCGACAGGTCATTCATTAGGAGGGAATATTAGCGAACACATAGCAAGGAAAAAAGGAGCAAAAGCAGAAACATTTAATACTGGTAGAGGTATAGATAAAAATTATGCTGTTGCTTCTGCTAAATGTTTTATTACTAAATATGTAGGAAAAAGACCTAAATACTGCGATAATGTTAAAAGACATCATATAGTAGGAGATCCATTAAGTGCTACAAATAAAGGATATGGTAAAGCATATTCATATAGATCCAAAGGAATTAAATCTCATTCATTAGAAAACTTTTTAGGAAAAGATAATCCAGTAGAAAGATTTAGACCACAAAAACAAAAAAGTATAGTGTCATCTTCATTAGGATAAATATATATATATATAATATATATGATAAATTTAGACATTAGTAATAACCCACTACAACTCCAACGAGAGGAAATAGCATTCCGTCAATCTAATATTAGACAATTAGATATAGAAAACGCCCAATTTAGTAGAAGAATTCAAGAGGGAATGATTGACGATGATAGTAGCGTAAGTCAATTTTCATTTTACGGAGATGAAAACTATAAAATAATGAGCGATGAGATGAGAGAAATGATTGCGGACACAAGACAAGATATAGCAGATAGAAGAGCAACACAAGTTGAAAAATTACGAGAAGCACAACAGGCACTACAAATAACACAAGGTGGAGGTGGTGGAGGTGGTGGTGGAATGGGACAACAAGCACTACGACCAGCAAAAAAAACCCAACAAGGTACAGGTCTTCAACCAGCAAATCAACACCATCAACAACCATTAATACAGGCACAATTAGGTGAAGAAGAAAAAGAAGAAGAATGAAAAAAAAAAATGTAGGTATAAAGTATTATGGTCTTTCAAGAACAATCAAGCGATTATGGATTTAATAAAAACAACCTCACAAATTCTAATGATATATCTAATTATAAAAACAAGATACTAGCAGATAATAAATTATTTCAACAACCTATTATACATACTAAAAAGAAAATCCCTAAACGATACAAAATAAGTAGGTTTCGTTAAAATTAATATATAATATATAGTATAATGGATAATAAACCTAAACGAGTAAATCTAGATAATTTTATACTATTGAATGATATGACTGACGAACAATTAGATAAACAACACAAAATAGAAATGAGAAGAATGAAAAAAAATAAAGTCCAAATGTATATGGATAAACATAAAAAGTTTTTTGGTTAATTAAAATGTATGTATAGTATATAAAATGCCTAAAAAGCGAACGACTGGAAAGAAACGCCCTAAAACAAGAGGGAATGCGTTACCTAAAACACAAGTTAAACCTGAAAAGCAGATGCGTAAAGCACCACTAGCAAACACATACAATACATTACCACCATATCGTAATGTCCCAGTGTATTACTCTCAATTTGGAGCAAATACATTTGTTTAATGTTATTTTTATAATTATTTTTTATTATATATATAATATATAATGAAATTTAAAGTTTTAATAAATACTGATGATAAAGGCAAGTATTTCGTTCATAAAAGAAAGAAGACATATATAAAGTCTAGATGTTTAAAATTAATGCCTAAAAAAGAAAAGTTTAATGTATATGTAAAAGAAGATGGTATTAAATATTACAATACAGGAGGTAGAAAAGTATATATAGGTAAAGATAAAGAAACAAGTAAATTAATATGCGATGATTTAGATAAGGTTGTAAAAACTAAACGCAAAAAGATTAATAAAGTTCTTACTACTAAATTACAAGAGTTAGTAGATGTTAAAACAAGACAGAAAGAAGGAAAACAAAAGAAATTAAGAGAAGTTGCTAAAATAGCAAAATTGAAAATAGATGAAAGAAAACAAAAAAAGAAAAAAGAAAAAGAAGCAAAAGAAGCAGGTAAAAGAAGGTCATACACAGAAGTAAAAGCAAGTTTAGAATTTTTAACAGATAAAAGAAGAAGTATTAAAAATGAAGCAGGAATACAAGGGTGGGGTGCTTACCAAACACAAAGAGCAATAAGAGAGTTTGATGCTTTTATGGCGAACCCAAATAAACCTATTGAAACACCAGCATTAGGATTATTGTATAATAAACCACCTACATTTATGAGAACAGATGATAGGGGATTACCTACTACTATACCTGACCCAACACCTGAACCAACACTACCACCAGTTCCATATCCTCCTTTACCCCCATCTTCATTAGCAGGAATAGAAGACCCTACATTAGTCCCCATAGCAATGCCTCTTAAAATTGATGAGTTAGGAAATATTATATTAGGCGAAGAAGAAGAAGAAGTAAGATTAACAATTAATAATAAAGATTTTGATGAAGATGAGGGTTTTATGTTGAGTGATGAAGAAGAAGAAGAAGCAATAACAGAATACCAACAAGCAATATTAGATAAAATAGAAGCAGAAGGAAGAGAACCAACAGAAGAAGAATTAGCATCAATAAATATTGAACCAGTAGAAGAAGAAGGTAAAGCAATACCAACGCCAACCCTATCAGTCCCAGTAGGAGAAGAAGAAGGAGAAGTATTATCTACACCACCCATAGCAGAAGCAGTAGATACACCAAGACCATTAGAAGAACCAAAACCATCAAGAACAGGGCGAGGGGTTGCTAAACCAACACCTAAAAAGACACAAGCAATTAAAGATGCTAAACAACAAATACAACAGAAACTATTAGATATTCAACGATATATGGATACTGATATTAGAAGTGCTAATAATTATAATAGTCATATAGAAGTATTAAAAGAACCTCTTGAAGCAGAACAAAGACAAGGGGTATTTATTAAAGATGCTGTTAAAAAATTACGAGCAGATGTTGTTAAACAATATAAAACATATACAAAGCAGTTAATTCTTCATTTCGTCCAAAAATATAGAAAAAATCCTTTTAAGGAAACAACAATAGCACATTATAGAATACAAGGAGAAGTTAGAAGAATTGAAAAGAGTTATGGATCATCTGCTCCAATGAATGAAGCACCCCAAAATATAGAAGATTATGATACATTGAATACTATGATTGATTACTGGAAAGGTAATGATAATTTTAGAAGAAAGGCAGTAGATAGTGGTATAGACTTAATGGATAGAAAATTAGATAAGTTTGCTAGTGAAAGTGATAAATCAGGATTATATTCATATAGCGAAGATTTAGTAAAACGATTTAGTGTAAAAGATAATGAAGGGGATACTATTGCTTTACTACCTACAAAGATTAAGGTTAAGATGGAAAAATTAATACAAGGAGAAGATGAGGATCATTTTGAAGGAATATTTACAAAAAATAATATTAAAAGAGTTCAGGCAGGTTTTGAATTCTTACCTAAATACTGGAAAAAATCGCAAATGGAACACGAAGTATATGAAACTATCGCTCATAATGTAAGAACTAATTTTACAACAACTAAACCTGAATTATTTGGCGATGAAGTTTTAACAAGAGCGGTATTTGGTGATAAATTAGATGAAGCAGTAGGACAACCAGCAACAGGAAATAAAATGTCCGCTAGTGCTATGAATTTAATGACTGGTAATGAAGACCACCAAACAGCACCTACACACGCAGGAGTAGAAGTAGAAGGGGGACATATACCAGTAGCACCTGAAATAGATACAGAAGATACAGATGAAGATGAAGAAGGGAAAGATGATGAAGATGAATAGACTTAATAAAAAAATATTTAGATATAATATAAATGAAGTTTGAATTACAATCAGCAATAAGTAGAACAAGTGCTAAAATAATAAAAGAGAATAACGAAAAAATAAAAAGAAACAAAGCAAGACAGGCAAAAGCACGATTGACCGCAACACAGGCAAAAGCATTAACAAATGGAACAGGTGTGAAATTTACAAAAAAGAAATAAAAAAAATATTTGAATATAATATAAATGCCTACACATTACGGACACTCCACCACTAAAAAGAAAGTTCTTAAAAACAAACCCCCAGCAAGAAAACCCACCGCAAAAAAAACATCAATGAGTTATAAACAACTCGCAGACCAATTAAAAAAAATGTCTGCTAGAAATAGACCAGTAAGACCAGTTCGGTCATTAAAACCTACTCTTTTAAATGTACCATTAGGAGCATCAGCAAAATCTTCTATGTCTAAAAAGAAAAAATGAAAACATTAGTATATAGTATAAATGCTATTAGAAACAGCGACAATTATGGAGTGGAGTTTAGCGATAGTTGGAATTTTAGGAGCGTTAGGAGGCGTTATTAAAGCATCTAACTGCCGTAAGGTGTCAATATGTAAAATTATAGAATGTGAAAAAGTACAACCAATAGAAACAGAAGAAGAAGAAACAACAGGAGATGATGATTTTAGTAAAGCATTATCTAGAAAAAAAGTTATTAAAGAAACTATTGAAGAAAAAGTTTAGATTAAGTTTAGATTTTAGTTTTATTATCTTACATTATATTATATGACCCACCAAATACGCAAACAGGAAATTAAAAGAGCAAGTCGTTATGCTTGTTTAGAATATATTAATAGTCTTACAGAAGATGCGAAAACTTGTGAAGGACGACCTTGTGATTATAACAATTATGGAGATCATAAAGGGTTTGATAGTCAAGGGAACGCAATAAGACCTTATAATACATACGAAGAAGGATTATGTTGGTATAGAGCAACACAACCACAATTAGACGATTGGTTAATATCCCAAATTGTATATGAAAATTTAAAAAGAACAGAACACCCTGATTTAGAAAGAGCAGTAGTAAAATCTAATGAATACGCAGGATTAAGTGATGAAGGTATTAGATTGAAAAAACGCCGTGATAAATTACAGGCAAGATTAGAACAAAGAAAGAAAACAAAAGAAGGATTGAAAGTAGAAAAAGCACCAGTAGATAATCCATTTATATTAGATTTTGATGGAGATTTTAAAAAAGAGATTGATGCTATTTATAATTTTATAGAAAATTAATTAAGTTTAATTTACAGATTTTTTTTATTAGTTTAATATATATAATGGATTACATAGAAAATAAAATAAAAGAGTATAAACCGAATATTAAAGAAACAACTATACTTGCTTATCTACAAAATATTAGACGAATTTTTAAACTACTTGATTTAGATGTAAGAGATAATCTAAATGAATTATTAGATAAAGACAAAATTGATAGTCTATTTAAAGATAGAAAATATACAACAATTAGAAATGTATATAATTCTGTTATAGTAGTATTACAGGCATTAGATGCTGACCCTGATGTAATTGATGAATATATTAGACACAGAGATAAATATAATAATGACTATGCTACTTGGTCTAGCAAAAATATTAAATCTAAAACACAGGAAGAAAACTGGATTAGTATGGAGGAGGTATTAGATGTATTAGAATATTGGAAAACATTTGATAGACAGAAACATTTACTATTAGGTCTATTTATTCAATATCCATTTAGAAATAATATGCGAAATCTAGAAATTATTACTTATTCTAAATATAATAAACTAGAAGAAGAAGATAAAAAGCATAGAAACTTTTTTATTAAAAAACAAAGACCCATAACATATTGGTTCAGTTTTAACGATTACAAAACAGAAGGAAAATACGGAGAGCGATTTGTAAAAATCAGTGATGAATTCTATAAAGATATTGGCGTATATTTACGAAAGAATAACCCTAAAAACTTCTTATTTGAAACAGAAGATAATGAAGAATTTACAACAAATGATTTTACTAGATATTTTAAAAGTATATTCAAGAAAACAGAAAAACAAATTAGCACTACCTTATTAAGGCATATTATAGTATCTAACGCATTTAGCGATAGTAAAAAAGAACAGGAAGAAATGGCGAAAAATATGGGACATAGTTTAAGTATGTCTAATGATTATATTAAATATTAATCTTCATCATCGCTATTAAATTCACCATCACTAAAAAAATCATCTTCTGCCTCATCATCTTCATTCTCCCTATTTTTAAAGTATTCATCTTCTAAATATGTAAATAGTTTAGTAGAGTTAAATGTTGTATATTTATTTACACAACCAGCAATTTTAATACTAACTCGTTGAGTAATACAAAACGGCATTTCATCAAGCATAACTTTAATATTTTTAGTATTAGTATATTCGTGTTTTAATCCTTGTTCTTCTAAATATTCTTTAAACGCATCTTTAAACTCGGTAGGAGTTGTAATATATAAATCCCTTTTCTTACTATAAATGTATGGAGAATTTTTAAAACCACCTTTACACAACAAATATAGATACTTATATATAGGTTTAATGTTAGAAACTTGTAAGTTATTATATGCTTCTGTCTTTGGTATATCTAATACATTGAAATCAGTTAAATCAACATTCATAAAATAAGAATATAGACAATCTAAATTGTGTTTAGATTTTGCTAATTCATCTACACGACCAAAGAAATTAGTATCTTGTCTGTATTTATTAGTTGATTTAATTACAAAATAACGCCTATCTTGATTTTCAATAAGAACTGGTTGAGCGTCATTAGATACGATAAATAACCTCACATAATTATCAACTTCTCTTAATGGATAAAACTTTTTCTTAATACTTATTTTATCTGCTGTAATATGATCTTTTAGTTTCTGTTGATTTGCGATACTATCTTTTGCTTCTGCCTCGTTGAATTGAAGTAATATTTTTTCATCAATAACATCGTTGAAATTACCAAATACATTATCCATATTAGCAGTTTTGTATATATAATTATGACCCATCAACATACCTAGAATTTTAGTAAAAAAATCTTTACCTACTCCATTACTGCCTTTCATTACAACCGCTGTATCAGGTCTAATATTAGTATATTTAAACATATGTGCTACATAATTAAATAAGTATATTGCTCCTAATAGTTCTTTATCTCCTCCGCTTAATTCTTTCATCAATGATATAAATTTATCAACAAATTCATTACCATCATCTCCATAATCTTCTTGATTTATTATATTGCGTGGAAACTTCTTGAATGTATTGAAATAGTTATATGGTGTAGGGTCAGTATCAGGATAAGGACACCATTTTACACCTTCATAACTTAATCTGTCTTCATCTTCATTCCATTTAGGGAAAAATGCCGTGGGGATTACTCCTTTTTCGGCGGTAGGTTTATTAAATTTGTAATTAGCATAGAATTTCATACACTCATCATATTTCATATATGTATAACTATCCTTTTCAAGATTAATAATACTTAATGGGTGTTTTAACATTGCCTTCGTTTTTTCCCATTCAATTTTACGATTTTTATAACTCATAGGATCATTATCTTGGTCTTTAAAATCGTCAGGGACTTTTACATCGCTTTCTACTTTTTTAATATCCCATTTAATATTGAACTCTTCGCATTTCTTATTAATATTAGAAATAGTATTATCATCAATTTCTTTATTAGATACATAGAACCCATCATATAAAGGAAATCCAATATCATTAAAATCCTTCATAACATATTGAAGTATTCTATTTTCATATTTACACATTAGTTTAGATAGTTTAGAACATAATGGATTTTTAGACCCTTCTTTTGGTTTAATCTTATGGAATTTACTTAAAAGTTGAGGTGCTAAATATAGTTTCTCTTCGTGGATTTTAGTTAAGAATTCATTAGAATTTTTTTTAATCTTATCCATATTTAGAAAAGCATTAAAGGTATATTTATTAAAATCATACTTTTTACAAATCTCTTCTCTGTTATTAACATACTCGTCTAAATGAATAGCATTTAATCCGTGTTCTTTATATAACTGATTTAATATACTGGCGTGGGCGTTTTTAATATCTACCTCTGTATATCTTCCACTACATAGAAAATTACGGATAGGGTGGGGTAATGAATGAAGACCTAGACCTTCTACATATAAACGCCCATAAGACATTGTCGCTTTTTCACCATATTTATATTTTCTAGTATTTTCATTTTTTTCTAGAATTCCTTTTAAGAATTTTTTATAAATAGCAATGTATTTCTTTTCCCACTTCTTACCATCTTTAAGAGGAAATAAGCGTATCCAATCCTCCCCTGATAAAGACAATAAATAATTAACATCTCTACTTCTAACTTCTTCGGTAAATTCTTTTCTGTCATTTTTTTCATCATTCAACTTTAACATATATATATATTAAACAAAGATATTTTTTTAAGTATTTTTAAACGAATTAAAAAATATATAAATTTGTAGAAAAAAACAAAAGCGTTCAAAAATACTTAAAAAAATATCTAATATAATATATATAAACAGATGTATAAATATATTGTATCTACATTTACCCAAAATGACAAAAAAGATCTAGTATGTAAAAATGAATATAAGAATGTAAGAGAGGTTGCTAAATCATTAGATGTATCCCCTGCTACTATCTGTGGAGAGTTGAATGGAAAACCATCTAAATCATTAAAAAGATTTACTATTGAAAAAGTAAAAGATAATGATGCTTTATTTAAAAAGATGTTTAAAGAGTTAATGAAACTAGAAACTGATGAAAAGAGATATGAGTATCTTCGTAAAACACTAGAACAAAATTTAATTACTAGTATTTAATATTTTTTTTTTAACAAT
>Ga0181413_1000311_pt1 | contig 15079 bp, 37 predicted proteins | sample 36SPOviralmetaG_FD_130111 | JGI IMG/M metagenome (GOLD analysis project Ga0181413, IMG submission 130111) | Marine viral communities from the oligotrophic San Pedro Time Series (SPOT) site, San Pedro Channel, CA, USA - 36 SPOT_SRF_2012-09-28 | ecosystem: Environmental > Aquatic > Marine > Strait... | reverse complement strand
CTTGTTTTTCTGCAATTCCCGCGGATTTTTCGTATTGTGAGATTTCTTCTTGGATTCGCTTACGGACATACTCACGAACTGCTTGGGTCATTTTTGGTTGGTTTTTTGTGATTGTTTATAAACTTAATTCATTACGTTCATACATACAACCGAATGTAATAAAATATGCGTAGAATCCCAAGGATTTCGCGTTTTACCTGTATACACACACACATTCACACACATTATTATATGTCTGTATGAGGGGTGTGGGAGGCTGGATGTAGTTCTTTTTTGCCCCCTCTCTTTTTTTGATTTTTTGCCCTTTTACCCAAAACCCCCTTTTTGGAAAAACACCCCACTTTTTAGAGCCCTGTAGAGGATACTATAGGACTTTTTTTCTTTAACACACATACACACATATTATACTATTAAATATTCATATATACGCTCGACCCATAGATCTCGTAGTCGATCTTTAAATACACACAATCCGCACATACCGCCCGCGGGCCGTCGATGGCACGATATTGTGGCGCGGGCGGCCCGCCATCAACCCGCCATCGACCCGCTATCGGCCCGCCATCTATAAAAAAGTATTGTTACACACACAAAGTATTGTTACACACAAAGGATGTCATAACGTATTGTTATGACACCCATTGTATTGTTATTACCGTATTAGGTGGTTGGTTGGTTTTCTTTTTTGGCTGGACGACCACGCTTGATTACCACACCCGCATCCAGCAATGCTTGACGTTCAGCGATTGCCATTTGGCGCTTGCTAGTTGGGTTGGTTGGGCGTCCACGTTTTACTTCACCGCCTTGGGCAATGCGTTGGGCTTGCTTAGCAAGTCGTTGTTGGCGCTTGGAATCTGGGTTGATTGGACGGCCGGTACGTACACCTGGTGCTGAGTTGAGGCGTTGTTGTCGTTTGCTGGTTGGATCAACTGGTCGTCCGGTACGTACCTTGGTGGTGAAGTTGATTTGGTTTTCGAAGGTGGTGTTTGAAGCGTTGAATGAAATTGACATATGTGTGTGTTTGTGTTGGTTTGTTTCTTTTCTTTCTGGTATAAAGATACGAATCTTTTCTTTACTCCCAAACCCCGTATTGACTTGTTTCTTGTGTGTGTGGGGTTCCTCTTTCTTTCTGGTATAAATGTACGAACGGGTCTGTATGGACTAAACCTCCCCTTCACTATTGACCAAAACCAAATCACTCTGAGGAAACACCCCAATACCATTCCAGTGTTTCATTTCGAACCAAGGTTCTTTCATGAGTGGCATAGGACAGCATGCTACACCTGCTTCAAAACCATCAGCGTAGCGTTTTGTGATTAAACCTTCGTGTCCTGAGCGGGGGCATATTGCTATTTGACCTACCATTATGTGTGTGTTGGGTTGTTTCTTTTTCTTATGATATAAATGTACGAACGGGTCTGTGCGGGTTAAACCCCACAACTATGTTGGGTGGTTCGGGCCCGGCGGGAGGTTGATTTCTGACCACATCCACCCCACGGTAGATTCCTCTTTGTTCTGGACAGTAAATACGTCATACCCACTTCTCCAAGAACATAAGTGTAAACCACCGTTAGGATCCAACACAAGCAACACCTTGTTAGCTGGTGGGAAGTTAACCCCATCTAACTCATTCCATTGTCCTACATTCATATCTGTTCCTTTTTCTTATGGTATAAATATACGAACATCCTCTCAAAAACCAACCCCCACATTGGGTGTATCTCATTGTACGTAACGTACGTACGAAGACCAAACCAAAAAACCACCCACCTTACCACGTACGTACGTGATGCGCGTGTTGTGTACGTACGTTCATCAAACATTGTATGTTGTGATGTGTGTGTGTACGTACGTGATGCATTACAGCTCTGTATTATTAAACCCCCCTGTTGGAGATTTGTTTGGTTTTTGGGGTTTGTGTGTATGTATAGGATGGTAGGTAGGCTCGATAAAAAGGTTTTGTCTATTGAGTGTTTATTGATTGTACGTCCACCCAAACATCACCCCCACCCCCCTACCCCATTCCACACACACCACACCACCCACTACCATTACTCATTACATACCACGGGGTACTTACACCCCATACATCCCTCACCACATACTGTGCCCTAACACAGAACCGCAATTAACCACAATAGAAATGCAAGTACAACATGCATGTTGTATGCGGGAAAGACGGTACACACACACACCATCTAACCCGCATAACTTAACACACACATAACACATAATAACCACGTGGCTGTTATTCAACACACACACAACACACACCACGTATACACCGTTATTACATCACACACACACACCATCCCAATCGTTCCGTTACGTACCACACCGTTGTATCATCACGTACGTACGTTGGGTTGGTTCTTTTTTCTATGAGTCATCATCACCACCATGGTAGTGTACCAAATGCATTATAGTAGTTCAAAATAAAAATTGAATGTTTCTAACTCCTGCCAAAGCTCTCCTACTGTCATTTCTTTTTGGAGTTCACTTCTGTAGTCAGCTTGTCCGCAAACCTTGTATTTTTTGTTTTCACTTATGTATGTAAATCCACACCCATTGCAGCTGTCAAACTCTAATTTTACGTTTCCGTATTTTTCTAAGATTTGTGATTCGCTCAAACCGTGCATGATAATGTTTTTTTGTGTGTTTTTTTTCTTATGGTATAAATGTACGAACGGGTCTGTATGGATTAAACCCCACACCCATATTAGGTGGTTGGGCGATTGTCGTGAATTACTCCATCTGAGTCTTCATAGTAGATTTCGTTTCCGTTTGAGTCGTATTCTCTTTTAGTCCAAAGCCCATTTGAGTTCTCATAGTAGATTTTATTTCCGTTTGAGTCGTATTCTCTTTTAGACCAAAGCCCATTTGAGTCTTCACAGTAGGTTTGGTTTCCGTTTGAGTCGTATTCACTTTTAGACCAATACCCATTTGAATGCTCAAAGTAGGTTTCGTTTCCGTTTGAGTCGTATTCACTTTTAGACCAAAACCCTGTTGAATCTTCATAGTAGATTTCGTTTCCGTTTGAGTCGAATTCACTTTTAAACCAATACCCTATTGAATCCTCAAGGTAGATTTCGTTTCCGTTTGAGTCGTATTCACTTTTAGACCAATACCCATATGGTTTCTCAAAGTAGATTTTGTTTCCATTTGAGTCGAACAGTTTAAAGTCTCCGTTCTTAAAATCGTGGTTGAATTGTTGTGCGATTGTCATAATGTTGGTTTCTTTTTCTTATGGTATAAATGTACGAACAGACCTTAGAAGGTCACGCGTATGCGAACGGGGTCAACCCCTCAAAAAACTTCATCTTGTCGATTGGGAACTTAAAAACCGACTTTTGACTCATCATGTTGTATGAATACACGGTGAGGTACTTGTCAGTACATTTGTCAATATTCATACAATCACGGAGGAAAATATTCGTACCTTCCTTACCCACCACTGTAATCCCGCTATCCATTTTCTCAATAGAGTAGGTGTTGTTATTGTACTTGAAGTAAATCTTGGTTCCTTCTGGTTGTTGGTCGAGTGCGGTTTTGAGCTTCATAATGTGTGGTTTTTCTTTCTTTCTGGTATAAAGATACGGATCCTTCTTTGCGGACTAAAATCCCTTACCGGAAAAATACTTCATACCAACATACTCCAGATCCGAACTCAGGTAGACCTTAAAGTAGTTAACCCAATCCTGATCCCATGTAGTAAAGTAATGGTCGTCTTCAATCTCGGAATTAACTGTAAAACCAATTTTGGATGTTGATTGGATAGTATATTTTTTTCCAACTTGAAGTGCTTCGGTATCAGTACCAACAATAATACAAGGATCAGTTGCGATTAAAACATCTCCTTTTTTAAATACTGGGTTGCTTGACTTATTCATTGTTGTTTCTTTTTCTTTCTGGTATAAAGATACGAATAAAGAGGAGGTGATCAAACCCCCTTTGTCAACCGTTGACAAAAGCTTTAAGGTAAGCCTCACCAAACACATCACTTACAGAACGACCATCCTCACCGTAAATATCTTGGAAATCGGGGTTGGTGGCTATAAAATCACAAATGAGATCAAACAACTCAAACTCCAACCACTCTTTCAAGCTACCAAACGATTTTTTACAAAAGTTTTTATCGCTATCCCAACCATTACCTTCCCAATTAACACTAAACTCGTTGAGATTAGAACCCCAACCATCAAACTGATACTCAGTGAATAACACATCCCCACCCAGACCACGTTTCGGACCGATTTTGAGTGAAATACCAACCCAAAAATCTTGGTCAAACGCATTCACTGAATAACGAAGGGTAAGTCGGGTGGTTGGTGAATCAAAATCTGTATTGCGTGGTTCAATAACACACAATGCACAATGTACATCCTTATGGAGTGAAAGGAGCTTGTCATTTACATCCACCACTGGGAGGATAGTATCGACTTCTTCTTTATCCAACCCCCAAATGTTTTGAACAGCAAAGCTGAGTGTTGGGTCGTAATCTGTCATACCACCATCCTGAATGGTTTTCAATGCTTTCTCTGTATACAATGCTTTGTTCAACATAACTAATGGGTTGGTTTTTCTTTCTTTCTGGTATAAATGTACGAAAGGGTCTGTGCGGATTAAAACCCCCGGGTACCAAAACCTGCTTTTGCTAGCTCCAATACATAATTATCCGCCTCTGTGTGTGCTCGATCTATTTGTCCTGCGTTGAGGTAGCTTTTAATCTCCTCAACGTATGCATCGTACGAGGGTGGTGATTTTTCGGTCCAGTGGGATACACCCCAATTATTAAAAGCGTTGGTAATGATTTGTTTTGCTTGGGTGGTGTTGTCTGTGTTTGTCATATCGGTTCCTCTTTCTTTCTGATATAAATGTACGGATCCTCTTTTATGGGTTAAACCCCCTAAACAACAACATCCGCAAAAAAGAAGCCGTTACGGTTTGGTTTTTGGTTTGAGATTCGAATTTTACTAGCGTATTCTAGTAAGTATGCATTATCGACATTTGCTTCAGCATCCTTATGCATTAGCTCTTTAATATCACACTTCACTAACATATTAACCTGCTCAATCCATTCACCGAATTCTTCATGGGTCATACCTTCCAGCTCATTCCCAGCAAAGGTGATATTTACAATATCCATTACCTCAATACAATCCAAAACCATTTCACAATCTTTGTCTTCTGCAAAGATTACTTGGTATTCGATTTCACCAGTACACAAACCATTGAGTACGTTGAATGGGGATGTTACGTTGATGAAAAGACATGCTGATTCAATTTTCATAATAGTGTATTTGTTGTTTCTTTTGTTTTTTTTTCTTTCTGGTATAAAGATACGAATCTTTCTTTGTGGACTAAAATTCCTTATGGTTGGATTTTTAAATACTATATTTGAATGTATCGTGAATACTATCAACCAAACTTCCCAAGTCTTGGTTTTCATTTTCACCTTCAAACTTCAATTTGTAAGCATTCTTCAAACACCCCACCAATGCATCAATTACTTCATCTACGTTTTTCATGTCTATTTTCTTTTCTTATGATATAAATGTACGAATAAAGAGGTGGGGGCTAAACCCCCCCCTTCCCCATCATTTCCTGTTGTAATATATGTAGAAGTTCATCATATAATTCATCTGCAACAGTATCTAAAACCTCATCCATATAGATGTAATCCATCAACACATATTCGATTTTATCTTTGATTTTTTCTTCTAATGTCCTTGTATCCATATCTGTTTCTTTTTCTTATGGTATAAATGTACGAATGGGTTTGTGTGGACTAAACCCCTCAATAACCAGCCCTTCCCATTTTTATTGCATACTTGTTTGCTTCGCTGTATGCAAGATCTGTGAGTCCTTTATCAAGAAACCCTGTAACTATATCCAGCACCACATAGTATGATGGTGGCTCTTCACACTGTACCTTCATAGCCCAGAGGTAGTTGGAAATGATTTGCTTTGCTTTGGCTGTGTTGTCTGTGTTTGTCATATCTGTTTCTTTTTCTTATGGTATAAATGTACGAATAAAGAGGTGGGGGCTAAACCCCCTCACTTTAACCCTCTACTCGCACCACCTTACCAGGAAAACAAACCAACTTACCTTTGGTTGGGTGAGTAATGAAATCATCTTTGTCGAAGCTATTTACCGCTTTACGACCTTTACCATTAAAAATCCGAGCAATGTGGTGTGGTGCAACATACACCTTAGATCCCATTTTAAATGATTCGCTTTTTGCTACTCGTACTGAACCTTTCAAACCGTGCATAATAATGTTTTTTGTGTGTTTTTTTTTCTTATGTTGTAAATATACGATCTTTTCTTTGCGGACTAAACCCCTTTGTTATAGCTGTTCATCAAAGTAAGCCTTAACAAAAGGATTCTTTTTAAACATCTGAACAAAATCGTACTGTTTATCTCGGGGCATTGAGTCAAGGGTAGCTCTAATTTCAGGAGTATCATTAATCAAATACCCACCTGTCATAAGCTCCTCTCCGTCTTTCAAAATAAGTGCAAGGGGGTTTTTATGGCTTATTCGGTTTGCTATAAGTTCTACTTCTTCATAACCGTTGCTGTTGGGTGTAATGTGTAAAATTTTCATGGTTTTTTTCTTATATTGTAAATATACGAATAAAGAGGGGGTGACTAAACCCCCTCTCAAATCTTATTTACTCAATATATGCAGTAGCCGCTGTGATAAATTCTTCTACTGCTGCGGCAAATCCTTCTTCCCCTACCAATTTTTGGCAGTAGGTATCCTTCATAAAATGATTGTAGTGGTTTTCAACCTGCTCATACATTCCCTCATATGAGGGATCATACAATTCGACATTATTCAATGCTTCCAGCATTTTGGCTGTGAAAAAAAATCGTTCGAAACTCATCTTATCTTTCTTTATGTGGTAAATATACGAATGGAATCTTACTTACCAAACCCCTTTATAGTGTGGTTTGTTTTAAGATCCTGCATTGTGAGGATCATAACTTTCTGTTCCTGAATCATAGAAGCAGCAATATCGAGTGTTTGGATATCAAACTCATCCTTTACCCACTCCTTAAACCACTTTGTAAGCAACTTTGACTTGATTTTCTTAAGCATATCTCTCTTTCCTTTCTGGTATAAAGATACGAATAGGGAGGGAGCCAACAACCCCCCTCCCTACTCTCAAACGCACGTCTGGGATATTTTAAGAAAAAGCCAACGCGTCACTCAACACTTTTGGTACAAACTGTTTGCGGTAAGCTTCTCCAAAGGTTGTGTCTTCAGCAGGGGATTTATCCAACAATACACCTACCATATCACTGCTCTCCAAAAACATATCTTCCATTGTAGACTCAGCCATAAGGAAAATATCTGTGAGCATAAACTTCTCAGCTTCAGCGAGTGTTATTACATCCGTACCACCCTCAAAAACACGCTCAGAAAACATATCATTAATACCACGAAAAAACACTGAACGGATATTAACCAGCTCACCGATTTCTTTATTCCAGTCGATGGCTGTTTTCAACTTGGCTGAACGTGGGACTGTTTCGTTAACAGCATCCATACCCTGCATTTCCATTTCACTAACCATAACATCCAAATGCATCAACAACTCACGGTTGAGAGTGTAGATACGTTGGTTCATTTTATCATTAATGATGTCTTGGTTTGATTCTTGGAGTTCTGAAACTTTGACTTCTACTTGCATAACTGATTGGTTTTTTCTTTCTTTACGTTGTAAATATACGATTTCTTTTTTGCGGACTAAACCTCCTTGAGCTCGTATTTTTTGCCGTCAATCTCTACGACTTTACCGTTGCGTGAGGTGGTTGGGCGTCTATCAAAAACTAATCCATATGAATTCTCATAATAGATTTTGTTTCCGTTTGAGTCGTATTCTCTTTTTTCCCAATCCCCATCTGAGTCTTCACAGTAGATTTTGTTTCCGTTTGAGTCGTATTCTCTTTTTTCCCAATCCCCATCTGAGTCCTCAAAATAGATTTCGTTTCCGTTTGAGTCGTATTCGTATTTAGACCAATACCCTGATGAATCCTTAAAGGAGATTTGGTTTCCGTTTGAATCGCATTCTCTTTTTTCCCAATACCCATCTGAGATCTCAAAGTAGATTTCGTTTCCGTTTGAGTCGAACAGTCGAAAACATCCGTTCGGGTCCTCAAAACCCTCAAAATCGTGGTTGAATTTTTGTGCGAGTTTCATCTTATCTTTCTTTATGTTGTAAATATACGATTTCTTTTTTGCGGACTAAACCCCTCAATAAAAATAACCTTGGTCGGGGCATGTCGTGGGTTCTTCACCACCAAAATACCCACCCCACTCACTCAAACTAGGTGAGATAAATGACTTACCTGAGAAAGCCAACACAACACCATCCATACGATCACCAACACCACCATTCATTTCATCCAACAAATCATAAAAGTCTTTACCTCCAAACTCACCATAACCTTGATAGTTATTTTCTACCCACCGGTTACCCTTATTGTCTTCCATTATTGCAGTGAATGTACGTCTACGTGAACCCTCTACTGCAATACTCTGATTTGTGTCTTGTGTCATCCAGCTAAATAATCCCATGATGTTGTTTTTTCTTTATGTGGTAAATATACGATTTTTCTTTTGCGGACTAAACCTCCTTAAGCTCGTATTTTTTGCCGTCAATCTCTACGACTTTACCGTTGCATGAGGGTGTTGGACGTTTGTCAAAAGCTACCCCCACAAGTTGAAATTTGAGGACTCATAGTAGATTTCGTTTCCGTTTGAGTCATATTCGTATTTGTACCAATACTCATTTGAGTCCTCAAAGTAGATTTCGTTTCCGTTTGAATCGTATTCACTTTTACGCCAATACCCATTTGAATGCTCAAAGTAGATTTCGTTTCCGTTTGAGTTGAACATTTGAAAAGCTCCGTTCTCAAAGTTGTGGTTGAATTTTTCTGCTAAGTTCATCTTATCTTTCTTTATGTGGTAAATATACGATTTCTTTTTTGCGGACTAAACCACCCACATTCGGCCGTATTTCTTTATAAGACTAATGTAGAAATCATCATTGGTGTCAATAAACTTTTTTAAAAGAAACGACTGAGTATCAACACCATTAAACTCACTAATCAGTTTTTCTGCGTAACGATGTTTTGCATTATCCCCCACATTGGGGTCTTCGATTTTGTTGATGAGGTGTTGTTTTGTCATATTGTTGGTTTTTCCCCTTTCTTTCTGATATAAAGATACGAATTCTTCTCTAAAAACCAACCCCCTTAGTTATTGGCGGCTGTCATTAAATCGATTTCTTCTTGAATAATTTGTTTGGCATCCATAAAATCGTTATTGAATATCCCTAACGCTTCTTGGTTTGGGTCATTCAAATCACTACGCATTTCCATCAACATAAACTTAAGGTAATTGTGTGGTTCCAAACCTGCCTCAATTGCCTCATCAGGACATACTCGACGCATTAACTTGTTTTCAAACGCAATATTTCTACGTGCTGTAACCATATTAGTTGTAGTTAGTTAACATTGAATCACGAGACATTTTGAGGTAACGTGATTGCATTTTACCATCAGGTGTTTCACACATAAACTCCATTCGGTCAACATCAAAATATTCACTTTTCAACTCATAAGCAATGATTCCCAAATCTTCCTTTACATATTGGATTGGGTGACAGAGTGACATGCAATCACCCAATAGTTGAGTGTTGAACTCAGCGTTGTTTTTGGGGTGGAGTGATTTGATTTTGTGTGCCATGGTTTTTCTTTTTTCTATGGTATAAAGATACAAAAAAAGAGGGGGTGATCAAACCCCCTCCCAAATATTATACCATCTGGCTGATTCGGTATTCATCAAAGTGACCAACAAACAGACTCAATGTACCCACCTCATCACCTCGGTAAATCTCTTCTTGGTATCGACACTCACGTACCTCACCAAACGATTCCATTTTGTAACTAGCAACCAAATAGTTACGCTTACGCTCTTCATCTCGTTCAACGCTTACTTCAACGTTGATACCTTTGATGTTCAGTTGGTTTTGTGCTGTGTTTTGGAGATTTTCAAACTTAATCATATGTGTGTTTTTTGTTTTTTCTTATCTCTCTTTACGTTGTAAATATACGAATCCTTTTTTATGGATTAAAACCCTTTGTGGGTTAGATCAAACGTTGTAAGTAATTAAAGGCTATATAAGTTCCCACATACCTGTTTTATTGTTAAAAACTCTAGCAGATGACTTGCGGTCAAAGTTAATGTCATCCTTTAACTCCGTACAACTATGTGTATAATTAATAGCTTCATCGTAAGCTCTTACATAGGTTTTAGCTAATAACACATCTGTATTATGGTAGTTTTTGCTATCCATTAATACTTGTTTTGCTTGATAATATTCATCTGTATAATTCATTTTTTTATTTTTTTAGGTTATTGTTAATTTCACGCTACTAATCATACACTTTCAAGTTGTATGCAATTAAAAAAGACATACAACAATATATAAAATTAATAAAGCTATTCTGTTTCTGTATAAACCAAAACACAAACCATTTGCCCTAGCCCTGTTCCAAACTTTATATCTACATATTCAACTTTTTCACTTGTTAAGTATTCATTTACTTCTGTTTGTATTTTTGAGCAACTGCTCCCTAAAAAGAATTTTGTTTTTATCATAATATTATCGTTTGTACGCATCACATTTATGGTTGCGGTTTTGGAACACAGTACCTTTACCATTATCCTGTGTTTTAATCCGTTGCATCCATTTTTGGTTACCATTCCCAAAATTTTGACCTTTCAATTGACCACGACTTGTACATGACCCTAACATTACTACACTCAGTAACAATACTACTACTTTCAATCCCTTCATAACTTAATCTTTAATAAAATCTTTGACTTCTTTACTCACTTCACCCGCCATCAAACCAATAATAATAACAGATACAATATACCCAAGAACAATAAATGGGAAACGAATAATTTTGGCTGTGGGTGAGATATAATGACGTGCTACCTCCATTGCTTCTTCTTCTTCTTCTGCTCTAATATCAGCTTGGATTTTTAGAAGCTCTTGTTCGGCTTCTTCCTTGTCTAAGTGAGACTCCAAAAACCACCCATCCTCATCTACTATATCATAGAGTTGGAGTTCACTTCCATCATTAAGTTTAAGGGGTTTTTTCTGTTTTACAATCTTAATTCCATCTGCTTTTGACATACCTTATCTTTCTTTACATTGTAAATATACGAATCAATCCCTACTGACTAAAACCCCCAATCAATCTTCCATTGGGAAAGAGTAATCAACACAACCCCCACGGAACAGATTGAAGTAAACTCGCTGACCAACATCACCACGTCGATTTTTACTGAATACAATGTAACGTTCAGCATCACGACCACGACCATCAAACTTGATGTGACCCATAGATGTGGTCATGTGTTTGATTCGGTTTGACCCAACAAAATCACCACTTTTAGACATTTGTTGGATAACCAAAAACGAGGTGTTGGTTTTTTCTTTGTTGTAACCTTTATTGTTGCGGTCCATAACATCCAACAACCATGATTCGGCTTTTTTCTTGGTGCAGTTGTTTTCTTCAGCAAATGCTTCGTTTACCTCAGCCCAAGAATCAACCAACACACAATCAAAGCTACCATCATCCAAAACAGCCTCAATAGCTTGTTGTACATTACCCAGGTAGTTCTGCAAAAACAGAATAGGTACATTACCAAACTTTGGGTAACGCTCAATGTAGCTGTAGAGATCAATCTCATTCATCTCACCCGAGATAAACAACACTTTCTTACCCTGCGATTGCATTTGGGAAAGCATGTCCAACAACACAGTTGATTTACCAACCCCTGGATCACCAACAAACACATTATTTGTACCGGGAAACAAACCACCTTCGGTAGACAAAATGGTATCTACCAACGTGTTGGTTTTCATAGGGATGAACAGGGATGGGTTAAGCTTAACCTCGTTCATTTTAGTCAGCTCAATTTTTGCAAAGGTTGGTTTTACAACCTTGTTTTTAGCTGGACGACCTCGTTTTACTGTTTGTGTAGACATAATGTGTGTTTTTTCTTTCTTTACGTTGTAAATATACGATTTCTTCTTTGCGGACTAAACCCCACACCCATATTAGGTGGTTGGGCGGTTGCCAAAAACTAACCCATCTGAGTCTTCAAAGTAGATTTCGTTTCCGTTTGAATCGTATTCTTGTTTAGCCCAATACCCATCTGAGGCCTCAAAATAGGTTAAGTTTCCGTTTGAGTCGTATTCTCTTTTAGACCAATACCCATCTGAGAGCTCAAAGTAGATTTGGTTTCCGTTTGTGTCGAACAGTTTAAAGTCTCCATTCTCAAAATCGTGGTTGGATTGTTGTGCGAGTTTCATCTTATCTTTCTTTATATCCTAAATATACGATCTCTTCTTTTAAAACCAACCACCCTAATTAGCGAACCACCAATGTATTACCTACTAAATCAACTTGTTTATTAAGATTCAATCCACCTGTTTCATTGGTAATAGCAGATCGATCAATACCTCGTACATCAAACGCATTACCCATTTCACTTACCCAAGCGGCACGTGCCCAATTCCATGCTGAGATTCCAACACCACCATTAAATCGATCTACCAATTCTTCGTTGGTGTGTACTGATAGTTGGTCTTTGAATTGTTGCCTAATTGTAGGGTTATTCATAACTGTTTCCTTTATGTTTTTGTTTGCGATTATACCTTGATTTGTCCTTATGGACACGGTTTGATGGTTGCTGGAAATAGCTACCACTTGGGATGTCTGTATTAATGTTTTTCTTTGGTTTCATCTTTCTTGCTTTGGTATAAAGATAAGAAAGAAAGGAGGGGGAACAACCCCCCTCCCACACACATAACAAAAACCAATTAACACACAACATTGGGCTTTTACACCCAACAGTACCCTTGGGGAGACTCGAACTCCCACTCCTAAGAACTAGTGCCTAAAACTAGCGCGTCTACCAATTCCGCCACAAGGGTATAACAATCTAAAGTTCGTGTTCTTCGTAATCGTCAAATGAATAAAGTATTTCTTGCAGTCGTTTGGGGGTTAGTTTGTAGTAGCCCATATTTTCCCAACAACCATGTTTACCACAATCTGCGATAAAATGGAACTCGATAATAGGCTCCTTACCATCCTCCACCAATGCAGGTTTCTTAATACTAACCTCGTATACTACGTCTTCTGCTTTTTTATACAATAAACTCATTTTTTTCAATCTTATATCTTAAACATACGAAAGAATTTTTCAAAAACCAAATGCCTTGGTCTTTCTTTTTGCGCTTCCTCCTGGGCTCGAACCAGGGACCCTCTGATTAACAGTCAGATGCTCTAACCAACTGAGCTAAGGAAGCAATTCCCTCCATTTTTAACGTCCCGGAGGGGAGGAATGCCACGCAGTCTTCAGACTTTAAATATTTTTCTTGGTTTTGTTAGTCATCGCAATAGCAATAACAGGCAAACCCATACACACCATCAACCCCATTCCCATCCCAAACTGAAGGGGGACCAACTCACTAAACGCTTGTGGCATAGCATAACACAAAATACCACACATAATAGCTTTAATAAAAAAACCAGCACCAATATAATTCATAGCCATTTTTGGCTCTGATTTGATTGCAAGGTTGGTTAACACATAACCTACACCCATAACAAACAAACCACTAAATACTCCAATTATGAATGACATTTTATTTTAATTTATCTTGTTCTTCAAAAATCAAATCAAATCGTTTCTTTACTTCATCTAATGTACCAACATGGTTTTGGTATTCCAAATTAGTCCCACAACAAGGTTCGGTTTTCTTTCCTACTTCCTCCATATGGATCAGAACACATGCAATGGCGTATTGTTTTTTTTTCAACAAATCCATCTCAATACCTTGTCCTGTGTGTGGTAAAGGGATTTGACCCTCAAACCGATGAATAAGGCGTGATGCTTCTTTTTTATAATCCATTTTTTTATTTATTGCCTGTGGTTTCTCTTTCGAGTTTTTCTTTAATGGCTTCAACAACAAAAGCAGCAATTTTATCTTGAAACTTAGCTGCTTCTTCGTGCCCCATTTCAGAACTTAACGAACCCCATCCACGTACATCAAGTATATGCTCAATTGCTTTAGGATTATCTTCATGTGGAGTAGAAAAGATCATAGTGCCTGAATACTCATCTAAAAACACTCCTTTAAGCCATTTTTGTACTGTCATTTCTTTATTATTTTAATAATTAAATAAAAAATTTTAGTGCGCCCACTAGGACTTGAACCTAGGACCTAACCGTTATGAGCGGTTTGCTCTAACCAACTGAGCTATAGGCGCGTTTGTATTGTGTCAAGGGCAGGACTCGAACCTGCAATCTCCCCTACTTCGTTCATCCTCGGCATTGGTCCCAGCCTATAAACGGAATCCCTTTTCTCGTCGATTTTCCCATTCTTCACCTTGACATTTGTACACCCGGTAGGATTCGAACCTACACTCGACGCATTAGAAGTGCGTTGCTTTATCCGTTAAGCTACAGGTGTATATTTAATTAAATTGATGTTTTTTCTGGGAAAATATAATTCAATTTGGATAAAAAATGCATATACAACTCTGGGTATTCAATACCTGAATCTTCTGCTGTTCTGAGGATATTCATCGCATCCCCTACAGTCAGTTGGTGAATATATTCCAATTCACCCAGAGTGTTCAAAATATCTTTCGTTGAGGTTGGGTATAGGGTTTTTTCTACCTCAAATTGCTCCATCACTTCTGGTCGCAACAAATCAATCAATTTTCTCATCTTTCTCAATCTTATGCCCTAAATATACGAATTTTTTTTAAGGATCAAACCTCCTTGAGCTGGTATTTTTTGCCGTCGATTTCTACGATTTTGCCGTTACATGAGGGAGTTGGGCGGTTATCGTAAAGTACCCCACCATATGAGCTCTCAAAGTAGATTTTGTTTCCGTTTGAGTCGAATTCTTGTTTATACCAAAACCCGGTTGAAAGTGACCCGGTTGAGTCCTCATAGTAGGTTTCGTTTCCGTT
>Ga0181413_1000306_pt1 | contig 15227 bp, 6 predicted proteins | sample 36SPOviralmetaG_FD_130111 | JGI IMG/M metagenome (GOLD analysis project Ga0181413, IMG submission 130111) | Marine viral communities from the oligotrophic San Pedro Time Series (SPOT) site, San Pedro Channel, CA, USA - 36 SPOT_SRF_2012-09-28 | ecosystem: Environmental > Aquatic > Marine > Strait... | reverse complement strand
TCCAACGCCAGTGCTGTCAACGTTTAAGACCAGGTTGCCACCAATTTGTAGTGCATCAAATCCAGATTGAAAACTACTCGGCACACATCCGATGCCCACGGTTCCCGAGCTATCGATTCGCATTGCCTCACTGCCGCTAATCCCGAATTTGAGATTGTCGCCATTAGCGCCTATTTGACAACCGCTAGTGGTGGTGTTATCAGCAAATTCAATGTTTGCATTTGCATCTGTCGAAACAATTCGGACAATATTATTGTTAGTTCCGCCATTAATCTCAAGGTTAGTAGTTGGCGAAGACGTTCCAATCCCAACATTGCCCGAGCTGTCGATTCGAGCTTTTTCGCTATTGCCAATACCAAATAAAAGGTTTTTGCCCGAGGTAGGAGCGATTGCTAGATCATCATTGTTACCACTTGTAAGCGCAAAGGTAGCGCCACAAATAAAACCAAAGTTACTTCCACCACGTTGAAACCGAAGGGCTGAAGTACGGCCAGACCCTGAACCTGTGTAGTTGATTGCCAACTCTGCGTTTGCAGATGCACCAGCCTCTTCAATATCAAGGTTGGAACTAGGCGACGTTGTGCCAATGCCCACATTACTACTAAAGTTTGCAGTAGTACCAGTAAGACCACCAGTCAACGTACCTCCTGTAAGAGGTAATCTTGAGGATAAGTCAACTGTAGACCAAGAACTAACACCAGAACCATTCGTAGTCAATACTTGACCACTAGTACCAGTATTATTTGGTAACGTTAATGTATAAGTAGCACCGGCACTATGTGGTGGTCCTTTAATCTTAATACCATGAGAGTTATTTTCACAGTTAAGAGTTAATTCACCACTACCATTTGTACCATCACCTTTAACAATAACGTTATCATCAAAATTTACAGCACCACTAAAAGTAGCAGTGTTAGCATTTAAATCATCAGTTGCTGTTGTCAGGCTAACTGTTGTACCTGTTCGCGTCCAAGTACCGGCACTATTAGTACCGATAGTTGTCCACTTCTCACCATCATATGTATATTGTAACCCGTTCGATGTAGTATGAGTATCACCAGTCGAAGGGCTATTTGGAAATGTAATTGGCATCACTCACCTCCAGGTTCGGAGGCAGCAATCGAAGCCTGATATGCACTGATCACATCAGCAGTCCACAGAGCTGCTGCAATGTCTTGCACTTCCTGCACTTCACCAGTTACGTCATCACCTGGGAAGACAACGTGGCGGTGATGATTACGTGCCAGTTCAACACCATCTTCCTCGACCACAGTGGTGGTGCGGATTTGGATCACCTGATTGGGCAGGATCTCTTCTTTGTATTCCAGTCGTTTTGTAATAGCCATTAAGAACGTCCTCCAGACGAAATAGGTTTAGGCTAGTTTTGAGCCGTTGCGGGCTTAGGCGTACTATTTACTATTAAGCTGTTATATACATACCACCAAATCCATAAACAATTCCACTAGAAGCTATAGTGGGATGATGACTAAAACTACTACCACTAGATCCTAATTGAATTATATATGCAAAAGTTGCTGTTGGATCTATAATTAATGCCCATTGACTAAATCCACTTGTAAAAGTAAGGCTTCCAGCCCCCATTCCTCCTAATCTTCCAGGTGATCTTGCGTCAGCAGTAGAAGTAGCTGTATAAGGAAGACCCGATATATAGATTGCACCAGAAGCAGCAGTTACTTGTGCAATCCAGTGCAGCGTTCCTCCATAATATACGATTGATCCGACTTTTCTATACCACCCATGATTGCTAGTTCCTGGCGTATAGTTCCCACCAGTTGTTCCACCTAAACGAGGTGTCCAAGTGCCCTCTTCGTAGTCATCAAGAGCGTTTGCAGCAGCCGTGTCGCCGTTGAAAGTTAGGCCGCCGCTTGGAAGGATTCGCGCCCGCTCGGAAGCGCCAATCGAAAAACTTAAAGGGTCATTAGCGGTAACATGAATATCATATACAGAACCAGTTTGCCTAAAGTTTAAAAAGTTACTAGTTGCTGCTTCAAGGCGAAGTATTGGATTATTGTCGTTAGCTCCTGATTTGACGTGTAATTGTGAATCGCTATTTGGAGTTGTTCCTATCCCAACATTTCCCGCGCTGTCGATTCGCATGCGCGTTGCAGCACCAGTAGCGAATAGCATGTTGTCATTACTGTGATCGTAAATCACATATCCAGCGTATTGTTGCGTTCCACCGCTGACTCCATCTGCAAAGGCAAGAATGCCTTGATTTGCATTGCCTGTTCTAATAGTGATGCCGCTGTTTGCTCCTGTAGCACCAACAACTAAAGAACGGCCATGCTGGTAATAAGCGTCAGGATTACTTATTCCAATGCCAACACGCCCCGAGCTATCGATTCGTAGGCGCTCGGTGTCACTTGTATAAAAGATTGTGTTAGCGGACTCTCCATTGCTTATCTGAAGGTCACTGCCACTTAATGTAATATAAGAGCCATCACCAGAACCTGTACCTGTAGTCGAATTTCTAAACGTTATTAAACGCCCACTATCTGCTTGAACTGTCAGTAATCCATTAGGGTTCGAAGTTCCAATCCCAACATTTCCCGAGCTGGCGATCCGTAGGCGCTCGGAACCGTCAGTAATAAATTTGAGGTTGTTATTTGAGGAACCAACTGCAACCTTGAACGATGCAGTGCCGCTGTCTTCAAGATAAAGGAAAGAGTTTGTGTTGTTTGCCTTCAAATAAAGTGGCGTATTTCCACTGTCTTCGTAAATTGTTGCCTGAGCATTGCTTTCTGGAGATGTGGTTCCAATCCCAACCGAACCAGTCGTCAATACATTCTGACTACCAAAGTTAGGGCTAATCTTTGTACCTGCAATAGCAGCACTAGCGTTGACTTCACTGTTAGTAATGTCTAAAGCTAGCTTACTTTGAGCAATAGCAGCACTAGCGTTAACGTCAGCATTAACAATCGTACCGTCAACAATATTAGAAGAGGCAACAGTAATAGCTGAAGGTAGAGCACCTGTAGCTAATTTACTAAGAGCAATAGCTGCACTGGCGTTAACATCAGCGTTAACAATCGTACCATCTACAATCTTAGCACTAGTTACACTATTATCTGCTACATAACCATTCCAACTTGGGTTCATTTCAACCCATTGATTACTATCACCATCATTATAATAGACATATGCACGTCCATTATCATGGTCATACCAGACATCACCAGCACTAGGTAGGGTAGGAGGTGTGCTACTGACAGAAGCTCCACCACCCGCTGTTACCCATTGACCAGCACCATTATATAGTTCAATCTTATCTAAACTATTGTTATACCTAATTGCACCTTCTTCAGCATACGTGACGCTTTCAAAAGGTAGCTTAACACCAGCATTACCTTTAATAGGAATATCACCAACAACAAAGTCAAAGGTTCCATCACTATTAGAATCAGTAACAGTAAATGCATTACGAACGTCAGCAGCTAATGTAGCTTGTGCTTGTGCAGCAGTAGCTGAAGTTTGAGCAGCTGTAGCTGATGTTTGTGCTGCAGTTGCAGAAGCTTGAGCATTAGTTGCCGCTGTTTGAGCAGCAGTAGCATTAGTGTTAGCTGTATTAGCAGTAGTTACAGCACTGTTAGCTGTAGTCGTAGCAGAATTGGCTGTAGCGGTTGCAGAGTTAGCTGTACTAATTGCAGTAGTAGCATCAGCTTGAGCACTGTTAGCGGTCGTTACAGCAGCACTAGCATTAGTAGATGCTGTATTAGCTGTATTGACTGCAGCTGTAGCATTAGTACTTGCTGTGTTTGCAGTAGTAACTGCAGAACTTGCATTAGTACTAGCAGTATTAGCTGTAGTTGTAGCAGCATTTGCTGTAGTTGTAGCTGAATTAGAAGTGGTAATAGCTGTATTTGCTGTTGTAGTAGCAGAATTAGCTGTACTAATTGCAGTTGTTGAGTTAGTTAATGCTGTATCAGCTGTTGTCTTTGCAGTATTAGCTGTTGTATTAGCTGTATCTACTTCAAAGTCAGACTCCTGTGTTACATACAAGTTTTGAGTAAAGTTCTCATTCAAATCCTCAGCTTTAATGGCGGAACCTGGGAAGAATGTAGCACTTAGATTATCAATAGCAGTATCACGAAAGATACGAATAGCGACACCACTAGCAGGTGCTGTAGTAAATGCAAGAGTTGTAGCGTTAGCAAATGTAAATGCAGTTGTAGCAACTGTGTCAAGTGTTACCTTAACATCAGCTTGTTTCAAATATTCAAATGTAAATGAATAGTTCGTTGTGGAACCATTCCCTGTATATGTAGTTTGTGTAATTGCCATTAGTAACGATTAGTTGGGATAATTCCTAGTTCAGCATTTCTATCATTCATTTTCTTAAGATTAATACGTTGTTGAATAGCATCTTGCATTTCAAAATCAAGTTCAGAAAATGCTAATTCTTCAGCTTGTTTTTGTGCATCTTTTAGTAAAATATGAACTTGATCATACTTACCAATTGGTAAACTTTCAGAACTTGTAAAATTAGGAAAACGTCTTGCTTTTTTTAATTCTTGTATTGTATTACGAACATCTGCAATCTTACTAATCCTATTGATTTCTTGTCTAAAGAAACCACGTTTACCCATTTTAGCGTTTAACTCTGCACGTTCGTTAGCTAGAAGTTCAACACCATTACGTGTTCTAAATGCAGATGAAACATCATATTCAATGTCATATAAGAATTGTTCTTCTTTAGACATTGCTGGGTGTATTTTAAGTGGGGAATAAGTATTATAGATACGTTGTAACATACTATACTTGTTAGGTGCTTCACCACTGATAGGACTAATAACAGTAGGTAGTCTATTAGTTGTATCGATTAAACCCATTATCTGGTTACGATTAGCTAGTTGCTCTAAAATATTATTATTTACTTCTTTATAACCACCATCAAGAATACGTCCAAATTCATTACGCATACCAGCAAGTGGACCAAGTGAGTTAATTTGACCAGCTACAAAACGATTAGCTGCAAATTTATTACCACTTAAAGTTTCTACAAGAGGGCGTAAAGCAGAGATACCAGCTTGATCTGTTAATGCTGCTGAAAGAATAAAAGCAGCTTTTTCAAATAAGTGTTGAGTAGCAGCTTCACCTAGCATGTCAAAGTTATCAGCAATGTTAGCAACCATTGCAACCCAGTTACTTAAACCAGGACCAAGTAGTTCATTGTATTCAAACCTAGTACCATCAGGACCAACAACAGAACGTGTCTTAAAGTTACTATTCTTTTGACGTGCACGATTAAGTTGACGGTCAACTGAACCATCACCTGTTGTAGTAAATAAACCATCACCAAACAGCTTATCTTTTATAACACTACCAATAACCATTGTAGTTACAAAACTACCAATACCTTTTCTACCAAGAGTTTTATTCTTTAGATCAATAAGAGTATTTAATTTAGCAGTCTCATCCATTTGATTAATTTTATGACCACGTTTAAGTAGAATTTTATCTACTAACTCAGGTGATTCCATAAAAGTTTGTACAGGTGTATATGCTAAATCATTTACATCTGCTTGGAATGAACGTAATGGAAAAGGTATATAGTCATCAGCAACCCTTACCATATTCATCATCGTTGTTGGAAACGTAAGGAATGGTGTAAGACCAGGTAATGTTCTAAGTAAACCATTTACTTGTTCTGTTAAACCTGTATCTAAGTTAAGAGCAATATCAGCATTGTTATATTTAACAGCCTGATCTACAATAATACCGTTCGTATCAAACATATTATTGTATTCAGTTTCAGCAAGTTCTTTAATTCTAGTTGGTGTTGCAGCTTCGCCTAAACGATCAAGCTCATCCATTGCACGGAACCGTGCTTGTGCATTAGCTAATGTAGCACCAGTCCAACCATCAAAACCTGTAAACAAATTAGGTGTTAACCTAAATACAGGATCAGCTGCCATTGCTTGTTGGTCTTCAAATAACTTAACTAAGTATTTAAAACCATGGTTACCACGTACAGACTCTTGTTCTGCAATAAAACGATATTGTTCTAGTTTCTCTTCTTGTTTAATAACAAGATCAAGACGTGTTTGACCTTTTACAGAGTTAGGGTTTTGTGATGCTTTAGTAAACAACTTACCAGCATAAGGTAATGCTTTCTTTTGTGTATCAAAAACAGCACTGTAAGCCATCCAACCACGTTGAAGTGATTTCAGATCTTTTCTCATTAATGCACCAGCAAAATAAGTAACAGGTTCAGCTACTAAACCACTTAGGTTACCATACAATGCCTTAGCTGCCGTTGCAGGAGCAGACAACAACGAGTTATAGTAATTACCCCTCACAGCTTGTGCAAGGATATTAGGTGATTCTGGTGTGCCATCATAAATAGGACGCCACCTCACAAAAGTATTTAGAATATCGTCATTCATTTTAGCAATAGTATTAATCTTACCATCACTAAGTTCATATAGTTCAAGGAATGAATCTAAGATCTCAGGGCGATTAGCTTCTAAATACTCCCAGCTTTCAGTAAACTTCTCACTATCTGATTGAATACTCCTTAAAGCTTGAGGGTAAGACTCACGGATTGATTGTGAAATCTGTTCAGGTGATTTACCAAAGTTTTTAACACGCTCACCAAGAGCTAATAAACCACGTTTTTTAGTTGCATAGTATTTAGTAGAACCTACAAGTTGTTGTAAGAAAGCAAGATTATCACGAATCTTTTCTTTAGCAGTATCAACAGCAATAGAACCTCTATTAATACGGACACCTTCAGACAAATCAGCAATCTGTCCTGCCATAGATGTAGCAGTATAAGCCTGTGCTCTAGCTACATCCATATCAGTGTAGTCACTAACCATGTTACTAATGGAACGTAGTGCTCCACTATAACCTTCTTCAGTTAATACATCAACACCAAACTCATTAGTCTGGATTGACGGACCAAGAAGACGTTTGATGTCATCTACACTGGCAGAAGGATCAAACAGTTCTACAACTAAATTATCACCTTGTTCTATAACTTCATCAAAACTAATAGCCCAATCAGCTGCATCCATCCTATAACGGTCTGCATCTTTAAGTTGTTTAGTAAGACCTACAGTAATCTCTTCTACACCACCAGGTGTTTCAAGACCATACTTAAGAGCAGGTTCACTAATAAAGTTACCTAAACGACCATATACTGTATCTTTATTAGCAGCAATGCGTGCTGCATCAATACTAGCACCAACAATACCAAAGTCATCTACTGATCGCATACCTGTTTCTCTAAAGTCGTACAAGTCATGTACACCCTTCATAGGAATGTTAGTATCAGAATTCTTAGACATATTATAATATCCAAGTTCATCTAGATCAGCTTCTTGTTTAGCAATATATTGTGCTAATGCTTCTTCAGCATCTGCACTTTTAGGAGTAGGTGCATTATCTGCTAGGTATTTAACAGCTTGTTCAGACTCACCTACAATTACAGGTGGTGTTTTGTATAGGTTACCTACTTCATCAATAGCTGAACCAAATCGTTTAGCAAAGCCAACAAAAGGAATAAGAAAACCTAATGCTAGATCTTCATTAATACTTTTTTGTCGTTTTACATCAGGACTGTCATCATCGAGTGTAGCCCAACTATCGGGGATATAATCCCATTGAGGTGGTAGTGCTTTCTTAACCATTCCAGAAAAGTTATCACCTTCTTCGTATGGTTCAGCGACAGAACCAACAGCTAACGCTGAGGCAGCTTCTACGCCCCTAGCGCCAACGAACTTCATAAAGGCTGTCTCACCTAGCTTAGAGCCAACTCTAGCTTGTGCAGCCTGTCCTGCTGCCATACCACGACCCTGCAAGAGAGCAGTAGGTAATACAACAGCAGAAATATCTCTTGTTACTTGTGCTACCTGATCTTCATATTTAGTAGCAGTAGGGATTTGTAAGTTATCTGGTAGGATCTTGTTTACTGCATTTGTAACAGTATCAATAATACCTTGACCTGGTGCACTTAATCGTTCTTTAACTTGTTGATTGGTTTCATCAAGGGGTTGACCAAAGTAGCTAAGACCTTGGCCTACCCCTGATAAATCAAAAAAACCCTTATCTTCTTGTGTGTCCTCACCCGTGGGTTGAGGTTCTGGTTGCATTGGTTTGGGTTGTTCTGCCGTAGCAGGTTGTACTTGTTCTTGTTCAACAGCTTCAACTTGTTGCTTTTCTTGAGCAGCTAGCCTTGCTTGAATTTCTTCAATCTGTTCATTAGAAAGTTCGCGTTCACGCTCCTTCTCATCAAGTACATAATCCTCACCTAAATTTGCATTTGCTGCAGGATCATTCATTTGTATCTATTAGAGTTTGTGATAACTTTATTAAAGTATTCTTGGTTTTCTTGGTTACCTGGAATAGGACCATTAAATTTCTCAATGTTTCCCATACCACCATTATAAGCATAAATAGCTTTTTCTAAATTACCGTTAAAGTAATCTGTTAAATATCTAAGATAACGTGCTGCTCCATCAATACTAGAAACAGGATCATTTACATTAACACCAAACTCAGCTGCAGTAGGTGGCATAAATTGTCCTAATCCTTTTGCACCTACAGGAGATACAGCACTGGAATCAAAGCCGCTTTCAGTAGCAATCAATCCAGCAAGAATAGATGGTGGTATTCCGTTTCTTGAAGCTGCATCAGAGATGATTGAACCATAACCAGAAGGTACGCTCTCAGATCTAAAACTTTGATCGGAACCACCCATACTCATGCGTAACCTATTTTTTGCAGTACCATCTTGCATTGTGGCACCACGAATTGATTGTGTCTTATTGTTATGAGTATTAAAAATAAGTTTTTGTATTCTAGGATCTTTAACTTGATCAAAAGCACTAGGACCAATTAGTGGTTTGTTTTCACTCATGGCAGCATTACTTGCTTTTCTAGCGGCATTAAATACTTCAGTATATGTGAATCCATACTTATCTGCATACTCTCGAATACCAATACCAAAATCAACCATCTGTCCAGGTACTTGAGAAGTTTTGTATGTATGATCCATACCTTCTGCATCGTCTAAAACAAAAGGTTGATTGACAGCATCTGTACCAACCTCCAACATTTTTTTCTGTACATAGTTAAGACGTTCTATTTGATCTTTAGAAGGTTTTTGAATATTAGGAAGAATATTTTTATTTAATCCTTCACTATTTACTTGAACAAAAAATTGACCATTTGGATTAGTCCTAGATTCTTCTACTTCCTTTAAAACTTCATTCCATGCTTCTTTTGGATTTTCAAAAGTTTGGCGTTTCTTAACATAAAGACGATCAAGAGCAGTCCTTACTTGAAGGGTTTGTACACTATTTGGACCATCACCAATAACTCCTGTTAAATCCCTTGCTGTACTAATAATACCGTCTGTAATGTCTTTATTATCAACTCCATACTTCTGTTCCCGCAAGGCTTTAAAAGCTGTCATACCTTCTTTTCGTAATGTAATAGGAAGACTATTAACATAACTAAGAGATAGGCTACCATTTGAAATCTTTTCTTCTAACTCAGTAGTAGATACTCTTAACTGAGCAGCTTCAATCTGAGTAATTATAGGATGAAGAGTACCATTACCAACCTCTCTTGCTTGCTGCCTTGTTGACATAGCAGCTTGAGCAGGGTTTAATCTATGAGCTTCAATGTAGTTATCTTGGTTATTAGTAACTGTTTCATTATAATTAATTTGACGTTGTTTTTGCCTAGCAGCTACTATTTTATTTTGGTTGTCAATCCAGGTAGCTTTATCAGTTTCAAATCTTTTTTTCGATCTTTGAGAATAAAGTTCTCCATTATCAGTAGGTACATTACCGATTGCCTCAATTTGTTCTAGACTATCAGCATTTTTTACTAAATCTGACATAAAGTCTTGGGTCTTTGCATAACCTACAACCTTGGTCATCTTTTGTTTAGCAAGAGTAATCTCAGCTGTAGTTCCACCTTGTGCTAAGTCAGTATAGCGTTCAACACTATAAGCTATTACATCTTCTTCTTTGTGTTTTGTAGCTGTAGATATGTTAACATTATGTTGTTCATTAAGTGCTATAATAGCATCAGAAAAATAATTTACTTTAGTAATACCACGCGATTTACGCATCAAAGTTCTAACGTCAGATATCACTTTATTATGAAGTTTTTGTGCTACAACTGGATCTCTATCATAACCTAAAAATTCAGGTGATTTTATTAGTTGAGTCTTACGAGTATTATAATTTAGTTGAAAAACTTTTTGATCATACTGGTGCTGCTGAGCTGTATTAAACCCTTTGTCAGCAAGTTGGTTTTCATTTGTTACATATTTTGGTTTACTAGATTCTACACCGTCTTTGGCAATTTCAGTGGTAGACTGTAACGAACCCTCTATATTAGTTTTAATTGCTTTATCAAAATCATATTGATCTTCAGTAAAAAGTTCATCAGCAGTAACTTGTGTTTGCTCAACTTTTTTTGCGTCTTCTTCTAATTTATCAGCTTTAAATTTAGCGGCTACTTTAGCTGCAGTAGAACTAAAATCAATAATACTACTTATAATAGTTTCAGTAGCTTGCTGATCATATTGAGCTTGTTGCCTATCCCTGTCAGCAATTTGATTAAGAGATGCTTGTTCACGTTCTAAATTATCTACTTCAATCTGTCTATTTTCTTTTGTTATACGATCTGTGTATTCAATGTTTTCCCTCATTGCTTGAAGGTTAGTTTCACGCTGTTGCATTTCAGCAGCATGTTGTTCCTTCAAGCCTTTCAACACTTTAGCGTCACGCTTCTCCATTTCAGACAAGCTAGCTTTAGATAATTGAATTGGGTCAAACCCTTTTGATTTTGTAGCTGATCTAAATTGAAGACGTGCCATAAGTTTTTTAGTTAGTTAAATTTTTTACCCTGGATATGTGTTAATCAAATGCACCAGCATCATATGCTGTTCCTAGACCCCCTGCTGCACTACCTATACCACTGATAATTGGTGCCCATACACTTTGTTGAGCTGGGTTTGGTACAAAACCTGGAATTGCTTCCTGTCTTTCAATAAATACACGTTCAGGCGGTATTTCAGGTTTAGGATCATAACCTGTAAATTCAGGTTTAAGCATCATAGATGATATTGTATTTAAATCAGTGTATTTTTTCTGTTGTATAATTCCTTCTATGTTACGTTGTGTTTGATTAATAGAACTTTCCATATTAGCAGCCATAATTCTATCGTTGTATTCAACTTCACCTTCGGCGCTTTGAATAGCATTGTTAATCTTTTCTAAGTTAAGACCAACACCTGTAATAGCTAGACTTGTGTCAGCATTTAATTGTGCTAACTCAATACCAGCTTGTTTACGCCTACCAGTTAATTCAGCTTCTAATCCAACAAGACCACGTTGTAAAGCGGCAGTTGCAGATTGTTTACCTTTAATTCTTGATTTACCAGCCTGACCTAAAGAAGCCTTACCCTCTGCTAACAAACCTTCTACTAAAGAAGCTTGTTTATTAAGAGAACCAGCTTTCATAAAAGAATCTATTTGATTTGTAATAGATGCATTTCCTAAATTTTGTTTACTTCTAATACCAAGAAGTTTAGTTTGTTCTTCTCTTACATTAAAAGCTTGTTCAATATATGCATCTTTTAATGCACCCAAAGAAGTTTCACGTTGAAATTGTTGCTGGATAAACATATCTTCAAGTGAAGCTTCTTCACCTTCAATACCTTGTTCTGCAGCTTCTTGATTTAAACCAATTTGACCAGAAGTAATTTGAAGATTTTTTTCATACTGTTTTGCTTCTTGTGCAAATGAAAAGTTTTTTAGTTCTTTACCACGCTTCCAATTTTTAATTGAAGTTTCGTAACCGTAGTCACGCATCGCGTGATAATTAGCCTGATCAACTATGTCTAACTTATCGTTGTATTCGTTAGTTCTTTGAGATACTTCTTCGTTAAATGCTTGTTGGTTTTCGGCGTTACGTTTTGCTGTAGCATTATTTTTAGATGCTTGGTTAGCACCCATAATGCCACTACCAATAGAGGAAACAGCAGAAACAACTGCAAAGATTCCAAATGGGTCAAGACTCATCTCTAAACCGGAAACAGCAAGCTGCTCTTCAAGGAGATTATTTTTTGGATTAAACATATTTTAAGCCCTCCTATAGAAACGTGGTGAATAGTTACCTTCCCACGTCATTGACACCAACGACACAGGGTATGGAAAATTACTTGTCACTTTTAATTCAAAATTAGTGTTACGTTGATGGATTGGTATAGTGAAAAGATGTTCAGATGTAATAGGACTACTATCTGCTTTATAGATATTAGCGTCTGTTACATATTCTACATTCTTCCACTCATCAGATCCCTCTGCTTTTACTTTAAATTGCACTGGACCTGTCCTACCTACAGAGAATGTTACCCTAGAGATAGTTAATGTAGCTGTATAATCAGAGGTGTTAGGATCCTTTTTATAGTATAACTTAGGTAATGTTGTTTCAAAGTCATAGTTATAACCTACAACAATACCATCAGCATAACTAGAATAGTCACCTTTAACTTCAAAGTAATGATAACCTGTACCAATCTCTGTACGTTCGATTGCCTCTAGATAGAAACCAGCATCAGCATCCACTGCTGCATCTGTACCTACATCTGCTGTTGGAACAGTAAGAAGCATCACACCTTTAGTCTGTTGAAATGGTGTGTAAGGTACATAGATTTTAGTTACACTGTTCGTTGAGTCATACACCACCGCATTGACACTTGGAGTCGGCTTGACGGGCCTTGTAGCCATGTCTAGGCTTGTATTACCATTAATGGTAGTAGCGCCTGCCACAGAGCTTCCTGTGGGTATCTCATCAAGAACGATCTTACCCAGTGTATATTCATCTTCTTGTTGTGATACAATGAATACAGAATCATTAATGATATCTGCTGTTTGAATAGTACCAGGTAGTTGCCACTTTGTCCATGCTTGAAATAGATCCTTCTCTCCATTATTAAAGTATCTAAATAGATAAAGATACGAGGTACCACTATCTACCAGCATGATAACAGAGTTTTGTGGACTAACTGTTAAACCATCAATACCTTCTGGAATCCATTCAAGTACAACCTTACTAATGTCTACCACAAGTGGACCTTGATCCACATCACGTAGTTGCATAGTAAATAGTTTACTATATCCAGGTACCTTAGTAATAAATGCTGCAGTAGTACCAACATCAACAGGTGCTATATCAGGATCTACCTCATAGTTTGAAAGGTCTTTAATGATTGATGTAGTAGGTGTTAAAATGTTAGAGTCAGAAGCATACACTTGAAACTGTTGACGTGCACTAAATAATAGTAAACCTTGTGGAGAAGGTAGAACATCAGATAGTGTAACAGGACGTACACTAGATACGTTTAGATCAATAGGGTCTGATGCAACCTGTACTGTAGCAGACTTAACAAAGAAGTTAAATGAATCGTTTGCTGTACCAAAGAATACATTATCTTGAGACAACACACCAAATCTATTACTATAGAAGAAAGTAGATTGGATAGGAAATCCAATAAAAGATGGGATAGGACTTGTTACATCATCACCAGTTTGTCTAGCTGTATATGTAAGAGGACCAAATGTAAATGTAGTAGGACCAGTATTTGCTAACTGGTGTGGCATAGTAGCTGCATTAAGACCAGGTGAGGCAGTACGTGATACAGTCTCTTGCCAATAACCTCTACCTCTTACACCATCAAAAGCTACAAACTTAACGTAGTAATCATCTTCAGCAGAAGCACTATTTAAAATCTGTACATTGTGATCATGAAAAGACTCAACAGGTAGTTTAGATATATCTGTAACTGAATCTTGAAATGCTTCTAGTGATGAGTTAGTAGGACCACCTTTAGCATCAATAGTAAATGCTACTGGTGTACCTGATGGTGCACTATAATCTGTTACAACTTGGTTACTACCATTAGTACGTTTAATAACAAGACTAGTAGTATAACCTTCTAGGTACCAAGAGCCTGCAAAGGCTGCATTACTTGCAGCTTGTTGTGCCTCAATACCTGCTTTAATTGCATCAACAAGATGATGTGAAGCATTGATACTACTACCATCATACAACAACATGTCATCATATGTTGTAGCATTCTGAGCCGTAACTGAAAATGTTACACCTTGAATAGTTGTTGAGTAAACATAAGTAGCAATAAGTGACGTTAGGTTTAACGTAGCTACTGAACCTGAGACAAATGTACCTGCTGCTTGCATAGCAGTTGTAACAGTCTTATTTGTAATAACTGTAACATCTTGAACACTACGGAAGTGGTAGTCTTTCTGTGTAGTACCAGTTAAATACGAAGCTGCATTGTTAGTTACAGTACAGAAGGTACCATCAGTTGTAGTCCATACATAAATGTTAGAACCTTTAATAGCACCAACATAAGAACCAGCTGCATCACGTTCAATAAAGAACCAAATAGCACCATCTAATTCAGCCTTAGTAAATGCAGTACCATTAGCCTTCTTTAATACATTTGTATGTTGCATCCCTGGTCTCTTAAGTAGACCAAAGGTAGGATCAGGGTAACCGTTAATGCATTCAGTTACTTGTCCTAATAATTTTTTGTCATCATTTTGGCGAGACACACCACCAAGAAAGTTTGGTACTAGTTGTGTTACTGCTGGCATTAGCGAATCAAAGTATGGAACGGCTGGTAGCTTTGATAGAAGTTCTTACCTTTAGGAGTACCAAAGAATGTATAGTCTCCTTGATTACACTCATATTCTAAAGCTGTAGAACGTGCAAGAGCTTCCTTCTGTTGTAGCATCTGGAACTGATTAGGATCACCAATGATTCTACTAGATACAATAGAAGCAGACTTAGCAATAATAAATGCTTGAATAGGAGTAGGAATACTAGACCAATCAAAGTACCAAATAATATCAACGTATAATTTTTCGTCTGTCCAGGTAAATGAATGAGCAGTCTTATCATAAAGTTTGCCTTCACGATTGATGCTGTCTCTATCCATGTTCTGTGTATAGGTAGCATTCAAATCTATCTGAAGTATATTGTTAGCAATAACTACTTCATTGTTTGAATCTGGTGTAATAGGATAGTCGTATTCTTTATTAAAAGACCATCCTTCTGATTGTATTTCGCGGGACACTTCTCTTAGGGTGTTGAGTGCAATCGCAACGTCCGGGTTGGTTTGTGATTCAACTCTACTTTTAACAATTGATTGTGTC
>Ga0181413_1000303_pt1 | contig 15272 bp, 15 predicted proteins | sample 36SPOviralmetaG_FD_130111 | JGI IMG/M metagenome (GOLD analysis project Ga0181413, IMG submission 130111) | Marine viral communities from the oligotrophic San Pedro Time Series (SPOT) site, San Pedro Channel, CA, USA - 36 SPOT_SRF_2012-09-28 | ecosystem: Environmental > Aquatic > Marine > Strait... | reverse complement strand
GCCGGGTAGCTAAGTATGGAAGGGATAACCGCTGAAAGCATCTAAGTGGGAAACCCACCTCAAAACTAGTTCTTCCTATAGAGCCGTAGTAGACCACTACGTTGATAGGCTGGATGTGGAAGCACGGTAACGTGTGTAGCTGACCAGTACTAATAGCTCAATTGGCTTGATTTATGCACTGAAAAAAATTTTCATAATAGATTAAAAAATGAGTAAAAACTGATTTTCAAACTAGTTGCAATAGAGAGCACCATTATAGTTAGTACAATCAACAATAAAAAAATAACCTTTATCAATCTTGTTAGAAAAATTTAATAACAAAAAGTTTAATAAGAAAAACAGCTATAAAGCTGCAAGCAGTTATGAAGAGCTAGTTCTTGATTATATTTGTTCTAACATTGATACAAAAGAATTTAAGTATACTTTTGAATATTTTGTTAGCAGAAATATTAATTTTATCCAGAAGATTGGAAAAGCAATAAAATTAAAAAAAAAAGATAACATAATCGATATTGGTTCAGGTTTTTTAGGCAATTTAAAAATATACAAATTGTTTAAAAAAAAAAATATTAGTATTATTGAAATTGAAAAAAAGTTTATTTTAAATTGTAAGGCTATTTTGAAAAATATCCCTTTTGAAGTAAACTTTATCCATAATAATTTTTTTAATTTTAAAAAAAAAAAAAAATTTGATTTAGTAATATGTTCAAAATTTTTGAATATATATGATAACAAACATCAATTAAAAGTCTTAAATAAAATTTCCAAAATTTCTAGAAAATATATATTACTTATAATAATGAAGGAAAAAAGTTTGATGAATTTAATATTTTTAACATTAAATAAATTTCAATTTTTAAGAGCATCTTTTTATTTTTTAATTAAGATATTTGATTTTATTAAATTATTTGATTTATTATTGGCTTTAAATATTAAAAAAATTCAAATCATAAAATTTATTTTTTTTCTTGAGACCCTTCTTGTAAACAGATATTCAGTTAAAAGGTACGTATACAACCCACAATTTTATATTGAATTTTTAGAAAGAAATAAGTTTTCGTCGATTAACTCTTTTTCAGATAACACTTATGATTACTTAATATTTAAAAAAAATTAATTTTTAATGGCATACCCTAGCCCGGTCTTTCCAAAATTATTGCCATTAAAAAACATTATTGTTTTTTTATTTAGTCTTATAACGCAAGGATACTCTCGACTCTTTGAATCCCATGAACCTGATTTTTTTATGATTTCAGCAGACCTTTTACCAAATTTTAATCCATCTTTGCTAGAAACTTTAAATATTTTATAATATTTACTTCTCGCTGAAAAATACATAGATATTTTTCCGCCTTCAGAAATTACGCTAGGCTTACTTACCGCAATTTCTTGATCTTTAATTTTAACAGCAATTTTGTTTTTTTTAATCCAGTTGATGCCATCGAATGATTTTGCAATTTTGATATAATATTTATGCTGAAATTTTCCTCTTTTTTTTACCCACTCATCAAATGAAACGTAATACATTAATAGATAATTTTTTTTTTTAAATACGCACATAGATCCAGTTCCAATTGGATCAATATCATCTAATTTAAAAATTGGAGCTTTACTATATAATTTAAAGCTACCAGATTTTTTCAGAGCTAAGCCAATATTACAATTATATTTAAACGTTTTATAATTTAACCATCCACAAAAATATAAAAAAGTTTTCCCTTTAAATTTTGTAATCTCCGGATATAAGGCTCCGTCGGTATGAAAGTATCCTGCCTTTAAATTTGGAATATCAATTATTGGATTTTTAGAAATTTTCATAACAGTTGGTTTATCGGACCATTTGATTATGACAGTTCCTATTCTCGACTTATTATCTTTTCCTCTTCCAGAAATATATAACTTGATTAAGTTTTTATTAATTACTTCCGCACAACATGCACCAACATGTGAATACATCCACCAAATTTTCTTTGATGGTCTAATTAGCAGTCCTTTATTAGTCCATTTTTCCATTTTTAAAGTTATTTACTTTTCTACTGTAAAAAAAAGAAAATTTTCCTTAAATCCAAAAAAATCCATTTCAAATTTTCCAATTCTTATCTTCTTAAAATTTTTATTTAACATTTTATAAAGTTCTTTTTTGTTTTTAACACAAGCTAAAACTGAATTATTTCTAATTTTTAAGGGATCATTTATTATCTTAAATTGGTTTTTTTTTAAATATTTTGCTCCTTTAAAATAGTAGTTACTTTTGAGTGGAATAGTCCCAAAAAAATAGGATTTTTTTTTCATTATTCTGAAAATTTCATTTAAATTTTTTTCGATTTCATCGCCTTCTTTTAAATAATAAGCTGAATGATAGGCAACCACATAGTCAAAAAAGGAGTTTTGAAAAGGTATATCTGAAGCAGTACCAACTCTAAAACGATCTTTCAATTTTTGTTTAGAAGTAATGATTTTTACAATTTTTGAGGATATTTCTGTCCCATAGACTTTTAATCCTAGTTTTTTAAAAAAAACTAAATTTCTTCCATCACCAAACGATAAGTCTAATATTTTTTTATTTTTTAATTTGTGCTTTGAATAAATTGGGGTCGTTGTTCCCAAGAATATTTTTATTAAAAGTTCTGATGGAAACAAATTGTTATTTTTTTTTTCTTTTATAATAATTCTCGTAATTTGAAATAATTTTATTATTTTTCAACTTGATTAATTAATTAATTTTGATTTGATACAATGCATTTGCAAATGATTTAAATTTCATAAATTTATAGACGACTTTAATATCTTTTTGATTTAAGTCTTTTTGGAGAACTATAAAGCCACCTTCTTCTAAGTCTAATGTATCTTTATAATCATTTGAGGAATAAAAATTTTTACCAAAATATTTGACTGTATTACCATGACCTGAAATTATTAAATTTTTATCACTTGGCAAACTATGGTTTATAATTAATTCTTTCATTCTTACTGCACATTTTTTATGTTGTCTTAAGTTGATAGCAGTGCCATGTAAAATACAATTATAAATTTTATCGATTTTACCAAAGGCAAACATAGCCGTTTCTTTAGATCTACAACTTGGGCTTGACCATATTTTTGAAATTTTAATATCATTTTGGGACATTATTTTCCCAAGAATTTTTGCACCTTCAACTCCTCGCGGACGTGATAAGCATGTTCCAGTACTAAAAGAAGATTTTGCTTCGTCAATGTTATTCTTAACAGCATAGGCATCAAGGTAAGCTACTGACTCTTTCCATTTATTTCTATGTGCGTGTCTTATCCAAAGTATGTACCCTCCTTTTTTTATTTTGTTAGCCCATTGAAAATCTGTGTCTCTATCTTTATCGCCAGAAGCATCTTCTTTTTCATATTTTAATCTATAATCACTACTAAATAAGGTTTCAGTTATCTTGTATCTATGTTTAAATATGTTAATTAAAGACGATAAAAAGATTACAGCAATAATTGCAAACAACAAAAATAAAACAAAATAATCAAAAAATTTTTTTTTTTTATTTATTATAATTTTCATAAGCGATAATAAATATAATTAATTATGATCAATAAATCAACTGAAGCATCAATTATAACATCTTATTTCAATTCAGGTGTATACGTAAAAGATTCTATGGATAAGATTTTTAAATTTTGTGATTTTTATTACAAAAAAAAATTCGAAATAATTTATGTTAACGACGGGTCTACCGATAACACTCTAATAGAATTAAAAAAATTAGCTAACTTGAAAAAACCCTTTTATTCAAATTGTGTAATAAAAATAATTGATATGAAGAAAAATTTTGGTCAAGCTGGAGCCTACATTACGGGAATGCTTCAATCTACTGGAAAAAGAATTATAATATTAGAGGGGGATTTTGTTAAAGAACAAGAAATTAATTTAAACAATTTTTATAAGAAATATTTAACATTCGAAAAAAAGGGCACTGATTTATTAATATTAGACAAAATATTTATATCAAGAAGCATTGTCGATACAATTTTTTCTTTTCTTTTTTGGAAAATTTATTTTTTTACTTCTGGTATTAAATTAAAACAAAATATTTGCTGGACAAGAATATTTGATAGAAAAATCTTAAATGAGGTAATAAAATACGATTCACTTGAATTTAATGCCAACAAGATATTCTTAAAAAAAAGTAAATCTTTCAAAGTTTTAAATGTAAAAAAAAAATTTAAAGGTTATTCAAATTATACTTTTTTCAAAAAGTTGAAATTAGCTATTACTTTAATTTTTTATAGCTTTATAAGATTAAGAAAAATAAATATAAATTTTCAAAAAAAAAAATACATGAAAAAAATTCAAAGTTTGGTGAAAATTTGATTACCACCGGTATTCAAATAAATTGCATATTTTTGGCTTAAACTGTAATTTAAATTTTTCTACTCCAGGCTTATCTTTTACAAGGCCACCTAAATTTAATAACTTAATATTTTTTCCTTTTAAGATTTTGATAGCTTCGAAAATATGTTTTCCTGATAAAAAGTTATAATCTTTTGTTGAAAAGTGGGTTAAATAATAAGCATTATATTTTGTTAGAATAAAAATACTTACTGCAACAATTTTATTTTTTGATTTTGATTTGATTATTAAATTATTTTTGTTTTTAAGTAAAAATCTTAGACTATCATACGAATATAATTTATTGGCTTTTAAACTTATCCTTTTCAAATTTGTCTTATACAAGGGTTGAATTAAGTTATAAGAAATTTTACTTTGGTAAGATGTGCTAATCTCATTTCTTTGTTCAATTTTTTTTAAATTTCTTTTAAGATTATTTGAAAAACTTTTGAAAATTTCATCCGTTTTTCGAGACAAGTCTACTAGATAAACGCTACTTTTAAATTTAGAAAATTGGTTTAATTTTGGTTCCTTTTCTAAATACGGATTGCTTGTAAAATAAACTTTTTTGATTTTAAATTTTTCTAATTCATTTTTTAAAAATTTAATCTCTAAATAATCCAAGTTTTCATTAAATCCACTAAAACCCCGCAATGTGTATATATTTGAATATGTCTTCATTTTTTTAGAATGAAAAGGACAAAAAAGTGTTTTTTTTGCAAATGTTAATTTTAGCAGAACAGTAGGGAGTTTCGTGTTTAATTGCTCAAACTTGGAATATTCCCAAGTTTGCCCTGGATTTATCTCATTACTATTAATTGAGTTTCGCCATTTTTTTTTATTTGTTAAATTAATGAATTCAATTTTGTTCATTAAATTATCTTTTAATTTTTTTTAATTTTTGTTTGGTAAAAAGAATTCATTAAAATTACTCTTCCATTTAGTTTTGACATTTCTATTTTGTGATTTGGATCTACCTCGTAAACACCATGATCGGAAGAACCATTGTAAACTAAAATATCCCCACTTTTTAAGAATTTCTCTAAATATATAATTTTTTTATTTTTCTTGATGTAAGCTCCGCCTTTTTTAAAATCTTTTCCTAACTGGCTCATATTAAGAATGAATTGGTAAAATTTAATTTTATTTTTTTTATTTACTTTACTTACAACAAAATCTTTATGACATGACATATGCCCACCACCTTTAGGGTATTGAAGTATTCTTGTAGCTGACCAAATTTTTTTCTCTACTTTTTTTGTCGCATAATCATATCTATAATTTAAAAATTGATTTCTTAATCCACAAAATTTTTTAAATATCGATCTTAGATTATAAATATCTGGACTCCAGATTGGATTATAAATTATTCTGTGTAATCTATAAATTTTATCTTTTTCTTTTAGTTGTATTTTTGATGAAGACCCCACGCAAATTTTTTGATAATTTTTCATTATTTCCCTATGACCCCCAGAGTTTGAAGAGTTATCTCTTTTAGCTCTAAAATTTTTTCTTAGAATTTTTAAGTGTTCTCTTATTTCTTTTTTTTTAAACAGACCTCTTATTATTACGTAGCCATTATTTTGAATTAATTTGTTAAAATTATTTAAATTTATATCTGAAAATTTTTTAGCAATTATCATATTTTTTTATTAATTTTTTACTTTTAACTATATTTACTCAAATAATCGATTTATAATTAATTTCTTGAAGATACTTTTTTGATTCTTTTCCTTTATGAAAAAGTAAATCAATTATACTTAAATTATTTAAAAATAAATATTTATTATTCTCCATGTAGTTAATTTGTTTTGGGTACTCAACTATTTCTAATGAAATATTGTTATCTTTAAACATAACTGGTTTTAAATAATTTAGAGCATTTGAACCAGTTAAATAATTTGTTATTTCAAATTTTTTACATAATTTTATTATCCTTTGATTTTTTTCTATACTAGGATTTATTTTATAGTCAGAAGTTAGGAATATATCATTTTTTAATTCCAAAAATTTCATAATTTCTATCAAACTAGCGATCGTTAGTTTAGATAAATATACTTCCTCCTTTCTCATGACCGATTTTAAAAGTGGTAGAACAATTTCATAATGTGATGTTTTTTCATAACTATACTTAATTGTTTTAAAAAAATTATCAGACCATTCTTTACCATAAATTCTAGTTTGGTTTATTTTTTGATAAACTTTACCTTTTGTTTCTACAGGTATTGTAATCATTTTTTTTGTTCCATTAAAATTTATATAATTTCTATTTCTCCAATCACGTTTAGTGTACTGAACATCATCTAAAACTAAAAATATATCTACAAATTTAATGATTTCGTAATAACCAATCCATGGAAAAAAATTTGGTTGTATGCAGGCAGCTCTTTTCATAATAATTATAGTATTAACTTAAGTCTAAAATGCCGATTGAGGTAGTATCTTCTAAAAATAAAAAGATTTTTTTATCATAAAAAAATAAATCCCTAATTCTTTCTCCAATATATACCTTATCTAATTTTTGAATTTTATTTTTATCATCAAGTGAGAAAAAAAATAATGATCTTTCTTTCATCGAGGAGACAACATAATCTTTATTATTACTTGTCGAGGTAATTTCTGAAATTCCTATTGAGGGAGTAAAATATTTAATTGGTTCAATAAAACCACTATCAGTATGAGATTTAATTAGAGGATATCTTTTATATTTTTTTTTATTAGTTTCTGATTTACCTCCATAGTGCTCACCATATGAAGAGATAGGCCAACCATAATTTGGGACTTTTTGAGTATTTAATTCAATTAAATTTATTTCATCACCGCCTTGAGGCCCATGTTCGGTTTCTAAAAGGATCTTATTTTTTTTATCATAAAAAAGACCTTGAGGATTTCGATGACCTTTTGAAATTATGGAATATTTACCATTAGTTACATTTATTTTAACTATTTTGCCAAAAACACTCTCATTTTTTTGAGCAAGATATCTGCTTCTATATTCTCCAATTGTTAAAAAAATATTTTCATTATCAAAATCAACTATTCTTCCACCAGATTGATGTCCATGAAATTCATTATCTTGATTATCATATCTACAAACGTTTTCATCTGGAGAAAACACTTTTTTAAATTCAAGCTTATCAAAATTTAATTTAGAATAAATTACACTTGTGTTCCAACAATCTTCTCTAACTTGATTTGTATAAGATAAAAATATTTTTCCATTGGCTATTTTTAAATCTTTTACTGTGAACCAATAATTTTTTTCAAAATTACTTTGAGTAACAAATTTATCTATATTATTTCGAATTTGTTTAAACTTAATTGATTTATCTTCATCTAGATCTGATATGTTAGTATATGCTAATATTCCAATTGGTGATGCTATAAATATTTTTTCTTGATAAACTTCAATATAAGCTGAACCAGGAAAATAATCATGAATTCCAGTATTCAAGTTTCTTGTACTAAACTTTTTTAAAGGAATTTTATTTCCGTTGATTAAAACATTTTTTATATCGGGAGCAAAACTTATCTCAGAATTGTCATTTTTATACTTCAAATCTCTATTATAAAAAAATAGGTTTTGTGATGACTCGAGGTCTGAATTTCTTTTTTCCAACTCACGAATATACCCATATGGAAATATATTTTTTTTAATCGATGATCTTATTTCTTGAGGAACAAGTGTTTTAAAATAACTAAATTTTTTTGTACTAATTGATAAATCTATTAATATATATAATAAAATAACAACAAAAAAAATCGTTGAAACTATTAAACGTATTTTCATAAAATTAGGATCATTTTTTATATACGCAAACTATACTTTTTCCAAAAGAATTAAAAAATATTTTATCTAACATTTTAGACAGTGGAATTAATAAGTTCCAGATTTTAATCCCAAAACTTATATTTGAATTCTTTATATTCAAAATTTTGTTGATGACAGCAAATAAATAACCAATAGAGTCGAAATACTCAATTTTTTCATAATTAATATTATTTTTTTTTGAAAAATCCAAAAAAAATTCTTTTTCATATCTTCTTTTGTGGCCTATGGAAAAATCAAATGCGGAATATAAATATTTAAACGCTGGAGATATTATTATTAGAAAGCCACCTGGTTTTAATTTCTCAAACGCATATTTTAACTCTTGTTCATGATCATCAATGTGTTCTAAAACATCTAAATATAAAATAGTATTAAATTGCTCATCTAATTCATTGATTTTTTTTTGTACAACCTTTACATTTTTTATTAAATTTAATTCTTTTTTTAATTTTTGAAAATGGCCTGTATCTAATTCACTTAAGGTGAGTTTTCTTGTTTTTTTAAGCACAAGTTCTTTTGAAAATATTCCGTTCCCAGGCCCTATTTCCAAAACACTTTCTCCTAAATAATTTCTTATTAAATCAAATTGATATTGTTTAAAATTTTTTGCACTATCAAAAAAAAGTAGTTCCCATCCCTCGTATTGCATTTTATATTATACTTTTTAATATTGAATTACTCAATAATTCTAATAAAGATCAATTAATGAATACTTTAAAATTCGATAAACATATAGATATTATAAGTCACACTTTAATATTAGTTTTTTTATATATTGTTTTATTTCCATTTCAATGGACAGATAATGAATTCCAGTATTTTGGTATGGCTCAATTTTATCATGTAGACTACATGGAAAATTACAGTCTTTTTCATGTTTCAAAACTTAAATTTTTTTTTGGTTATCTACATGGAATATTTATTCAAATTTTAGGATATGATAAAACTTGGTTTTTTGGACGACTGCTCCTAATTATAATTTTTTTCTTTTGTTTTCTATCTTTTATAAAAGCCACAAAATTAAAGCCTCATGTTTTATTAGGCACATTAATAATTTTTTATATTTTAAAGCAAAATTTTTTTCCAGGAGAGTGGTTTTTTCAGGGATTTGAAGCAAGAACATTTTGTTATATTATTATGATATTTTCTTTTCCTCTATTAATTTATGGGAAATTGAAGACTTTTTTTGCTCTAAATGTTTTATCTTTTTATTTCCACTTTCTTGCAGGTTTTTTCTCATTTTTATTTCTGATGCTATTTTACCTATTTTATTCAAAAAATTTAAAATCTTTTAGAAATTTAGTGATTGGTTATATATTTTTTTGCTCACCTCTGATCATTCTTGGCATTTTTGAAAATGTTCAAAGTTCAAGTTTTGATTATGATTATGCCTATTATAATAGGCTTCAACATGTAATGTCAGCTTTTGATAAAAATAATGAAATTTTCGATGAACACTTAATAGGATATTTTTTAGTAACAATTTCGACTTTTGGACTAATTTTAATAAAACTAAAATCAAACTTTGCAAAAAAAAATAAATTTTTAAATTCTTTAATTATAGCATCAATATTTTTAAATTTTTATTTTTTAATTGTATTGCTAATCGATTTTATTGATACAACAAATTTTTTGGCAAAATTTTATTTATATAGACCAGGTTCTTATGGCTTGTTTTTTCAGTTAATAGTATTTATTTCATTTTTCTTTAAATATAGTAACAAATTACAAAAATTTTTATTAATATTATTATTAATAATTTCACCAATCCTTCATCCTAAAGTGAACCTAATTTATATAAGCAGTTTAGGAATTAAATTAGTATTAAAAAGTTTTGATGAAAAAATTTCAAAACTAAATAATTATGAGCTAGAAGTGATTAATTGGATAAAGAAAAACACTAAAGAAAGTGATATATTTTTAATTGAAGAGTCTTATAATTCAAAAAATTTAAATATTAGAGCAACTGGTTTTGAACAAAATGCAAATAGACCTACAGTTGTAAATGAAAACCATGTGTTTGGTTCTCCAAAAGATATAGAAAGGTGGTCGAACTTGATCGCAAAAAAAAGAGAAATTTTTAAAGGGAGTTGCGATAAAGAGAAGATTAATTATAAATATTTAGTTTTTTTAGATAAAGAAAACATAAGTAAAATGAAAAATTGTCAACTAAAAAAAGTATTTGAAAATAAAGCGGTAACTATTTTAAATTATGAACCACAATGACTTTTAAATCTAATTTTATAGAGTCTTTTAATAAAAAAAATTTTTTATTTTTTTCACTTATATTTATCTTTTTATATCTTTTTTTTGCACCGACTCATATTTCAGCAAATGAGTATGCTTTTATTTCAAATGCTCTACAATTTTTTAACACCAATGAGAATTTTATAGGTTTCAGTGATAGCATTCGATCTTCTATAATTAGCGCGCCGTTATATTTTTACTTTAAATTTTTTGGTTTTGAACTTGGCTTGAAAATAGCAAGAACTTTAACATTAGTATTATATGCCCTAGCTTTTTATCATTTTTCAGTGAGTTTTAGATTTTCAAATTTAACAATATACACAGGGATATTAATTTTTATTTTGGCTGGTCAGAGTATGTTTAGAACTGCTTTTATATTTGGTACATTTGAATTAAAAGTTATCGCTAGTATCGCAGTAATTTTTTCTCTGTCATATTTACAAAGAGAAAAATATTTAAAAAGTATTATTTTAATAAGTTTAGCAATTTATTCTCATTTTTTAGTTGGTTATTTTTGGCTAGGGGCAATTTGTGTTTTTTATTATTTGAAAGAAAAAGATTTAAAAATTGTTTTTAAATATTTTATAAAAGTTTTTTTAATTACTCTGCCAGTTTTATTTGTCTTAATCTATGAAAATTATTTTATAAATTTAAACGCTGATATTGTTGATTATAATAAAATTTTTCTTGATAGGCATGACGGATTGACAAATCCTTTCACAAAGGATTGGAATTTAAAAAAAGATTGGATTTTTGGATACATAATTATTTTAATAAATATTTTATTGTTATTTTTTTTAAAGAATAAAATAAAAAATAACTTAAATAATAATTTTTTTTTGTTAATCATTTTTTTAAACCTCTATTTTATTTTTCTAATCATCATTCTTTATTTTGATAGAGAATTTTTATTAGCAAAATTTATACCATTTAGGCCGGAGTCACTAACATTGTTATTTTCTTTGTTCATTATCATAGAATTGACTTTAGTTTTTTATTACAAGCAAAGCTTAAAAAAAAATTAATAATCTTTTCTATTTTAACTTTCTTATCTTGTTCTCCTGCTTTATTTAATTATAAATATAATTTAATTAGAGTAACTCAAATTTTAATTCAAAAAACTCATTTCGTTTCAACAAACTTTTATAAACCATTGAGTCATTATTTAGAAGCTGAAGACGTAGAACTTATAAACTGGGCAAAAAATAAAACTACTGATGATGAAATTATAATCTTTGAAGATGGTAGAAATTATTCAAAAATTAAATACAAAGATATAGCACTATTTGTTAAAGAGGATAATTTTGTTCTGTCTAGATTACTATCTACATCCTGGGAAACAATTTCCGAAAGACCAGCCTACGTTACGAGAGATGTTATAGGAGGAAACATTCCAGAAACAATAAACTGGAAAAAAAAATTGGACGAAAAGACTAATATTTATAATGGAAATTGTGAAGTTATAAAAAATACTTCTATAAATTATATAATATCATTTACAAAAACTTCAAAGATTAAACTTGATAACTGCTTTGAAAAAAGTTTTTTAAAATTTGAAAAATATAACGTTTACAAGACTAAGTAGGCTTTAATTTCGGTATTTAAAAAGGAGTGTAAAATAAATCTAGATAAGTGTTTTAAAACAAGTTTAATTAATTTTGAAAAATACTATATATATAAATGAATATGAAAATTATTCTTTGTGGATTAACCGGACTAGGAAATGTAACTTTGGAAGAATTAATTAAACTTAAGATTAACGTAACAAAAGTTTATTCTAGAGTAGAAAAAGGTAAATACCCGTATTTTGATTGCGAAAATATCTCACATGTTGCCAAAAAAAATAACATACCTGTATCATTTAATAGTGTTGTTGAAAAAAATATAGACTTATGTTTAGTCACAACTTTTCATAAAAAAATTAATCTTGATAAATCTAACTTCAAAAAGGCTATTAATATTCACCCATCCTACTTGCCTTTGCACAAAGGTAGAGACCCTATTAATGACGCAATAGCCAATCGAAGTAAATTCATAGGTGTTACAGCATTCCATATGACTAACATACTTGATGAAGGCAAAATAATCGTTCAAGAAAAAATTAATTTAGGAAAATTTGATAAAAAAGCAGATATTTTAAAAAAAATGATACCTATTTACAGAAAATTTACTAAATTTATTGTGGAAAACTTAGAAAACTTAAAATAAAAATAGTAATGGATTTTAAAATTTTAAAACCTCATCTTGAAGATGAAAAAAGAAAATTTGATTTAAAAAAAATAGAAAAAAAACTCGTAGATCATATTTTCCCCCCACAATTGGTAATAGAGACCACATCATACTGCAATTATAAATGTATTCACTGCTCTCACAGAGAAATGTTGAGACCTCAGCAACATATGAAAAGAAGTATTTATAACAAAATTGTTGAAGAGGTTGGAAAAAAGAGTCCAATGTGTGAAATTTGGCCAACTTTTTATGGAGAAGCTTTTATTTTGGGAAAAGAACTATGGGATAGACTTGAGTATGCAGATAAAGTTGGATGCAAAAATTTAGTTTTAAATTCCAATGGATCACTTCTTGGTAAAGATAATAATATAGACAATGTTTTAAATTCACCTTTAAAAAGATTTATTCTAAGCTTAGATGGATTTAAAAAAGAAACATTTGAAAAAATAAGAGCAAAAGGTAAATACGATGAAGTCTACCCAGCAGTTGAAAAGTTATGTAATGAAAGATCAAAAAGAGGAATAAAATACCCGACAATCACAGCACAATTCTCTGTTATGAAAGAAAATGCTGATGAAGTTGAAGATTATAGAAAATTTTGGAATGAAAGAGGAGCTGAAGTAAAAGTAAGACCAATGTTAGAGTGGACAACTACTGGAAGCGTAAGAACAGATACAATCAAACATTTGTCTTCTTTTAGGATTGCATGTCCATGGGGAAATAATACCATGGCCATTCATCAAAATGGTAATGCTGTAGCTTGTGCAATAGATTATGAAGGAATGTTTACCGTTGGAAATGTAGAAGATAAGAGTGTTGAGTTTTTATGGGCCGAGCTGGGCAAACATTTAAGGAAACATCATAAAAACCATGATTGGCAAAATATCCCAGAAATTTGTAAAAGCTGTGGTGATTGGCAAGTAGCAGGCGCAGAATATGAGAAACCATCTGCAGAAAACACCAGACCATTTTGGTACTCTGAAAGTTAAAATAATTTTTTAGTGAAAAAAAATTTTTCCATTTGGCATCACCACTCTAACTTTTCTATCTGACAACTTATCCTTCCACCAAGAAATGTTGTTTAAATACCAGTTATAAGTCTTTATCAATCCATCATTAAATTGTATTTTTGGTTTCCATTTAAATTTTCTTGAAAATTTTTCATAATTACACCAGTGCATATCAACTTGACCAGGTCGGTTTATAATTCTATGTGTCAGAATTTTATTTTTTTTGCTCAATTTGAATAATTTAGTTGATATCTCATTAATACTAAACTTTTTTCCGCTTCCAATGTTATAAACCTCCCCAATTTTTTTTCTTTTTGAAATAATCATATTATAAATAGCGTCACAAGTATCCTTTACATAAATATAGTCTCTCATTGCTTTACCATTTCCATGGATAGTAATTTTTTCATTTCTCATAATTGAAGTGATAAACTTTGGAATTAATTTTTCTAAATGCTGTTTTGGTCCATAATTGTTAAAAGGTCTTAAAATTACAAAAGGTAGATCAAAAGAAGTTCCATATGAAAAAACTAATCTATCAGCTCCACATTTTGCAGCTGCATATGGACTACGAGGATTTAATGGATGTGCTTCAGACATCTTTTTTTTATTAAAAGATGAACCGTAAACTTCAGAAGTGGAGATATGTACAAATAGTTTTAACTTTTTATTTCTTATTGCAGACTTCAGAAGGCTATCAGTAGCAAGTATATCATTGTATATGAACTCACGACTGTCGTTTAGAGATCTTGTAACATGAGTATCTGCTGCAAAATTAACAATTATATCATAGTCTAAGCTTTTAAGAATTTCTTCATCATTCATATTTGCATTAATAAAACTAAATCTATTAGAATTATTTTGCATATGATGACTAATATTTTTAATATCAGATGCGTAACTTAATCTATCCAACCCTATAATTTTGTAATTAGTTCTATCAATTAAGTAATCAATAAAATTTGAACCAATAAAACCCGCAGCTCCTGTAATCAAAAAATTCATTTTAATAGTTTATAAATTATATACTTTAAATAAATTAATTCTATTGCTATATAAATTAAATGAAAACTTTAGCAGCTATTCAACCTAGTTTCTTACCATGGAGAGGATATTTTGATATTATCAATAAATCAGATATTTTTGTTTTTTATGATCATGTTCAATATGATAAAAATGGGTTAAGAAACAGAAACAGAATATTATTAAAAGATCAAATCAAATGGTTAACCCTTCCTGTTAAAAAAACTAAACTTGGTACAAAAATTAAAGATATCAAAATTCATAATTCAAAATTAGAATTAGATAAAATAAGAAGAATTATTTATGAAGCTTATAACAAACACCCAAATTTTAATTTTTTTTTCAATTTTCTTAATAAAATATTTGATGAAAAAAAATGGATAAGTTTGAGTGAATTAAACATTAAAATAATTAAAAAAATTTGTAATCTTTTACAAATTAAATCATCTTTTAGACTTTCTTCTGATTTAAACAATATCAAGGATAAAAATTTAAATTTGATCAAACTGTGTAAATTTTTTGACTGTGATACATATCTTTCAGGGCAAGGCGGTAAAAACTATAT
>Ga0181413_1000299_pt1 | contig 15303 bp, 23 predicted proteins | sample 36SPOviralmetaG_FD_130111 | JGI IMG/M metagenome (GOLD analysis project Ga0181413, IMG submission 130111) | Marine viral communities from the oligotrophic San Pedro Time Series (SPOT) site, San Pedro Channel, CA, USA - 36 SPOT_SRF_2012-09-28 | ecosystem: Environmental > Aquatic > Marine > Strait... | reverse complement strand
GTAAAAAATCTCTTCTTGTAAATTGTTCGTAGGTTGAATATTCAAGATCGTAAAAATCATACGCAACACTCGTGTCGCTATCTTCTAGATATAAGTCCATTTTGTTCTCGCCTAACTGAACATCTGCTACATTAAAACCAAGCGCTTCTACATTAGCTTTTATGTCCTGTTCGCACCATTCAAAAGGTGCTCTAGGGTAATCGCTATCGCAATATCCTATCTCTGATCCTGCTCTCATTAGAAAGGCATATCTTGTGGATGTTCTTGCGGCACTTCGCCTTTCAACACCCATTGTGAAAATATCTCTGCAATCTCGATAACTCTTCTTTCACTTCCTCCATTTGCTATAACATAATCTGTTGCACACTTTAACGTGCTTTGTTTGATAATATACTCTTGTACATTATCGTTAACTTTTTTAGGAGCAGTATTGTTACTATTGTTGTAATTGTATACAGGTTTGATTTTTGGATATTGTGGTCTTGATAGATCGTATAAATAATCTACTTCCTGTCCTTTTACAAATTTGTTTTGTTCAGCAGATACACTGCTGTACTCACCTGCATCTCCATTTTCAAATTCAATAGCATACTTGTAAAAAGTTTTGCTTCCGTCTTTTGAATCGTAAGTTCCGTTACCTTGAACGTTAACTACTTTACTTCTTTTTTCCATTTTTAAAATAATATTGATAATAATTTTTCTATTGCTTTGTGTCCACTATAAGTAAAACACAATATAAACATACTAACTATGAGTAATACACCCAACAGCGTTTCTAATAAACTTTCTTCTCTATTCATTACTCAAAGTTTTAATTTGTGTGTACATTTGATCTAACACGTCTAACGAAACTTTGTATGCTTCAATCTTTGCTTGACATATTTCTTTCATCTCGTCATTTGTTTCACTAGCTATCCACTCTTCATTGGTTTGAATAAGTTGTTCGATAGTTAGTTTCTTGCTTTCTAGTGCGAACATAACATCGCCTAGTTTAACTTTCTCTACTAATAGTGCGTTCTTTTGAATGCTACTTTGTAGCTTTGTAAAATAATCTACTGATAATCCCATTTGCTTAAATATTGGTTGAAATAATTGTTGTGTAATCTAATAACTCATTGTAGTATACAAGAGCTTCTGTTTTGTCTGAAAAGGTTTCTTTAACTGTTAGTCCTTCTCCGTCTTTGAAAATAATATAATACATATTTGCTTAATTGTTTAATAGTGCGAAGATACACACTTTTAAACAAAGTACAACAAAATTCTAATAAATATTAAAAAAAACTTGTATTTCTAGAGTAACGTGTTGTCGAATAACTTTACAAATTCATAGGAATAACGATAGGAAGTGTGCCATTATTTAGTACTACACCACAACTAACTATATATTTTTTTGTAAAGTTTTTAGCGTATGCCATTGCGTAACTTCTATCGTCAACGCCGCAGCCAACTTGCATCGCAAAGAGTTTGTGTTCTTTATTACAATACCAATCTACATACGCTTCTGTATGTATATGCCCTTGCACAATAGATGTATGCCATTCTCTTAATCGTTTTGTCGCACCTTTTCCGCTAGATCCTGTTCCGTGTACATAAGTAACTCCGTCAATTCTGTGTTCTTGTTGGAAATCCCAACCAGGTGTTCCAAGTACTTCATCATAATCTCTTATCCATCTGTTTGAAATACCACTACTAAATGCCTTGCGACATATAATCGCATCGTGGTTTCCTATACACACTTTGGCTTTTGGCCATTGTTTATACCAAGGTTGTATATGTGCTATTGCTCTGTCTAATTCTTCTCCTGCTCCATATCCGTCAGGATCGGCATCGTGATAACTTGAATAATGGTTATCGATACAATCTCCGATGAAAACTACTTTATTACATCTATATTGATTGTAAACCTTAATACAATGTTCTAAATACCCTTCGCGTATAAATGGTGCGTGTAAATCTCCTACGACTAACACATTATTGTGTTCTCTGTTTCGTAGTTCTTTTATTACATTTTCCTCGTGTGGTTTGAGTCGAAATCTATTGTTTCCCATTCTTGATTTTTTCTAACCCTCTAGAGCCGAAATACGCACCAATTACAGTTATTAAAACAATTTGTAATAAATCTACCCACTTATCTTCTACTACAAATGTTATTGCGCCTGCATCGATAAATATTAAGAGAGTTGTTGATACTACTAGCCAAGCCATAACCAACGGTCGTATTGATTTTGTTAACCAATTACCTTGCATATCAGCTTGCCACCTTTTTGTTACCTCTTGTTCAATTATCCCTTGATGTTCGTTTACAATTTCTTGCAACTTATTTTTAAGTGTTAACTTTTCTTCTTGCGAAGTTACTACCTCGTCAATCACTTTATCAGCATTTCCAAGAAGTTTTGTAAAGAGAGATGTTAGTACAGCCATATAGCGTTCTGTTTATCTTTGTCGCAATCCACGTGTACAAAGGTGTTAGCTATTCCTAACCTGCGAAACCCTGTTTGTATAAGTGCTGCTACTATTTTTATCCTATCTCCTGAACTGTTACAATGCACATCAGCCGCGCAACCTTTAAGATGGCTGCTTCCTATACGTCCGCCTACGTGTTTGTTCCACGCTTCCGATCTCATACCGCTGTTAATCTTAAACGGAATACCTGCTATGTCTCTTGCTCTGTCGATCATTTCTAAAAAGTCAGGACACATATCTTTTCCGCTACCTTCTATATCAGGAGAATCAAATTCTGTTAGAGTAAAATATTTCATTTCTTATCTTTAATAAATTCTAAAATAGTGTCTATCTTACTTTTTATGTATTGCATATCTTTTGCGTTATTCTCGTGGTATTTTGAGAATTGTCCTTTGACTTCATAAATTGAGAAAACGAAAAATTTGTAAAGAGCGTAACAACTTCCTAATAACAAAACCAATGTGATACCATAGGTTTCAACTAATTTGAACACTTCTTCCATTATTTACAGCTTTTGTATGTTGCTAACTCTTTTTCTAGTTCTACTATTCTATCCTCGCATTCGTTTAGGACTTTGATTTTTTTTTCTAGTCGTTTTTCTAGGACTAAAATATCTTCGTCAAGTTGTGCGATTTGGCTATATGCTATACCCATTGTAAAGATAATACCAACTATCCAAATTATGTTGCCAACTGATAATGTCAAATCTTTTTGTATCATCTGCCTTGTCCACGATACTTCTTTTTGTAACCTATTTGCCCTTTTGACGCATTTTTAGAGTGTTTTCTGCGCTTAACTTTTGTTTTATATACAAAACTACTTGTTGCCTTTTTTGCCATCCTTATAGTCAATAAATCTTTGTGCTGTATATAGTATAGAAAGTAATAATAATACTATCTGTAATACCTGTTCAACTTCTGTAAATGAAATAAACAGCGTTATACTATTTAGTCCGAATACGTCTGCGTTTTGTTGTACTATCTCTTTCATCTTTCTTGTTTAGATATGCCTTTAGCTTTTGTATGTTTTTTACTTTTGGTTTATACATTAGTCAATACTCAAGTCAGGAGTTAAGAAATCGTCTAATGTAATTCTTCCACCTTTCTCTCGTACAGGATCTAAATTCATTCCAGAATAGAAATTTTGTTTAGATGCTGATAAATCTTCGTTCGTAGATGTATTGTATTCAGGAACTAAATTGTTATTGTGTCTTAACCAATCAATCATTCTTTCAGTGTACCACTCTGCTGTGTTACGCACAACTTCACGCAAATAATTAAGTTCTTCTAAACTTGTTCCATCACTTGTTTCGCTAGATTTTCTAACAATATTTGCGTTCATTATTTTGTATCCAAGAAATGGAATAGCTTCGTATAAACTCCAATGTACTAGAGCATCTTGTATATAGTTTTCAACTAACAATTCGTAATTACCTGTTAATGAACTACCTGTAATGTCTGTTTGTATTTTGTTGTATAAGTCAGTACCAAGTTTTGGATGTATGTGTAAATCTTGTGCTACTTTCATATAAGGGCGTAGCAATTCTGCATCTACGTTACCATTGATTGTTGTAGATTGTTTTAATTTACTTTCTGATATAAATAGTACTGCCATTATTTTAGTCGTCCTTGATTCGGCATATCAATCGGTGCTTGGTATATCCTTTGATCGTTATCCTCAGGTCTAAACCCTCTTGCTCGTGCCTTTGTTTTGTTAATTACCTCGTCTGTATTGTAGTTTGGTTTTTCGCCTAGCTTTGTAACGTATATTTTTCTAACCCATTTATGATGACAGTTTACTCCACCTTTGTATAACCACACGTTGTATGTGTCTGCTCCATTCGGTCCGAAACCTTTGTTAGCAGGTATGTTACTTAAAGAGTGTCTTTGTCCTATGATATCTTCTTTTCTATACACTTTGCCTGCTTGTATCATTTTTTGACAAAACTTTCTTTTGCTTTTATGGTTTTTCGATTTACCCTCATAATGATAACGCACTCTAAAAAGACTATCTTCTACAAAACCGTCTTGCTTACTACCTCTTTTTCTTGCTTCGCCTGTTCTTACAAATGCAGTTTTTTCTACTAATTTGTTAAGGTTGTATTCAAAATCAAATGCTTCGTGCTCATCTTCTAAACTTACTTCTTGCTCATCTATACATTCCCACTTATCTAGATCCTCATCTTCTCCGTAAGTGCTAATAAAGTGATCCAACGCAGTAACTTCGTTAAATCTGCTGTTTATGTTTTGCGTTTGTGTAAGTGGCTTGTAACCAAGTTCTGCTCTTATCTCGTCTTGTGTAAGTACATCTTCTAAAATAGATGTGTCAAACATACTATTCAACGGACTAACTTCGCTTAATGATATTGGTAAGTTTATATTGTTAACGTTTAACACCATTTTAAGCCCTTTTAAGACAATATCTTTCATTGGTGCGATAACTGTGTTAGAATACAACTCGTACGCTTCTAAAATCTCATCTCTTCCGCCTAACTGACCGTCTGTTTTAACACCTAATAACATTGGACTTGTAACACGATGTCCGATCATTATGTTTTGAATACATAATTCGTTCAGTACTGTGTATTGTTTATCTGCGTCAGATAGCGATATAGGTTGTAAATCAGGACTGCTGTTTTTATCATCGCTAAACGTAAGTACAAACTTTCCTGCATTACCTGCTCCTGTAAACTTTTGTGTTATTTGATGTTCTATTTTATGTCTTTCCTCGTCAGTAGGCACTCCGTTATTGAAGTTAATCCAAAACGATGGTGCAAAACCATTAGCAATATTAGATAAATGAAACTCTGATGTTAAGTGATCTGTCAAAATCCAATTGGTTGAAGCTGTATAATCAGGAGTGTAGTACGCTTCCATACCAGGAGAATAGATGCCAACGTAATAAATCTGCGATGGCTCTGTACGATCCATTGCGTTATATGCTGCAACACGTCTTGGTGTATACTCTTTTTGTCTATACTTACTCCAATCACTTGAAATATAGTATTCCTCTACGTGTCCGCTTTCGCTTGTTTTACCTACTCTAACTTGCTCAACAGGTATGTGGTGTATTTCTGCTATTCTTGATTTGTCTTTACTCCAAATAACGTTCATAGCATACGCACCAAACAACTTTAAATCAAATGCAAACTTTACAATCAACTCGTGTGCTGTATCTCCGTTTCTATTTACTTGTGCAAGAAACTTTTTCAACTCTACAAACGCTTGTAGATTTCCGCTATCTTCTTCAATGTGTATTTCTTTACCTGCAATCATTGCTGCTGTTGCGTTAACAATAGCAGAGTGCGATGCACTTGAATTGTATATATCTATAAGAAATTGTGGATAAGTGTTACGATATTCTCCATCGCCATAAGATACCCAATTGTCGGCTGCATTTTCAGTAAATCTTGGCGCAGTTTGTTGTTGTAAATATACTTGTAGTAATCTGTTATCCATAATTAAATTGTTATACTATTTCTGTCAGCAATGTCATTGCGTACATTAGTCAACTCTGTGCCTGTTAATGCTTTACTAAAAACTACAACCTCAAATATTTTTCCTGTTGTTATACCTTCACTTGTTTGACCAATTTGCTCAAAACTAAAAGTACCTGCAACTGTTGCTGTACCTAATACACTACCATTTTTAGCAACTTTTACACCATTGCTACTATCTCGTGTAACTTCTGCTATTGCTTTGTCAGTACCAAAACCGCTTGACATAGTTATATTTCCAACAGTGCCACCATTTTTCATTTTAAAAGCAGTAGGTGTATTACTCTGTGCAAAACGCATGAAACTTGAATTATCAACACTACTAATAAATGTTTCGCTATCCTCTTCTGATAGCTCAAGAGCCATAAAAACATGGTAATCTCCTGCATCTGTAAATGTGCTTGCAAAATCTAAGTTATCATTGTTATCTGCATCAGTAACAAAAGCACCTCCACTAAATCCGCTTCCCTCTTGTGCATCGGTTGTTTGACTAGCGTGTCTATTATTGCCGCTACTGTCATCCCATTGTATACCATCTGTTATAGTACCTTGACCTTCGTTAAACTTTAGCCATAATTCTAAACCACTAACATCAGTAATAGCAAAACCACCCATGCCTTCTAGGTTTTCTGCTCTTTGATTTATGCCTAATCCAAGTGCTAGTTTCATATTAGTTGTTGTATCCTATTGCTAAACCACTAGTTAAGTTGATTGCTGTAAATGGTGCAAAAATTACCGTACCAGCAGGTATAGTTTTGCTGTCTAAATTACTATCATTTGTTGCACCTGTAATAGTACAATTAGTAATTACGCTTTCATTAACAAAGTGTACTGCATAAAAATCCTTACCTGTTTGTGCTGCTGTTGTAAATACTTCAACTGTACCTTTTTTACCTAACATTTCAGTTAAGTGATCGTTTACGTTTTTGGCCATAATTAAATTGTTATATATTGTGTGTTAGTTGTTGGGTTAGTGTGTTCTGTATATGTAACTTCATCTCCGAATTGACCTGTACTTGTCAACGATCCATCATACACTCTTGCTTTTCCCTCTTCTAGTATTATAGAATCTCCGTACAATTTGTATGTATAACTTCCCTCTTGATTACCAAAGTCAATTTGTGTTGGTTCTGTAATGTTGAAAGCGATACATCTGATTGTAACAGTGGGTGTAATAGTGCTTTCAAATTCAACCTGCGTTATATCATTTTTAAAAACAATCTTCCAAGTCGTTACTGAAGAAAGTTGATTTTCAACAGTCGCCCTTAAAACATTACCTGCGTCTTTCTTAATGTATAACATTCTTTCTAGTAAATATAAAAAACCTTGTTTTGTTACGCTTGTATAAGAAAAAAGACAGGTTTTACCCTGTCTTTAATCAAAAAATCAAGTAATATGTAGTCCTGTTAAGGAAGTAGATTACGAGTTAGTAATAGTTACTGTAAATGCTGAGTTGTCAAACGGAGAAGTAGTATAGTCAGCAACTAACAAACAAGGTGCACTTTCAGCTCCTGTAAATGTTAAGTCGTAACCATTCATATCAGCAAAGGCCGCACCACTTTGTGAAGTTCCTGCAGATAATTCTAAACCATTTTCTAAACCTAAACACCAAATCAGGGTTTTACCTGATGTGTTTACAGCTTGTGTTTCTACAAATACTAACAATCTATTTTGTGCTAGTAATCTGATTTCGTTTCTATCTGCTACAGTTAGTTTATGTAATTTTATGTTAACACTTGGCTCATAAAATACTGTACCATTTTCTTGTGATGGTTGGATAGTTTCAGTAAAACTAGCTGTACCTCTTGGTAGATCGTATTTAAATAAATTAGTTGTTAAATCTACATCACTTACTGCACCTGCTGATGATACAATAGAAGCGTCTGCGTGTTGAACAAAATAGACAGCTTTTACACCACCCATAATGTCTCTACAATCTAGACCTCTACCTTTAGTTAATTCGCATGCCATATTATATAGAATTTAGGTGCTTTTGTAGAGAGGTTTTACCCCCTCTACATTAGCTGTTATTTAATTAGTCAATTTGTACAATGTCAGATCCTTGTGCGTGTTGAACACCTGCTGTGAATCTTGCAACTACACGAATATTATCGCTTCCATCAAGCTCGGACATGTCTAACATTTTTATTGTAGTGTGATCAGAAACCAAGTCAGTTCCGAAGAACAAGTTAGACTGCTGTGCAGCACACATGTGGTTGTCAGGCATACCCGGACATACAGCAATTTTTAAACCTTCAAACATTGGTAAGTAACCGTCTTGCATTGAGTATGCATTTAAGTAACCTAAAGCAGAAATTGCTTGTATATACAATCTGTAAGTTTTAGTATTCATGTAAATGAACAAATCATCTTTTGTGTATACTGCACTTGGAATAGCTGCTGCTAACGTTTGTAAGTTAGTAATGATAGAACCTGTACCTGTTCCTGCGATAAATGCAGTTGCAGCACCACCATCAGCATCTACATTTACTAGTGTACCATCACCTGCAAATGTACCGTCAGTTGGGTGCATAAAACCAACAAACTCACCTGCTGCTGTATTGTTTCCATTCCAAATGTTTGCTTCTACGTGGTCAGCAATTGTGTCAGATAAGTGAGACATAACAAATGCAGTAAAGTCGTTAGACATTCCGTTGTTGTGTGCTCCTGCTCTCATTTGAGCTGCTTGCCAATCTGCAAGTAGGTCTTTTTTACAAAGGTCAACGTTAATTTGTAATTCTTTTGGGTTAAGAACACGTTCTGTTAAAGTAAGTGTTCCTGCGTCTGTAAAATCACAAGTAGCATCAGTAATCAATCCTGATGTAGCTACCTTTGTAATGTTTCTTTTAAACTTGATGTTCTCTAAAACTGTCAAGTAGTTTAAACTATCAGCAGAGCGAAGTGCTGCAGCAATATACTGTCCTGCGTGTTCTCCACTATAGTTTGAAGTAATCGATAATCCCATTTCTTTTAATTATTTAAGTTGTAATAAAATTTTTCTTTTCTTGATAATCTGTTGTATTCTGCTTTAGATAAACCAACAGATTTATTTTTGTTAAACTTCTTCATAGCAACAGGGCTGTCAGCAGCTTCGCTTCCTAACTCTTTTACTTGTTTAGATAGTTCTGTATTCTCTTCTTGTAATTCAGCAATGTTTTCGTCTTTTGCTAAATTCTCTCCACGAAGTTCGTCTAGTTCTGCAGTAAGACGTGAAATGTCGTTTTTAACTTCTTCTAAAAGTTCTTTCACAACAGATCCTATTTCGTTAAATAGTTCTGCGTGCTCGTCAGACATTTCCTCTTTGTCTTTATACATTTCGTCATCTTCGTGTCCGCCCATATCGTCATCCTCTTCCTCTGCTTCTTCTTTCATAGATGCGATTACGCCCTCTTCTTCGACAACAAATTCAACACCATCTTCTGTTGCGTATTCGCCAACAGGTAAAGGTATTTGTGTTCCGTCCTCAACGAGAACGCTAACTGCGACACCCTCTGCAAGTGCGTCTGCTTCTGAAACGATTATTGTTCCGTCTGCTAACTTGCCCTCGTATGCTAGTTGAGTATTTTCTTCCTCAATACCTAGGGCAACTCTAATTCTAGTTTTTAAGTCCATAGTTATTTTAATAATTGTTAAATTGATTATTCTATGTTTGATATTTTGTTTAATCTTCTGCTATAGTCAATTAAGACATCAATTGACTCTCTACCGTCATCTAATCTTTTCGACATATTGTCAATAAAACCCTCTATTACATTGTCTTGGCTAACGAGTTTTTTGTACACATCTATATTGTCTACTTTTACACCTAATTCTTCTGCAGATTTTTCTATTCTATCTAGTGTTTTTTCTATATCTTTCTGCAATTTTGTTCCACCGTCTATCATATCTAATATCGATTGACCTTCAGTTCTTGTCTCATCCAAAAATTTACTAGCATTTTCCATCATTGTTTCTAAACCACTAATAGCTCTACCTACATTACCGATTACATTACTTAAACCTAGTAATTGCTTTGTGTAATTATCAAAGACACCATCTGCCATAGCTTTGAATTCTTCTGTTTCTGTGAGAAGCATATTAGCGTCACCTATTACAGATAATTCTAATTTCTTAATAGAATTAAACCTATTGTTATTTAATTTTTCAAAATATTGTTTGCTCATCTCAATAAGATTAAGGTGTGTTTATAGTAAATATAATAAGTTAGTTTTTGTTACTTATTCGCCATCAATTTTTTTCAATTTGCTAATCGCCCAATTGATTCCACTTGATCCACCCCAAGCATCCCACATTAAACCACCACAACCCTCCGAATACGGTACGTCTTTATGTTGCTGATGTCTTTTGAAACTTGCCATTCGTGCTATTGTATCTCTTGAAATAGGTTTCCTGTCTGCTAATTGTCTAGCTCGTGTCCAACCAACTCGTGTTCCACAACTGCTACCATTTTCCTCTTTCCATTTTATAGCGCGTTTTGCGTTGTTTGTAGCACCTTTAGGATAGTCGCTGTAACTCTCTAGTACTTCTTTTTCTTCTTCTTGCGTTTTTTTTTTAAGATGTCAGCTAGAGCAGAAATAATATCGTGGTCAGCACAAGGCATATACACAGTCTCACCATCCAAAGAATGTTCGTGCACACCGCTACAACCCATTTCTTTAGCTACTGCCAATGCTTCTTCTACGCTATCGTATAAAGGTAAATCTATTTCACCATCTTTTCCCTCTGTTACCATCGTACCAACACGTGCTAATGTTTCTACTTTGTCTACAAAATAACCCTCAATGCTTAATCCTTTAAGTGTTCCCTCTTTTATCTGCTCCCAAATTTGATTATTTTCAATTCTCATTGAAACCATCCAAGTACCTTTCGGTAAACTAAAACCATACAGGTTAGATTTGTCCATTTCAGTATCTTGTATAATCCAACTCTCAACAGTATGTACTCCTGTTATTTTAGCTTCGTGCTGTATTGTAGCAGAATTGTTGTTATTATGCTTTAAATACATCTCTGACGCTTTTTTAACTGTCTGTTGAGTAAAATACACATAGTACTCTTGGTCTGTGTCAGGATCGTATCTAAATATCTGCTTGTTTGGTATAAGAGCAGGACTAACCAATAATCTTTGCTCTTCGTTTACCTTTGCTAGTGTTAGATTATTTTTTGCTTTGTTGAAATAAACAAAGTCTTGTTCTATCGCAGGTTCAGTAACTAACGAGATTGCATCTATTGCTAACTCTTCGTTCTCGTTATCAATTACCAACTCTACTATTTTTGTAGCTTTCTTTTCCATTAGATTGTTGCTTTTCTTCTTATTTTTGTTAATTTATCTTGTGAGTTTGTTATATCATCTGTAACTACAAACGCTTTTACTACACCTGTTGTGATACCACCTGCGTTATCCTCTAAACCACTATCAAAACCTCTACCGCCACCTGCTTCATTTATAGACGATAACAGAGGTCTAAACATTCTTGTACTTCTTGCGTTTATTACGCTTTCACCTCTGCTTAATCTTGCGTTAATGCTGTCGCTTGTACCTGATCCAAAACCACCAACCATACCACCACTAGCCATTTCAGGTACTTGTGTTGAGTTTATTTTAGCTATATTTTGTAAACCTACTGCTACTGCACTCGCTGCTGCTATCGGTGCTAAAAATGCACCTACAATAGGTATTGCCGCCGCACTCTCAAATGCTTTCTGTGCAGATGTAAACGTACTAATAGTCGTCTCTACAGTTTTTATTGCTTTATATGCTGCTGTATGTTCGCCAAATGCACTTGCTATACCTCCTAAAGTAGCCGCAGTCAAATCCATATCTGCCATCAATTGTGCAGAACGAATTTTCATTATAGCATCCGCCTTTTGTTGTTCTAACTTTTGTGTATCTAACCCTGCTTTCTTTGCTAATTTAATTTGTTCGTTATAGTGTAATCTTACATCTTCAATCTCTCTTTGCCTTTCGGTCATCATTTCTGCGTTGACTTGATTAGCAACCTCTAACCTTTCATTTTCTAACGAAACAGCGTTTGTCATTTGCTCTGACAAGAAACCTGTTATCTGTGCTTCTATTCCTTTTCTCTCATTTATAGCGTCTTGTAGTGCTACTCTATTTTCAATGTTGTCTAACGCATCTAAATCTGCTTGTGCTGATGCTATTGCTATATCTGCTAGAGCTAACATATCCTCTTTTTGTTTGAGTAGTATTTCTTCTAGCTTGTTGTTAGCTGCTATCCTTTCTTCAAACGATGCATTTTCGTTATCTCGTATTTGTCTTTGTGTTTCCGCAAGACGATCGTTCTCTTCAATCAATCCTTTAATTTGCGATTGTGCCATTAAAGTCTGATTTTGTAACTGCTTTTGTGTTTTAGCGGTTTCTATTGCTGCTGTAATACTTATTTCTTTAACACCATCAATAACTTGACTACCAATGTCGCCTATCTCTGTTGCAGCTTCTACAAAGTTTGTTACAATATCCTTACCTGCATCAACTGCTGCTACTGCGACATCTGTTAAATCATTTTTCGTTTCTTGTATATCGGCTCTTAACTCTGCTATTTTTCCCTCGTCACCACCACCAAAAAAACTATCTTCCCAAGCCAACATTGCTTGTTGTATGCCTAGTTTAATTGCAAAGAATTGTAGTTTGAAAGGTGTGATAACTAATGTTAAAATACCGCCTAATACTTTACCGAGTGCGTCAAAGTTTTCTGTTGATTTGCTTACATTTTCATAAACACCTACAAGTACGTTTGACACTTCGTTAAATACAATAGACACTGTTTCAAACGCAATAGACAACGCGTCTGCTATCTTTTGATTTCGTTGTAGTGCTTCTGTTAAAAACTGAAATGCTTTGAGTGCTATGCCGATCCCTGCAGCTTTCAGTGCTAATCCAATACCGCTAATGCCTTTTCTTAATGCACCTGTGCTTTTTTCTGTTTTTTTAGCACTTTCGCCTATACCCTCGACACCTTTCTTAACTGTTTCAAGTTCTTTTTTAAGGTCGCCTATTTCGGTGGTTAGTTTTAGTATTACTTCTTCTTGTGCCATTTACCTCTGATTATGTCGTTGTTCTTTGTTCTAATTTTTGTGTTTGATAACAATGGTAAAATTGATTTCATTACTACCATACTTGTTACTAAACTAGCACCTACAAATCTTAACTCTTTCATCATCTTAAACTTGTTCTTATTTCATTAACATATACTATAATAGTCCAATCTATTGTACACGAACTTTGTCCTGTTACAGTTGCTTTTATGTAATCAGGCGTATCGCTTACTGCTACAAAGTCATTAGTCCAACCACTAATACCATTATTGTGATTAGTTTTGTTGCTTAATCCTAATAGATCTAGCACACCGCCTGTTACTCTAAATGTTCCGTGTTGGAATTTGCCCATAGCTGCTGTGCTGCTACTGTCTACTCTTTTTGCTACTACTCTGCTTTCAAAACATATAACACATTCTTTATTCTCATCTACAATGAATCGTTTACCATCTATACCGCCTAAAAATATTTCTGTTTCAGTGTTATCAGTTGTGCGGCCTTGATAAATTAAAACACTTCTTTGTGCTCTTGCAGGGTTGCCAATCGATACTGTCTGCTCGTGTGGTGTTTCAGCGTGTACAAACTCACCGTATCTTATAGCACTACCACTATTGCCAATAATGTGTGTGTAATCTTCACTAACTATATGACCTGTGCCTACAACTCTAACATTACTCGCATTCACTATATTTTTTGAACCTTGAATATTTATGTTATTACCTTTTGCAAAATTACCACCACCTACTATAACTTGTGTTGCCTTGTGTTTTTTAGTAGCTTCATATCCTGGTGCTACACATTGATTGTTTACAAAGTCATAACCAAAAGCATCACAATCTAGTTTTGTACCACTAACACCGCTGTCAGTTCCATTATTAAATGTAACTACTCCTGTGTTAGGATCTATTTCCTTAACATCTAAAATAGTTACATCAGTATTTGTTTCTTTAAATCTTGGCATTAGTATATTCTATATAATTCAACTTTGGCTAATTTCTCTCCACCTGTTGTATAGTCGATAGAGTTAACTCTGTATATTTGATTGTCAATTCTAACTGTATCTGCAAACGAAAATTCATTGATATCTCTTGATTTTAAATTTATTCTAACAGTTACTAAATGTGTTAAATTTAGATACCTTTCTTCTATGTAACTTTTCCAATATTTGTTATACAAAGTTTGTAAAGGAACAGTATTTGTAGGCGTAAATATATTGCCTACATTTCCAAATGTTAGCGTACTATCAACTATTGCCAATTGGTCTGTATCATCTTCGTAATGATGTGCGTTGCCATATAGCGTAACTTGTGCACCAACCACACCTTGATATAAACTCGCAAAGCTGTCAAAAATAGCATTAGGTGCGTTGTGTGTTCTAAAGTTCTTAAACACTAATCTAGGTACGTTGTCAAATCTTTCAAACACTATACCATCGCTGCTAGATGTTACAACACTCAAAGGTGCGTAACTTGGGTGCATTTCTAATATCGCACTTGCAGCAAAAACATCTAACCTAATCTCTTCTGTATTTTCTGCGTCAACATCTAACAAAACCTCTTGCGATCCATACTCTTTTCCTACACTTTGTTTGTATACCTCGTGGTAAAAATCATCACCATCTTCTGCCATAGAAAATAGTATTCTACTTGGTAAATCAAACATTGTTTGTTTAATTTCTGACCTATCTACCTTATCAGTCCAATTATGTTCAACACCGCTTGCTACATAATCATTAAAAGGACTTATGTTTAATTGTTTATCAATTAGCGTATCAGGTTCAATAATTAAGTTAAACATTTTTGTTAAATCTCTGATAATATCTGCCAATTTGATATTTCTTCTATTTCTTTGAAATATATTTTGTGCGCCGCTTAAATTATTAGTGTAAAAATAGTATCTCGACCTTTGAGTTGTATTACCCACAGTAAATGCATCTTCTATTGTCAAACCTGATGCACTACCTTTAACCTGTATCTCTATTGTTTCACTATTGTTTATCATTATGTTTTCAAATGCGAAAACTTGATGATTGTTTGCATTACCTGCTATAACCTCTGTATGTATAATTGGACTTGCAACTTGGTTAGGCGATGTGCTGTTATGTTGTATTTTAATTTCTAATGTGCGTGCACTACTACTAGAGTTATCTATAAAAAATGAACAAGCTGCTGTTGTTTCTAAATTATCTTGTGGCGCTGTATATACACCTGTTGACGTGTTATGTAGACCATCTGGATCGCCTGTTTCAACATCAAACACAACTGTTGCGAAACTTGTTGTTATAGTTGTAG
>Ga0181413_1000298_pt1 | contig 15332 bp, 24 predicted proteins | sample 36SPOviralmetaG_FD_130111 | JGI IMG/M metagenome (GOLD analysis project Ga0181413, IMG submission 130111) | Marine viral communities from the oligotrophic San Pedro Time Series (SPOT) site, San Pedro Channel, CA, USA - 36 SPOT_SRF_2012-09-28 | ecosystem: Environmental > Aquatic > Marine > Strait... | reverse complement strand
TTGTAACGTTTCAAAATCATAACCCATATGACGGATTTTATAATTTTCAAATTGCTTAGTAGCAATTACTAAACCATTTTCACAAATCATTCTAAATAAACCAGCTTGGAAACTGAATGAATTTTTACCATCATGTGAATTAGTTAATAATATTTGTGGATACACTGTATCACCGTTTTCTCCGTTGATTACCACATCATTATTACGTAACACAACTAGGTGTTTTTGGTAACCTACTTGCTTTCTAGCTTTAACTTCTTTAGCATCAACTACTCCCCAACCTAATAACTCTAAATCTTTGATTACAGTATCAGTGGGAATATGAGTATACTTACTTGAAGTATTAGCACTACCCTTTTTAGTAAAAATAGATGGAGTTGTTTCTTTTAACTCTTCTAAACTTTTAAACTCTTGACTTTCATAATTTAACATAACCTTATATTTTTTAATTATTATTACTTATTTACCCCGTAAATATACGAAAAGTTGCCTGTGTAGCCAAGCAAATATTAATATACTTTAGTAATTTCTTGATCACCATCATATAATATTGTTATACCATCTGATTCAACAACATATTTATTCATTCCTTGATATGATCTTAATGTTGCATCACATTGAACAGTATTACCATTAATATCTAAACCTTCTATTTGGAAAATATCACCTACTTTTAAATCTTGAATTGTCATAACCTTTATTTTTATTTATTAATAGCCACCTTCTTCATAAGCGTTTACAAAATCTTCTTCAAAACGAACTTGTCTTGGATCATCATAATCGAAGTGGGTCATAGCTAACTCTTTAGCCATTTCCTCAATATCTTCGATATCCCAATTCCCTACAATATTTTCATTATCGACAAATGACTTATAACCATCATTACTACTAAAATTAATTTCATTTTCATCCATAACTTTTATTTTTAATTAATTACTTATTTACCCTGTAAATATACGAATAGTCTCCTGGGTAGCCAAGTTTCCTGTGCATTATTTTATAAAGAAAAACGAGAACCTATAGTAAAGTTCCAAATCATTCTAATATCAGGATTAGTATTATGAATTGTATTTACACCTACATTAAATTTAAAACGTTGAGTTAAACTAATATCAAAACTAGAGCCTATAATTGCCATTACATCTTTATTCCATGTTGTTTCATTATTAAACCAATCATGTAATAAAAATGGGGATGATATAGCTACCATAGGTGAGGCTGTTAATTTAGGGCTATAAATAAAAGATTTAGTCCAAAATCCAGTTAATGCTGGGGCTAGTAGAACTGCATCTTGTAATATTTGTCCTTCAACTACTTGGAACCCAACTGATATAAGTGAAGTAGAAAATGCTATTCCTTTAACTGAACCTTTTTTACCTAAATAGGTTAAACTCTGGCCTAAATTACCCATAGTTGTAGTAAACATTCGAGCCCCACCGATTGAAGCGGAATACACTCTGTTGACGCGACCTTCATCATTAATATGAACTTTAGAATAACTTCCATTCAACATAAATTGTTGTAAGTTATCCCATACCATAGCATTAACGGCATAAGTTTCAGTTCCTAAAAGTGAGCTTCGGGATACACCTATAGTCATAGTTTGATTAAAGGTGCCATCTATGTTTTGCATAGATGCAACATTAGCGGAGATGATAGGTGGGGCGAATGTTTTTTTCTTTTTTTCTTCTTCTTCTTCTTCCTCTTCATCTTCAGATGATGATTCATCAGATTCATCTTCGCTTTCTTCTTCTGATTCTTCCTCAGACGATTCTTCGTCTTCAGATTCTTCAGATTCGGATTCTTCTTCAGATGATTCTTCCTCACTGGATTCCTCTTCTGTAGTTTCTTCTTCAGTGGTTTCTTCTTCTGAGCTTTCCTCAGATGATTCTTCACTTGATTCTTCTGTATTTTCTTCTGTTGTTTCTTCTGATGATTCCTCAGATGAGGATTCTTCTACTGTTTCTTCTGATTCGTTGGATTCACTTTCAGTTGTTGTTTCCTCAGTAGATTCTTCAGATGTTGTTTCACTATCAGATCCGCCTTCATCCTGTGTCGTTGACGTATCTTCTGTTTCGCTGCTTGATGTATCATTTCCTCCTGAATCGTCTGTTGTAGATTCTGTTTGTTGAGTTTCTGTTTGTGATTCACTAGTCTCTGTCGTTGTCGCTTCAGTTGTACTTTCTGTTGTCCCAGTTTCTCCAGTGCTAGTCTCAGTTGTTCCACTGGTGTCTGTTTGAGGCGTAGATTCATTAGTACTAACTTGTGATCCACTATCTGTAGTTGGAGCAGTAGTATTTGTACTCGAATTGTCCACAGGTGCACTATTAGTTTGAGGTGCACTTTGAGTTGGGGCAGAACTAGTAGGAGGAGGTGATGCATTTACAGAGGGTGTTGATTGAGGTGCTACTGTTGTAGCAGGAGCAACTATTGGTGTTGCAACAGGTACTGCAGCTTGAGTTGCAGCTTGAGTAGCCTGTGTTGTGGTCTGTTGAACCGTTGTTTGAACGGTAGTTGTTTGTGCTTGATTTGTTGAACATGGATTCAAGCTTGACCACCATAAATATGTTTCCTCTAACCAAGATTGAAGAGTTCCATTTTGAAAATCAGATGCAGTAAATACCCTTGAACGATTATAGTATGCTACTACAGTCGAACCGTTCATAGGTACACTCATTACCTTTACTTCTCCAGTACATCTATCTACATAGGTCTGGATTAGGTTTTGGGAGTAAAGTGAGCTGCAACTTATTAAAAACAATAAGAAGAATAAATGTTTCATGTAGATTTACATTTTCTACATTTACAAGATGTATTTTTACATTCTTCTTTAGGGCCTATAAGTCCTACAACTAATAAAAAAACTACAAATAATATAAGTTCACTCATAGTCTAATGATCAAAAATTTTCTTTTGTCTCATTCGACGTACTATCTTATATACAGCTGTATTAAGTGCTTTTCTAGTAGCAATACCAATTGATGATTGATTAAATGCTACTTCTTCTAAATTTTCATCGCTTAATAAAGTTACTTCTCTAGTAGTAGTTGCTTTACCTAATCCCGAACCTGTCATATATAGACCTGATTCAGCATCAACTAAACGAACCTGTAAACCTAAACGTGTTACTAATTTATTTTTAATACCATCTTTTAGATTAATAGTTTCGTCTTCACTAATACTAAAATCATAAACTTCGATATAACCAAAATATTTGGCTAGGGCAATTTTACCCATTATATCGATTTTATTTGCAGTAAATCCTTTTTGGGATGCTTTGTATTGAGTAACCATTCGATCTTTGATTTCGTCTCTTGTTTCAACGAATTCAAATCTGAAAGTTTCATCCATGAATGCAACTGTAATGTTAGATAATCCTAATCCAACACGATAGTCTCCTAATTCAGGATATTGTTCTAATACTTGTTCATTAACACCTATGCTGAGTATAGCTACAGGTACTGGTTCACCAAAATATTCAGGGATTTCATAGACAGAGGCTTGTCTTTCAAATTCCGCTTGGTAGTCTTCAGTAACTGTCTTACCAACAACTTGTCCGTAGATATTTGTACAAGCTAATAAAGCAAGTACAAATAACTTTTTAACCAAGGGTATCGAAGATGCCCCAAGTTGCGTTACTAAATGTTGATGGATTAGTAATAACTTCAAAAGCTATTCTACCTAAACCTACTACAACAATAGCTGCTAATAAATTTATAAAAATTGCAACACCATAGTCTAATGGTGATTCACACTCACTCATGAGTGTTTTGTAGTTTGTAATAAAATTTTTCATTCCGCTTCACTGGTTTTTGAGATTAAATAATTATGTAACTAATTGTTTTTGAAACTTATCCCAATCAAATGCTGATCCAGGATCTGTTTTTCCTTTACCTTTACCCCTAACATGGTCTCCTGATACATCTGAATGACGTACTACTCGACTAGCAGGGATTTTATATTTGTTCATCCAAAACTTAAATACTTTTAATGTTTGATCAAATTGAGCTTCATTATAAGTTCCGGATGTTTTAATTTTTTTACTAAATGAACTATAGTCATTAACTCCTGGGACTAGTAATTCTACACCTAAATAATGTGAGTTTAATCCTGATATTCCTTCATGTAATGATTTACCTGCATGAAATGCCTTATTTGGAGTTTCAATCATTTTATCATATGTTCCATCAGGTTTGATAAAACCATGTACAGATAATCCTAATTTTTTTAAAAAATCTTTAGCATACAATTTTTGTCCTTCATATACTAAATATTCAGACATTGAATGTAAAATAATTCCTTTAGGTTGTATAGGCATATTTTAAAAGTTATCGTAATCTATTTGATCACCACAGTTATCACAAAATTTTGGATTACCATCATCTATAGGTGGTGGAGTAGCAACGATATCAGGTTGCCCATCCATATCTGTATCATTTCCATTAAACCAAAAATCTACTACTCTAGAGTAAGAACCTAAAAAGGCACCTAATACTAATAATAATATTTCTTTCCATTCTTGTTCAATAGAAGGTGTATCACCATTACCTAAAATAGCTCCTCCTATTCCCATCATAATAAGAAAAAAGGTTGCTAGTATTACTGTTGTAATTACAAATCTATTACGGTGTGCATTTGATTTTGCGTTCATTTAATTATATTTTGATATAAATATATGCAATTACCAATCTATTTCTTTTTTACGTTTTTCCGTTTTAGATAATTTGGGTTTTGCTTTGATAAATACCTTCTTTACGACGGTATCTTTCTTTTGTTCGGGTATGATAACATTAATAGTAGGTCCTTCTACATTTACATTTTGTTCTTGGACTACTTCTACTGATGCATCGTCTCCTTCTACCCCAAAAAACTCTTCAATCTTATCAGTAAAGACAGTACCTAGTGTTGTAAGTACTATAGCAATACCTGCTGTTATCTGAGCTTTTATGTTTTTTAACAAATCTTTCATAATTATCCTCCTGTTGTTGATGATGTAGTTGTACTTGAAGTAGTAGTTGAACTAGAAGTACCTGAAGCAATTGCTTCTAACTGAGCTACTGAACATCCAGAATTATTAACTGTAGCACCTAATATTGTTTCTGGGCATTGATCTAAGCCGTTAATTACTCCATCAGCATCATAATCAGCTATTAATACTAATTGATCAATCATTGCTGATATTTCTTGTACATCTGCTAACAAAGCATCTGTTTGTTCTGTTGTAGCAGCATTATCAATTATTACTTGAACATCAGCTAAATCACTTAAAATATCTTCTATTTGAACTAACCATCCAGCTGCTTCTTCATTATAAGCATCTACATCAATTTGCATTGTTTCTACTTGAGTTTGCATGTTAGATATATCTGTTAACATTTGGTCAACGTCTACACTAGCCATTGCTGCCTGTAATTCAGCTAAAGATTCTTCTAAACTAGCTAATCCATCTTCAACTGAAGGGTTTTCACAACTTAGAAAACCAAATATTGCAACTATTATTAATATTAATTTTTTCATTTTATTACTAATTTAACATTATGTATTTCTTGTCCATCCTTGCCGATGGAAATGGTGTAATCACCGTCTTGGAATGCTCGTGTATAAAACTTTAACACATTATCTCCACTTTTAGCATTTATTATACTTTTAGAAGTTAGGTTTTTAAAATAATCTCTTATTTCAATAGAATACTCTCCAGCTTCTAATACTTTTAAATTAAACTTACTTTTATCTGTTATATTTGATCCTTGAAATTTTAGTCCTGTTAATTCATCTATTGACATATTATCAGTTAAGTTAGGATAAAGTGTTTGAAAATCTGAGTATTCATCTTTAACACAGCCTATAATTATTAATAAAATAAGTAGTATTTTTTTCATTATTGTAAATTTAAGATTAATCTATTCCCATCAGTATTAGCAGCATCAGTGTTGAATATTGATACTAGTCCAACGGGGGAGGTTACATTACCATCAAAGTATATTTTGAATACATCTCCTGTATCTATTTCACCTCCATTTTGTTCGATACTACCTAGGTTTACTCTTCCGTTAGTTTCAGAGGCAAAGTTAGTTACTGTGTTACCAGTATTGAATACTGCTTCTTCAAAGGTTAGTACTGTATTGTCATAATCTACTTTTAATTGTAATGCTGTTACTTCTGTTGATAAAAGTCTTAATGTAGCTACTACTTTACCATCTTCTATTGCTGTAGACCATTCACCTTGTATTATTCCATCTGCTAATATTTGCTGTCCATATGACATTACTGGAGCAGATGATATAGTGTAATTATTATTTGATCTTGCTGTTAATGAACTAGCATCTGTACCATCTACAGGTGATGAGTGTGATCCATTAGCATCTCCTATAAATCCAAACTTAAACCATTCTGTATAAGATGATTGACTAAAATCAACTGTTATGGGATGAACTACTGAATGGTTAGGTTCAGTTACATTATTTTTAAATTTATAAATTGACCAAGTATTATAATCAGTTTTTTTAATAGGCTTAAAAGAATTATTAAATATACCAGTTCCATCATCAGGGATAATATCTATTGAGCCCATTACATGCCCTAATAAGTTGTAAGCATCTTGGGGTGTCAAATCTCTATCATTATTTGAATCTACTGCACTATATTGAATACCAGTAGTAAATACTGTACCTACATTACCGTGCCCATATTTACCTAACTCATTTAATGTTAAAGTAACATCTGATATAGTAATAATATTATCGAGTAAAGCTTCCCATTCTGTAGCATTATACGAAGTTACAAAGTCTAGAGTATAACTATCTGTACTTGTAGTAATATAATCCGTTACGTTTATTTGTCCACCAGAATCAAAGTAAAGATTATTACTAACTGGTGATCCATTTTTTTGTACTACAACTCCTACTTTAGTTACATCGAAATTACTATTAGCATCAGCTTTTATATAAATGTTTGAATCTAAATCTTCTAAAGGTATATGAGTAATAGACATAGTATCATATCCTCTTACTTTACCAACTGGGAAGACATAGGGTGATGTACCTGTATTATCAGTTATTCTAGCCATAGTAAATACTATATTATCTGTATAGTTATGATTAGCACCAGCATCTTTAACTTTAAATTTTAATGTAGCATAGTTGCCAGATATACCTGAAAGTGATACTGCTTCAACATGATCTACTTCCCATCCAGCTACTTCTGTATATGAACCACCTTGAGTAGACCATTGAGCCCATAAATCGTTAGCATCGTAGTTAGGATTAACTGTCCATTTCATTCCATTACCACTCCAATTTCCATTGGATGTCTGAGCTCCTGTTGGGACATTAAACTCATATCCTACTCTAGCATATGCATTAGTATTATACTGTACATCAACATGGACGTAAGTAATTGTATTTGAACTTAAGTTACTTAGATTAAGTTTAATTACAATAGTATCATTAACTTATACTTTAGATAATGCTTTATTAGCATCTGTTGTAGTACCAGAATATACTAGGTCTATATCTATACCATCTACAGAGGAGGTAAGCTGACCTAGCATTATACTAGGAAGTAAGGTTAATAATAGTAATAATTTTCTCATAGTTTAAGTTTATTAATTAGTTGAACACAAACCTTTTTCAAAGCGGTTGAAACATTTGTTTGTGAAAACTGACCACCTTTATCTATGATAAGAGTTGCTGTGGAAATTTCTTTAGCAGTACCTTTAGCTATTACTTGTTTTTTCTTTTTACCATTTTTAATTAATGATGCACGTGCTATAATTTGATATTCATCAGTATTTTTACTGTAAATAGCAACTTGTACTTTAGTTTTTTGTACATCAAAAAATAATAAATCGACTTGGATTTTTGTTTCGGCGTTATAAGATAAGTTATATCCTTTATCTTGTATAACCTCTTCTAAAATAGATTGAACACCGAAAGCTAGGTCCCTACTACCCGCAAAAGGACCTAGCTGAATTTTGTTGTTTACATCTCCAATTTGAATTGTCTCTTGGCTAATCGCCATAGACGATAACAACATTAACAATAATGTAACTATTGATTTTAACATATTTCTCGCTTCGGAGATAAATATAGAAAAAGGACGCTTTCGCGCCCTTTTCTTTGTAAAATCTATGTAAAAAAGATATTACACGTTTTTATTCTTAAGAATGTGGTACAATACAAATGCACCTACAAGCCCAAGAAGGCCAGCACCACTTAAATTAGTTAAAATACCCATAATGTTATCCACTACAGATACTTCAGGCCAAAATGGTATGTTGGCTCCTTTAAACAATACTTCAAGTACAACACCAAGTGCAATTACTGTTACACCTAGTTCTGTTAGTCCATTAGCCCAAGAGCTAATTTTTTTCAATAAATCCATGTTAATTGGGGTTTAGTTAGACAAAAGAAAACTGTCTTGACTTGAAGGATATCCAATCATAAATATAATAAAAAGAACTAAAGACGAGCTATGTAGTCTTCTTCATCATCTTCAACTAAACCAATGTCTTTAAAATGTTCTAACATATTATCATCCATTTCCCAGTCTACTTGATCGTCTTTTTTAACAGGTGCATCTTCTTCAATGTTTTTAACTTGTTTTTCATTAAAAACATCACCAATATATAAAAAATAACAATTATAACATAATAATTCTATATTTTCTACTTTCCAATTTTGTTTATTTTTATCTTTAAAATGTACTAATAAAGGGGTTTTATAATCTTGTACACGCTGTTCTTTAAATTCACAACTACTACAACATTCTTCTATATAACCTTCTTGTATTAACCTATCTTTATAGCGATTTAAATTATATGATTTAACATATAGTTCTCCATCCATTAAAGCTTTTAAATCAGGATCTTTACCTCCTAAATGTTTTCTAATACCTTTACCTGATTGGTTTTTATGTAAATCAAATAATGTTTTACCTGTTTCATCATCAATATAACTTTTAGCATAACGACTATAATGCATATAACTAATACCCAAATAACGAGCACATGCCATATTTGACTTAGTCATTTTCATAGCAGCTAATAACTGCTCTTTAGTTATGGGTTTGGGAGTTCTACCTAATTTTGCCATTGAATATATCAGGTTGTACTTTAATAATTAGACCCCAAAGTTCTAAAGCATCTTTAATAAATACTTCTTCACCAGTTTCTTCTATAATTAATCCATTTTCACTTCCATCTGGGTTGAAACGTTCATAAAAATAAAAGGATAGTAATTCATATACATCTTTACCAAATGATAATAATATAAGTGAATCAATTATTTGATAAAAATTTTCTTCATACTTAGACATATCTATTTTAAAATCTTTTTCTAGTAAATAAGATTTAGTAATAGCAGCCTCGAATTGATTTATCACATTGATAAACAAATCTCGTTTTTGATCGTATGATTTTTTATTTTTTCTCTTAATCGAGGTATCAGCCTGTAACAACTGATCCAGAGACTGTTTTAGAGAGTAAAGTGGATCTTTTGACATTACGTAACGTTTTAAGTGTAGTGTTTATATCTCTACACATTTCAAATTCATCTATTGATTCAAAATAACCAAGTGAAGAACTAAGTGCATTTTCCCACCCGTCTTTAGGTATAATAGCTGTAGCACTGTTAGTATTTATATTGCAAATCTCAGCTATAGATTTATTTTGTCGGATAGCATGTTTTATCCCAGCATAAGTTTCTTTAAAAATATATGACTTATTTTTATCAATAAATTGACTAAGTAATTTTTCAGAATTACCTACAACTCTTAAATTTAATAATTTTCTTTTAGCCATTATTTTTTAAATACTACATTTGCAACAAATGATACAAACGAAGATAATGGTACTTGGAATGCAGCTACATTTTTCTCAGGTGCATCTTCGTCTTCATCGAATTCAAGTCTATAATCATTAAATTTAGGTGCTAAACGCGTAGCAACATCATTTTGCAATTGTGCTATTTGTTCTTCTGATGGGGTTTGGATTTCAATACCTTGATCATTTAATGGAAAAAATTTAACCTTGATACCTTTCTTTGTAGGATTTTTATTTACATCAAAACTAACCTTATACTTTCTACCATCAATGGTAGTATTATACTTTAAAACACCATCTTGATTTTCACCATCTTCATTTAAAGGATCGTACATAGCTGTATCATTTGTAACATGAATATCTTTTGAGTAATCACCTTCTAAGATATCTGTAAGTTGTAATTTGTCCATTAGAGTATTTTGTTATAAATATTAAAGTAATTCATATTCCATTTCAATAGGTTCAAACCCCCATGTATCAGCATTTTCGGTTTTTTCCTGGGCAGTAACTGCTCTGTACATATCATTTACTTTTCTATTGATACCATCTAAAAACCCACCTCCACCTTTACCATGGAATATATGAAATAAAGCTGGTGAATAAATTGCTTTAAGATCAAAACCATGTTTAATAGCTTTCTTTTGAACGTTTGTATCACTATATAAGACATAAATAAGTTCTTCCTCAAATCCACGTATTTCATTCCAAACATCTCTATGTGCTAACTGGAAATCACCACAACAATTAATAATACTATAATTGTCACCCTCAACTACTGATTCACCCGTGGTTCTTTCTTCACTATTTTCAATTAAATGTTCACGTAATGCTTCCCAATCACTATATTTTCTTTCACCTCCATGAAATTCTTCAATTTGTTTCCAATCAGTATATCTACGCGATATAGTATAAAATGTATTATCGTTTAACTCGTTTTTAATAGTAACTTCTAATTTATCTCTACGAGGTGCAACTACATCAATATTAGTTGATACAATATAATCACCTGTAGCTCGTCTGATGCCAATATTACGGGCTAGTGTTTCACAGCATACCTGGGCATGTGGGTCATTATTGGTTAACATAGATGCTACTTCGGGAGTAATTACTATATGTTTTAAATTGCCTCTAAAATTTATGTTTTTATCTATATCCCAAAGTTGAGGTCTATTATCAGGTGAATTCCAATCAACAAGTATTACTTCATCAAAAGTGTTAATTAAAGAGTTTAAACAATAAGTTGCCCTATCATTTAAATTTCCGCCATAATTATCATTTCGAGTTACTACAACTGCGCTTAATTTCATCTTTTAAAATTTTTATATTTTACTATATTATCACTACAAATGCCTCTACATTTTGATAAATCATCATTATTTAACTCAGGCATAACAGCTATACTATTTTCAATAGGTTGTTTACCAGGATAAGCCCAAATATATCCTTTTGAAGTTAATGTTACATCATCTTCTTGGTGCCAAAAATAATTTAAATATGAACCATGTGGGTCTAATATATTAAATTGAGCTACAGCTTCCAAATTTTTACAATGAATCCATAACTTACTAGATTGATGTTCAATTAATTGATGTGGAAAATCATATTGAGGTTTATCATGGCCTAATTTAAATTTTTTATTTACAAACCATACATCAACTTCTACCTCAAACCCATTAACTATAGCTTCACGAACATATTTAGGATCATTTTCTCTTTCTGGGATTGGTCTAGAAATGTTTCCTCTATGTGATATTAAAATCATTTATAATTTTTAAGATAGTAATCTAAATCTTCGGGTGTACCTAATCCCCACATTCCCTCTACATTAAATGTTCTTATCGCCTTTCCATCTTCGATAGCTTCATTAAATACAGGACATACATAAAATTCGTTATTTACGCGAATATTTTTATTTATCATTTGTTCTGCATATTTAACAAAATCACTACCATTTTTCCAATAATAAAAACCTATAGTTGCTATGTTTGATATAGGATTTTTTTCTGCTACTTCAGTTACTAAACCTTGATCATTTATTTTAGCAAATGACCATTTAGGATGAGTTGCTTTAAATGTTACAATACCACCATCAGCATCCGTTTCATTCATCTTGTACATAAATTCATTTGAATCCCATTCAACAAATTGATCTGAATTAGCAAAAAATAAAGGTGCATCTGAATTAATATATTCTTTAGCTAATAGTGCTGTACAGGCGGCTCCTTCAGTCATACCCTCTGTTTCAACTATTTTACAACCAGGTGTAATTAATGATAATAAAGCATCTAAATTATATTGTTCACGATGTAATTTTTGTACTACGTAAATATAATTTGCTTTAATATTTAAGTTTTCTACTACCACTTGTATCATTGGTTTTTTTCTTACCTCAATAAGTGGTTTGGGGAAGGTATAACCCACTTTTTCAAAACGTGAACCAGCCCCAGCCATTGGGATCAATATATTTAACGTTTCATCACGCCATGCAGGTGTATTTTGTTTATCTCCCATTTTAATTTCGTTTAATTTATTAGATATATTATTGTAAGTTACCTCTTGTGGATTTTTAACACGTAGAATATACGACTTACTTCTTGCTGCTGCAAGTAAACCATATGGAGAATCTTCTATTATAAGTGTTTCTTCAGGTAAACACCCCATTTTAGATATAGCCTGCCAATACATTTCTGGGTGTGGTTTTGAGTTTAATACATCTTCATTTGATATAATTAAATCCATAAACTCAATTAATCCTAGTTTAGCTAATACTGTTAATACAGTTTTACGTATTGAATTTGAACAACAAGCTATTTTATATCCTTCATTTGATAAACGAGCTATAGTGCTTAGTAAATTAGAATCAATTTTTAAGTTAGATAATGCTTCTAAAGTAAATTTTTGTTTATCATTCCAAATACGCTTATGGTCTTCTATAGATAAACCTTTTTCTGTAGTTAACATATTTAACTTTTGAGATGTTTTTAACCCATCATAAGTTGATAAATGTTCATTCCAACTAATAGCGTATTCACCTAAAGCTTTATTAAGTGCCTCATAATGTATATTTTTAGCTTCAACTAAAACACCATCTAAATCAAATATTATAAGTTTAGTAGTCATATACTGTTTTATCTTTATACCAATCTACTAAATTTACTTTACGTTTCAACCAGTTTACCTCAACATTTTCTTTTAAGCAATCTTTTAAAAAGAAAGTAATGCCTTCTTTTACCATATAATCATAACTTAAATAAAATCTTGTATTTTTACTAGCCATATAATTATAAACAATTAAAGCTTCGGGTGGAATGGGTGTTAAATCATCTATTTGAAAATCAAACATTGCAATCATATCTCCTAATTTACCATAAACAACATTATCTGCTGGGTAGTCGTGACTATCATGGTAATAAACCAGATCATAAGCTAAATCTTTTCTAACTCCAGTTTTGCAAGTAGCCATAAAAGACATATGATTACCTTTTAATTTAGGTAATAATCTATCTAAATTAGTTATAATAGTATCACTTCTAACCTTTAATACTTCAATTATTTTTTCAGTATAAGGAACACAACAATTTTTTTTATTTAAAAATTCTAACCCAGCATAAGTAGATTTTACTTGCATATTAACATTTATATAACCTAATATTTTAGGCTTTTCAACTAATACTACTTCTATACCCTTAGATTTAATATAATCTAATCTTAATGCTGATTCATCATTCCATGTAGCCCAAACTACATTTTCAAATTGAGAATAATAATCAGCTAATTCTTTATAATATTCAGTCGGTCCTTGTATTACAATTCCTTGTTTCATTAGTACAAATTATATAATTTCATTATACCTTTTTTTAAACTAGTTTTTGGTTGCCAATATTTTTCTATATAGGGATCTGGTTCATTCATAGCATTACGTTGTGTTTTATCTTTTCTGTTTGATGGGATTATGTTACAACTAGATAATACATCCAAAATATCTGCTATTTCATATACTTTATTCCATTCAAAGCTAGTTATTGAATATTCTTTTTGTTTATCTAAAATTTTATATTTTTTAGCTAATATAAGTAATGCCTCACAAGCATCATCAGCATATAAAAATTGTCTTGATTCAGTCCCATCAGTTCTCATTTTTATAACCTTATCATTTTTAGCCATTTTAATAAAATCAGTTATAACATGAGATTTTTTAGGATTAGTTTCAAACCCATATACATTCCAAAACTTAACTACTAAACCACCTAAATCACGAGTTATTTTTTCACCTAATGCTTTTAACATTCCATAACTCGAATATCCCATTTCAGCCATTTGAGATGAGGCAAATATAAAAGGTTTATTATAATTTTTTAATAAACTAAACGTATTAGTCATAATACGCATATTGTTTTCAATAAATTGGTGTTTATCTTGGTTTTCTTCTAGGTATTTAGCACCTCCTACATCAAATGCTAAAAAATAAACTATATCACAAACATCAATATAAGATTCTAAAGTAGGATTATAAGCTTCTCTTAAATCTTGCCATTCTTTATATTCAATATCATATTCTATAACTTGTTCACCATTACTTTGTAAATAATTAACAAGATGAGCTCCTATTTGACCACTAGAACCTAATACTAAATGTTTCATAATATTTTTTTATCATGTAATAACTGTATACCTTTATTAATATAATTTTCCATTTTACTTTCAAATATTTGTCTTTGATTAGGTACATCATTTATATGAAGTAAATCTTTATACATTTTAGTAAAACCACCATCTAACAAAGGACCTACTGGGTATTCAAATATAGTTTGACCACGGAGTATATATTGTTGAAAATCAACACCTTTGGACTTAGCATATTCAGTTACTATTAAAGAAAACCAATCCCAAGGACCATAACCCTTCCAATCTTCTTGAATCGGAACTAAATTTTCATACATTTCTTTATTAAATAAATCAAACCAACCAGCCCATTTACTTTTCATAGTAGTTTCTAATATTATGTCTTTATTAGAATTTTTCATGTTAGATCTAATATCAAAAATATCTCCTTTATTCCAATCATTATAAGGTACATTAAGATAATCCTGATTCGTAATTTCATCCCAGGTATTATCCCACATTTTATATATTTCAGGAGTTAATACAAAATATTTAGTATCTATTTGTTTTGAACTACTAATTAATAAAGGTAATAAATGTTCACTAAAATACATGTCAGGACAAACACTAATATAAAAATCTACTTCGGGAGAAATAGCATCTCTCTGGTGGTCAAGATGTCCATATAATTCATCTCCTTCATATATAATAGGAGTTACTTTATAATCGTTTAATAATTTTAAATATTGATTAAATCTATTAATTAATAAATCTTTAGATATTTTACTTTTTTCCCAGTCAATTAAATATGAGGATAAATTTAATGATGGGTTTATTTCAATAGTATCTTCTCCAGTTAGATAATATTTAGATTTTTTAAATTGAGTAAAAGAAAGGAGAGCATAATCAA
>Ga0181413_1000296_pt1 | contig 15453 bp, 20 predicted proteins | sample 36SPOviralmetaG_FD_130111 | JGI IMG/M metagenome (GOLD analysis project Ga0181413, IMG submission 130111) | Marine viral communities from the oligotrophic San Pedro Time Series (SPOT) site, San Pedro Channel, CA, USA - 36 SPOT_SRF_2012-09-28 | ecosystem: Environmental > Aquatic > Marine > Strait... | reverse complement strand
TAACACAAAAGAATTTTCCTAATACAATACAGTTAGGAGATGTTACAAAGTTAAAAGATTGGTATGCTACACGTACCCCATACAACTCTGAACCTATAACCCTACTTCTAGGTGGCTCACCTTGTCAGGGATTTTCTTTTGCAGGAGATCAGTTGGCATTTGATGACCCACGTTCTAAGTTATTCTTTGAGTTTATAAATGTTATGAATGACTTAAAACCTGAGTACGTGCTACTTGAGAATGTTAGAATGAAGAAAGAGTTTGAAGATGTAATCACAGAGCATATGGGATTTCCCCCACAGTTACTTAACTCTAGTGTTAAATCTGCACAGAACAGATGGAGAAACTATTGGTTTGGTAAAAGAATGAATGACCCATTATGTAGTGGTAAGTATATGCAGATACCAATACCACCTATGGAAGATTTAGGTTTAGTGTTACGAGATATACTACAAGAGGATCATGGAGAGCCACCTGTACCTATCAATGAACGTAATGCTAGACATCATAAACACCCATACCAAAAGTCTCTGTGTGCTACTGCTACAATGTACAAGGGAGCAGGTAATAATGGTATGACACTTGTTGATAGACTGATACCTGTAGGAGAGGCAGAAGAGTATGCACACTACAATTACAGAGCAACAAAGCAAGTGTATCACATGAATGGTAAAGCACCTACACTATTGACTATGCAAGGTGGCAATAGAGAACCAAAGGTAGCTACGTATTCTGCCAAGGGTGGTCGCATTGTTAATCGTAGGCTAGATGCAGAGGGTGTACGTAAAGATTACCAAATGGATTTACCATTGACACCACAAGTAGAGATACGTGATGATGATAAAACTAATTGTCTTACGACTGTACAAAAAGATAATGTTGTGGTAGAAGGTATGACATGGAGAAAGCTAACACCTATTGAGTGTGAGAGATTGCAGACACTACCTGATAATTACACAGAGGGTGTATCAAAGACACAACGATACAAGATGATTGGTAATGGGTGGACAGTTGATGTGATTGCTCATATACTCAAGGGTATACAGTTAGATGAATGGTTTGATATGTATAACAACAACAAGGAGATGGTATAATGGATATGAGTCAATACTACAAACAACTAGAAGGCTTTAGGATAAAGAGTTACTTAGGAGAGAATGAAGATGGCTTTCCACAATTCAAACTAACCAAGCCTAAGTATGCAGATGTACTTGTGGAAGTAAGTGCAGATGGAGAAGGTAACTATGGTGGTGTATTATTTTTAAGTGAGTATAAGGAGACAATTTGAGTTAGAGTTACCCAAGTGTGAGCATAACTATGCTAACAGGTGGAGAGAGTATAAATTTAAAGTGAAAGGAAAGAAAAATGTGGCATAGAGTAACAGACTTTTTTAATGTGGAATATCACAAAAAATATGGTGAGGGTACAAAGTTTGACCTTGACTATGGTAAGCTATTCATAATAGCATTATGTATTTACATAGCATGGAAGGTGTAACATGGAAGATAAAAGCTACGAATTGTTTTCAGAGTTATTAGATAGAGAACACGAAAGTTTAATACCTGATAAGACTATACCCACGTTTAACATATGGGATATAAGAAAGGACAAAGATGAATATTCTAGAACTAAAACACAAGTACCTAGAGTCACAAGACTTCAAACTACTAGCAAGTAAAACACAAAAGGATTATGTTTACTTTCTAAATATAATGTTGTCCACGTCTGTTAATGGTAGGCACGTAGAGAAATCTAGAGTGTCTACCTTTACAGGTGTCAAGGCTCGTAGAGCATACGAGACATGGCTCAATAGAGGTGTATCATTTGCTAATCACATATGCTCTGTGTCTAAGAAAATGTATTCATATGCAAACGAGATGGGATATGCAGAGACTAACCCATTCAAAACATTTAAGTGCAAGACAACACATAATAGAAAGGTAACATGGACAAGAGATCAAGTGAAAACTTTTTTAGATGAATGTTATTTATCCTTTGAATACAGGAACTTAGGACTAATAGTTCAGATGGCATATGAATGGTGTCAACGAGTTGGAGATATGAGAATGCTAAAGTTTAGTAGCATAGACTTTGATACAGGAGTATTAAACCTAGAGCAATCTAAACGTAGGGCATTGGTGCATCTACCTATAAGTGATGACCTACTAGCCATGTTAACACAACAGAAGGAAGAGTTTGGTTTTCAAGAATGGGTAGCACCCTATCCGTTCACTAGACGTAAGTCATATCAACCTTACACCCTACACAGGCTATCTAAAGTAGCACGAAGGGTGCTAGATTTGTGTGGACTACCAAAAGAATTACGCATAGCAGACTTGAGAAGGACAGGCACTACAGAAATGGTAGAGGCAGGTGTCTCTATGGCACAGATCATGTCAGTTACAGGACATTCAACACCTAATAGTGTGAAGCCTTACATGAAAAATACTTATGCCTCTGCAGAAAATGCCTTGACAAAAAGAGAAACCTATGTTAAAAGCACTTTGGATGTGCCACGATGATGTATATAACTGACATAGCAGATGACCTATCTAACGGACAGACAAAGAGAATGAACTGTCCTAACTGTGGTGGACATAAAACTTTTACTATCACAAACAATATGGGTCAGGTGTTATGGAATTGTTACAAGGCATCATGTAACGTGTCAGGTTCAAAGAGAACTAAGTTATCAGTTGCCGATATTAGAAACCACTTTAACTTGGTTCAAGAAGATGAAGATAAATTTAATCTACCTGACTACATAGTACATCATACAGGTAGACATGAAGTAAAAGAGTTTGCCCATAAGTATGGGATAAATTATAATAGTATTCCTCTGTACTTTGATGTAAAAGAAAAGAGGATAGTGTTTCCCATAAGAGACAATGGGGTTATGGTAGATGCAGTTGGAAGAGCAACCAACAAGTTTACAAATCCCAAATGGAAACGATATGGGAATAGTAACGTGCCATTCCTAAATGGAACAGGTAACGTTGCAGTGGTTGTTGAGGATTGTGTGAGTGCCTCTGTGCTTGAGAGTGAGGGGTGTGTTGGGGTTGCTTTGTTAGGAACATCTTTATCACAACAACACAAGGAGCATTTGAAACAATTCTCAACAGTCATAATTGCTTTAGACCCTGATGCTAGTTACAAGTCTTTCAGTATTATGAAAGAACTTAGGAGTTATGTTAACGAAGTCTTAGTGTTAAAGTTAGAAGACGATTTAAAATATAAAAGAGATAATGATTTAACCAAACTAAAGGAGTTAATAAATGGAACTATCGTTAATTAAAACTTTGATGAATAAAGATTTCTATGATGATCACAAGGGTGCTAAGTGTCCTGATAGATTATTCAGTAAAGAAGTTAGAAAGATCAAATCAACTATAGATAAGGCTATGTTACAGTATGATAGAACAGTTACGTCTGATGAGATACAGGCATTGTTTATGTCATCTAATCCTAGCCTAACTACTGCACAGAAACAGGCATATGAGTCTACGTTTCTTACACTAAAAAAGGAGACTGAACTTGGTAAAGATATTGCACAGGAAGTGCTTTCAAAATTGTTTCAACAAATTGTGGGTGAGGATATTGCTAACATTGGTTTTAACTATGTCAATGGTACTCAATCCACACTTGAACCCCTTAGAAATATACTTGATTCCTATGGTGAAGACTTTATTCCTAACCTAAATATAGATTGGGAAGACCTTAGTATTGAGAACCTAATCAAGAGTAATGACCTTGAGACTAGATGGTCATTTAATATACCATCTCTTGTACATCAACTAGAGGGTGTCAACGCAGGTCACTTGATTGAGGTAGGTGCTAGACCTAACACAGGTAAGACTAGCTTCCATGCCTCTCTAATCGCTTCACCTACAGGCTTTGCACATCAAGGTGCTAGGTGTGTGGTGTTGTGTAATGAGGAGAAGGCAGTAAGAGTTGGTGCAAGATACCTAACTGCAGCAGTAGGAATGGATATGCATCAGATACGAGACAAGCCTACTGAGGCACAGGAATTGTGGAAGAAGGTAGAGAAGAATGTATCTATCAAAGATGCCACAAGTAAGGATATGAATTGGGTAGAGAGTATATGTAAGGCATATAAACCTGACGTGCTTGTCCTTGATATGGGAGATAAGTTTGCCCTAACACAGGGATTTGCTAGACAAGATGAGGCATTGAAGGCTAATGCTATCCATGCTAGACAGATAGGTAAGGCATACAACTGTGCAGTATTTTATATGTCACAATTAAATGCAGAGGCAGAAGGTAAAGTATTACTGAACCAATCTATGATGGAAGGCAGTCGTACAGGAAAAGCAGCAGAGGCAGATGTCATGATATTAATAGCTAAGAATCCACCTATTGAAGGACAGGATGCAGAGGATAGTGTGAGACATCTAAACGTTGTCAAAAATAAAGTAACAGGTTGGCATGGTAAAATTATCTGTGACTTAGACTATAAGTTAGCGAGGTATCAGGCATGACAAAATACATAACGTGTATCAAGTGTGATATAGAACAACCTGTAACTAATTACATTGTTATGAAGTCAGGCGAGATAAAGAGAACGTGTAAGTCCTGTAAGAATGGACACAAAACTATAATCAAGAAGCTAAGAAAGGAGAATGAATATCCTAGTGATGATTACTGTTGCCCTATTTGTGACAGAGACTTGGAAGAACTATCTAAGTATGGACAGATACGAATGAAGACATGGGTATTGGATCACTGTCATGAAACAAATACTTTCAGAGGTTGGATATGTCATCACTGTAACACAGGACTAGGTGCATTCTCTGATGAGACAACAAGACTAGCCAATGCTATGAGATACTTAGATACACACAGGGCAAAACTTGAGAAGGCAGAAAATTTATACAGTAAAAAAGATTTACCTGAACTAAAAGAAGAATTAAAAGAGGTAGAGAAAGATGCCAAGCAACGTGATTTAGATTGTTACCATAAAGATTACTATTCAAACTCATATGCACGAGAGGCACAGAGACTACGTAAGTTAATTAAGTTTATTGAGGCAGGATTAGAAGTACAGGAATATGAGAGTGGTACTGTTTTAATTAATGATAAGTTTGTTGTTACACTACGTAATGATAATTGGAGAATACTACACAAGAGTACATGGTACAGACACAAGTCTGACCTACAACATTTTATAGATAATTATATATTGAAGGAGTATAAGAAATGAAACTAACATTAGACGTAGAAAATACAACAACAAAAAGAGATGGTAAGCTACACCTTGACCCATTTGAACCTGACAATAAATTAGTAATGGTAGGTTGTCTTACTGATCAGGGTAATGAATACTTATATAATATGGACAGAGGTGGTACACCTCATGTTGAGATACAGGAGTTACTAGATCAGGCAACCATACTCATAGGACACAACATAGCCTATGACTTGATGTGGCTATGGGAGTCAGGGTTTAGATATGATGGTCCTGTTTACTGTACTATGTTAACAGAGTATATACTACAGAGAGGATTGAAAGAACCTTTACATTTAAAAGACTGTGCAGAGAGGTATGATCTTGAGACTAAGAAACAAGATACACTTAAACAATACTTTGCCAAGGGTTATGCTACAGATGAGATACCAAGGGATGAGTTATCTGAATACTTATCTGCAGACTTACGTGCTACACAACAACTATGTGATGCACAGTATAAGAAACTAAATAGTGAACAGTATGCAGGACTTATGGACTCTGTAATACTAACTAATAAAGTGACAGTAACTCTAGCTAATATGTATCGCAAGGGTTTTAAAGTAGATCAGAATAAACTTAATGAAGTTAGACAGGAGTTTGAACAGGAGAAGAAAGATATAGAGGAACGTTTAAACAAACAAGTGAGAGAACTTATGGGAGATACACCTATCAATCTCAATAGTCCTGAACAAATGTCTTGGGTTATATATAGTAGGAAAGTAAAAGACAAGGCTACATGGGGGAATCATTTCCATCCTAATATGCATGATAAACAATTCAAAAACAATGTAGCATATAATTCTAGTATAGTTTATAAAACAAAAGCAGAACAGTGTGGCTACTGTAAAGGCACAGGATATATTAGAAAGATAAAGAAGGATGGTAGTCCATATGCTAAACCTAGTGTGTGTCCTATCTGTGATGGTGATGGATATAAGTTTATACCTACGAAAGAGATTGCAGGTCTAAAGTTTTCTGCACCTAATCAGAAGTGGGTAAGTGCAAATGGTTTTAGTGTAAACAAAACTAATCTAGAATTACTACAGAGTATAGCTAAAGATAGACACATGACTGATGCACAATCTTTTCTACGTGACATACAAAGATTATCTGCATTAGATACGTACCTCTCATCTTTTGTTGAGGGTATACAAACTCATGTAAAGTCTGATGGTATGTTACACGTGAGGTTACTACAACACAGAACATCTACAGGTAGATTTAGTGGAGCAGACCCTAATATGCAGAATATGCCTAGAGGTGGTACGTTTCCTGTTAAGAAAGTATTTGTGTCACGTTGGGAAGGTGGAGAGATATTAGAGGCAGACTTTGCACAGTTAGAGTTTAGAACTGCAGCATTCTTGTCACAAGATTCAATAGCAATGAAGGAGATAGAAGATGGATTTGACGTGCATAGTTATACTGCTCGTGTTATTAGTGATGCAGGTGAGCCTACATCTCGTCAGGAAGCGAAGGCACACACGTTTGCACCCCTTTACGGAGCAACAGGATTTGGTAGGTCATCTGCCCAAGCCACCTACTACAAACACTTCACAGAAAAATACAAGGAAGTCAACGTATGGCACACCAGATTGGCTAAAGAAGCTATGAGTACAGGCAGAATAAAGACACCATCAGGCAGAGAGTTTTCATTTAATAACATGAAGAGGTATGCTAATGGTAAGGTATCTAACTTCACACAGATAAAGAACTATCCTGTGCAGAGTTTTGCTACTGCAGATATTGTTCCTGTCGTACTGATGGAGATAGAAAAGCAATTAAGTAAATTGCAATCGTGTATTGTAAATACAGTGCATGATTCTATAGTGATAGATGTACACCCTGAAGAAAAACAAAAGGTTACATTTATATTGAGAGGTATTAATACTAATATGAAAGCTATTATTGATAATCAATTTAAGATTGACTTCAATGTACCTCTAAAATTAGATATGAAAATAGGTAATAATTGGCTTGACACACATGATATTATGTGATATAACAAGTGATCTTTAAAGGAAGGAAGGTATAAATATGAATGAAATAGTTACAATTAATACAGATAATTATTCTGTTATGGCTAAAGCAATGGGTCTTACAGGAGAATCATCTGATAATAAGAGTAGTAGTTTGCCAAGATTAAAACTACAACACAAACCTATCATGGGTATGAAAGAAGTAGGAGATGAAGTAGAAGAAGTAGTAAAGATAAAGGCAGGGTCATATAAGTTAGATGTTCCTGATGATACTATATACTATGCTAAAGAAGTTGAGATCAGACCCTTTATGCAGAGGTTTATGTATAAGAGATTTGTTAAGGCTATTAACCCAAAGAAGGGTGATCCTCTAGGCATCTTCCATAAGACTATTATGGCAGACAATTTAAATATTGATTTGAAAGATAATCAAGGTACATTTAATTGTGGTAAACCTAGTGGTTATATAAAAGACTTCTCATCTCTATCTGCAGATATGCAGAACTTAATCAAGCAAATAAAAAGAGTTAGAGTTTTGTTTGGTTTAATAACTATGAAGGGTATTAAGACTGAGAATGGTGGTAAACTTACAGAGATAAAAGATGTTCCGTTTATTTGGGAGATAGATAATCGTGAGGCATTTAAGATTGTAGGCAAACCTTTTGCTACACTATCTACTATGAGAAAACTACCTGTGCAACATACTATAACTGCCTTAGGTGATCCTAGAGACTTACCTAGTGGGGAAAAGTTTTATGTACCTAAGGTTATGTTAGATGCAACTAAGTCCATTGAGTTAAGTGATAAAGATCAGACAACCTTTACTGATTTTATATCTTGGATTGAGAATTATAATACCTATATAATGAGTATGTGGGATGAGAAAGTTAATTCAAATATCTCAAAGGATGACGAGGATACTGTATCACAATTTGTGCAGATCGATAATGAAGATGTAGCTTAATGAAGAGTAATAACCCCTTTAAGATACATAACATTAACTACCTATCACCTAGTAGTATGAACACTTATATAAGTGATATGCCCATGTGGATAACACGATACTTGTTTGGTGTTAAATCTTCTAGTGGTGCTAGTGCAGTAAGGGGTATTGCAGAAGAGTTTGCACTAGCTAATAAATATGAGAAAGGTGTGTTTGACTTTAATCTTTTGGACATGAAGTTTATGTCCTTGTGTGCAGAATCACAGATAGATTTAGGAGATACTAAAACTATAAAAGAAAAAAAGTTATTGAAAGACTTTGGTAAAGTTATTGATGAGAACTTTAATCATAAAAATCTTGTAGATTATCAAGAGAAAGTTGAGGTTCAATTTGATGACTTACCTGTACCTGTCATGGGATACATTGACTTCAGATTTGAAGATAAAATTGTAGACCTAAAGACATCTACAAGAATGCCCTCTAAACCTACAGAGGCACAGAAGAGACAGATGGCTTTGTATTCTATGGCATACCCAAAGAGTAGTGTAGATTTATTCTTCGCTACACCTAAAGAGTGTAAGACATTTACACTAACAAACCTATCACAGTATAAGAAACAACTTAAAAAGGTTGCCTTTAGTATACAAAAGTTTTTGTCTATAAGTGATGATAGACATGAGTTAGCTTCTTTAGTCTATCCTAACACAGACTCTTGGATGTGGTCAGCAGAGATGAAAGAAGAAGCAAAAAAGATATGGAGTGTAAAATAATGTCCACTAAAAACATAGAGGAGCTAAAAGCTAACATAGAAAATATGGAGAAAGAGTTAGCAGAAGCTAAGAAAGCCTATCGTGAAATGAAAACGAAAGGTTTAAAGGAAGCTATGGAAGCCAAGAAGATGGCAGACGAGGCAGTGAAGGAAGAGTTGAAAGCATTAGGTTATAACTATAATACTAACTCATCATACTCTGAATGGAATCCCTTCACAGGTTGGAGAACTTTTCTATAGTGTCACCACATAGAGCATATCGTAATGCTTTGAAGCATGGGTATAGGAGTGGATTAGAACATAAGATTTCTCTCTACTTGAAAGAGAACAAGTGTAAGTTTACATATGAAACTGTCAAGATAGAATGGGAAGACTTAGCCTATCGCACCTATACCCCTGACTTTATATTAAGTAATGGAATAATAATAGAAACAAAAGGTAGGTTCTTAGCATCAGATAGACGTAAACATTTAGCCATACAGAAACAACATCCCCATTTAGATATTCGATTTGTGTTTGAGAATAGTAGAAATAAATTAAGGAAGGGAGCAAAGTCTAACTATGGTGAATGGTGTATCAAGTATGGGTTTAGATATTACGATAGAATAATACCTGAGGATTGGTTAAAAGAAAAAGGTAAAAATAAATACCCAAACTTTATTAAGTTTTCAGGTAACAAAGTCAGGAGAATAAAATGATGATGGATAAAAATGATATCTGTATTATGTTAAAACCTATAATAGATAAAGATAAATGGACAGGTGATGTATCCATTGGTTTAGTTTCCACAGATCGTATGTCTCTTGATAGGGAAGATCAAATAGATTTACTGAAGTTAGCAAGAAGAGTCTGTGCAATCTTTCCTATGATGTTAGAAGATGCAAAGATAGAAAGACAGGCAGAGAAATTAGCAGAAGAGTTTATGCCTATGGAGTATCTTCTTACTGATAGTTTAAAAGCACATGACAATGTAATACATATTAATTTTAAGGATAAAAAATGAGACACATGGAGTATATGAAAATGAAAGCAAGACAAGCACAGGAACAATCAGATCACAAACAAACTATGGATATGGTAAATCATCCACCACACTACAACAAATCAGGTATTGAAACTATAGATGCTATACAGGCTATGACAGGTGATGGATTTCAAACTTACTTACAGGGTAATATACTAAAATATTTATGGAGATACCCATATAAAAATGGTGTAGAAGACTTGAAAAAAGCACAATGGTATCTATCTAAACTGATAGAGGAATTAGATGAACATAAAAGTTAGACTAAGTGTTACACTACGAATAGACCCTGAGGAGTATCCTGTTCCTGCAGATGGTAATGTAGCAGAAGAAATACAGGATTATATTAAAGATTCTTTACATGACTTAGAGGGTGTTGAGATACAATATATGAAAACATTAAGCGAGGAACGATAATGAATAACTACTTACCCACAGACTATCAAAACTTTATTGCCCTATCTAGATATGCAAGATGGAAAGATGATGAGCAACGTAGAGAAACTTGGATTGAAACTGTAGACAGATACTTTGACTATATGGATAAGCATCTACGAGATAAAAATAATTATATTATGACTAAGGCATTGAAGCAAAAGTTAAATGATGCTATCACATCTCTAGGTGTTATGCCTAGTATGAGAGCCTTAATGACTGCAGGTGTAGCATTAGATAGATGTCACGTAGCAGGATATAACTGTAGCTACATACCTGTTGATAGTCCACGTAGTTTTGATGAGTGTATGTATATACTTATGTGTGGTACAGGTGTAGGGTTCTCTGTTGAGAGAGAGAATGTAGATAAGTTACCCATAGTTAATGAACACTTTGAAAAGAGTGACACTATAATAACTGTTGCAGATAGCAGACCCGGATGGTCAAAGGCATTGAGAGAGATGATAGCCATGTTATATGTAGGACAGATACCTACATGGGATGTATCACAGGTGAGACCTGCAGGTGCAAGACTAAAAACATTTGGTGGTAGGGCATCAGGACCTGCACCCTTGGAAGATTTATTTCAATTCTGTATAGATAAGTTTACAGGTGCAAGAGGTAGAAGACTATATCCTATTGAGTGTCACGACTTAATGTGTAAGATAGGTGAGGTTGTAGTTGTTGGTGGTGTCAGACGTTCTGCTCTTATATCCTTATCCAACTTAGGTGATGATCAAATGAGACACGCAAAGTCAGGTCAATGGTGGGAGAATGAAGGACAGAGAGCATTAGCTAATAACTCTGTAGCATTCAAAGGTAAGCCTGAGATGGGTACATTCATGCGAGAGTGGACATCACTATATGAATCTAAGTCAGGAGAACGTGGTATATTCAATCGTCAATCTGCTAAAGTGAAAGCATCAGAGAATGGCAGACGAGATAGTAATCATTACTTTGGTTGTAATCCATGTAGTGAAATTATACTTAGACCTTATCAGTTCTGTAATCTTACAGAGGTTGTTGCACGTGAAACAGATAGTTTGATGTCGTTAAAAGAAAAGGTACGTATGGCTACAATCTTGGGCACATTTCAATCTACACTTACTGACTTTAAATATTTACGTAAAGTATGGAAAGATAATACAGAAGAAGAGAGACTACTAGGTGTGTCTCTGACAGGTATACTTGACTGCCCTATATGGACAGAAGAAGTATTAAAAATATTAAAAGAAGAAGCAGTAAAGACTAATGAAAAGTTTGCTAAACTATTAGGCATACCACAGTCAACTGCTATAACTTGTGTCAAACCTAGTGGTACAGTATCACAATTAGTCGACAGTGCTAGTGGTATTCATGCAAGGCATAACCCTTTCTATATTAGAACTGTACGTGGTGATAACAAAGACCCACTCACACAGTTTATGAAAGAGGCAGGTATTCCTGCAGAGCCTGATGTCATGAAGCCTGATAGTACAACTGTATTTAGCTTCCCTATGAAGTCACCTAATGGTGCTATCACTAGAACTCAAATGTCTGCTATAGAACAATTAGAATATTGGTTGATGTTTCAGAGACATTGGTGTGAGCATAAACCTTCTGTTACTATATCTGTTAAGGAAGATGAGTGGATGGAAGTAGGAGCATGGGTGTATAAAAACTTTGATGAGGTATCAGGAATATCCTTCCTACCTTTTAGTGATCATACATATGCCCAAGCACCTTACCAAGATATAGACGAGGATAAATATAATGACTTGACAAAAGCCATGCCACGTGCTATAGATTGGAGTAAGTTGCAAGACTTTGAGAAAGAAGATACTACGAGTGGTAGTAAAGAACTAGCCTGTACTGCAGGTGTATGTGAAGTTGTTGATATTGAAGCAACATAATTAAGGAGTAAATAAATGAGAGACATGATATTAAATGCATCTAAGTCATACTATGTAGGTTTAATAAATAAACACATAGCCAACGTAGAGATATATCTAAGCAGGTCTACAGGTATAGGAGAACACTCTGACATCTTAGCATCTGTAGATAAAGAGATTGCAGAGATTGGTAAGTATGACGATAGACTATCAATGATAATTAAATACTTTGAGAGGAAACAAGAAGATGTACAAGCAGAAGAAAAAACGCAATCCAAATCTAAGTAAGTATGATGCACCATTACGTATTCAATATGAACGTGGTGTCAATGCTTTCAAAGGTAATCAGTATATACAGACTGTTAGAAAGAAAAGTGCCAAGATAGTTGCAACAGTCAGTCCTTATAATACTAACACCATGCAACATAGAGAGTGGCAAAGAGGTTATAACTCTGCCTACTTTAGAAACTTGGAGAAAGTAAAACGTGAAGAAGCTAGAAGAAGAAGCCAAGAGGTTCATGCAGTTGCATAACAAAAGTTTGATAACTGCACATGAGTATCAAGAGAAGTGTAAGTCTACTGCCATCTATCCTAAGAAAGATGCTATAGCTTACCTATCTCTTGGTCTTGTAAGTGAGGCAGGTGAAGTAGCAGGTAAGGTAAAGAAGAACATACGTGATGGTACAGAATCTAATGTAGCATCTGAGATAGGAGATGTGCTTTGGTACTGTGCTATGTTAGCGAATGAATTAGGTGTTAACCTTGGTAAGATAATGGAAAAGAACTTGGAGAAATTAAATGACAGAAAACAAAGAGGCACACTACAAGGTTCAGGAGACACTCGTTAATAAAGTTACACCTGTCCATGACTTATCATGGTATCTTAAATGGTCAGGCTCTATGTTAATTATGTCAGGGATTATATGTAGATCGGCAGGTGTTCTACCCTTCTACGATTTGATAGCCTCATGTATAGGCACAGGATTACTAGCAGGTATGGCTTATCTATGGCATGACAGAGCACTACTCACAGTAAATGTGGTAGCCTGTGCTGCCTTGGCTATGGGTGTGTTGAGGTCTGTGTTTACCTAGCCATTAATCCACCACGATTTAACTTAGGTGTTATCTCCATGATAACTTCTTTGTATTGTCGTGGTGATAAAGATAGTATCTTCTCTTCTGTTTTAAGTTTGTAGTCTAGTGCATTACCTTTTGTTTCAAGTAGTGTAGATTGCAATTCATTAACAAACTTTTTAGGACTAAAGTTTTTAGGTATTTCTCTTTCTTGATATCCCTTCAATCTTTTTGGAGCAGTCATCATTCTGCCTGATACTTGTCTATCTAATAAACTATTTAATACTTTCATATTATTTTTCTTTTCACCCTTAGGTAATACTATACTTAAATTTTCAGTAAGTTTAGATAAATTTGGAATAATATTTAAATCATCCATGACTTCATCATAACCACCTCTAGCTCCTTCAGTCCTCGTGAACTTAGCCATATCAAGAGCAGTATTAAAATAATCTTTAACTTTATCATAGGCTTTTTTCTGATTTACCTTATCTCCAACTAATGCTTGGTTGTTAATATTAAATAAATCTATTTCTGCTTTTTTGTATTTATCAAATGCTTCGTTTGCTTTTTCAACATTAGCTAATACCTTTGGATCATCTACAACTTTCTTTGGTGAAAGAAAATCAGGTCTAGTAAATGCTACTTCTGCTTCTGTATGTGCAGACTTAGGTAATTTTATTCCTATATTATCTTCAGTTACAGCATCTCTATATTTTGCAAACAATCCCTCTCTCAAATCTTTATCAGAAGAATACAAATTAACAATCTTATTGTAATCATCAGGTGTCATGCTTTTAAATTTACCATAAGGCAACTCTGTAAATAATAGATTCTCTACAGTTCTACCCATTTCATCTGTTCCCATTGCCATGTCACCTACTTCACCTATTCCATCAGGAGTTGTGAAAGCAGGTTTAGAAGATGTGATAGGATCAAGTGACATTGACAATGCAGGTGTTCCTAACTCTGAATGTACAGGTGTCTTTCTAACACCCATACCTACATATGTTTTATCTTGGTAAAGGTCTTCATATCTATCAAACCCACGTTTTGCTATGTTGTCAATAAATGTTTTATCAAGCTCTACTATATCTTTAATATCCTGTCTATTTCTTTTTACTAGTTCTGTCTCTATATCTCTTAGGTCTACCTTATTATTATCTAGTAATTTTACAACACCATATGTTTCACCCTCGTAGTTATTACGAGCAGATGCAGTTCCTTTTAAATATACTTCACCTGCCTCTGCATTAGCTTCTAAGGAGATTGTATCATTTAAAACTTTAGGAAAGGGAGCACGACTAAGATCAGGAGTTGCATTTACTAATGTAGGAAAATTTATCTTAGCTCCTGCATATTTATCGATCTCGTCTACATCTTTTCCTATCTTCATACCATAGGTATCTATATCTATAATTGGATTACCCTTGTTAGCATCTACTATTTCTGTGAATATTCTAGAGTTGTCTCTAAATGTAGTTGCTAATTCATTAGCTTGAAAGTCTTTATCTATATATGTGTTTACTTTTGGCGAAGCAGTAAACTGACCCATAGCAGTGCCATGATATAGTATTTCTTTCTTGGGTTTATCAAGCATCTTAATTCTTTTCTTACGTTCTTTACCCATAAATTGTTTTTTTATTTCTTTTATTTGGCTCTGTCGTTTTGTAGACACATTCTTATTAAACTTATCACCTAGTTCTTTCTTAACAAATTCACTTGTATTCACCAGTAGTTCAGTGCCTGTCTTTCTATCACCTCGTTTAAATGCATCTATTGCCATTTGTTTCAATGCATTCTTACCCATTCTAGATACAAAACCTAATCCGGGAATCAATCCCATTGTAATCAACCCTGAGAATGCACCACCAAGACCCATCTTAATTAAGTCTCTTTCACCATAACCTGCCTGTATTAATTCATAGGCACGTGTATAATCTTCGGGTGCATCTTTAAATGCAATCACATCACCTGTCAGAGGTGCAGTTGCAAGAGCAAAGTCTCTTACATCTTTTATGGTTATAGGTTCTACACCTTGAGCCTGTCTTTGTATGTCTGTTATACCTGCTTCACGTTCTTCTCTCTTACGTTCTGCATCTGCAAACATTCT
>Ga0181413_1000292_pt1 | contig 15586 bp, 36 predicted proteins | sample 36SPOviralmetaG_FD_130111 | JGI IMG/M metagenome (GOLD analysis project Ga0181413, IMG submission 130111) | Marine viral communities from the oligotrophic San Pedro Time Series (SPOT) site, San Pedro Channel, CA, USA - 36 SPOT_SRF_2012-09-28 | ecosystem: Environmental > Aquatic > Marine > Strait... | reverse complement strand
GTTGCTGTTGAAGTAGTCATGAAAATAAAATTGTTTGCTTATGTTCTTATTATAAAGGATTATTATGCGACTGTCCACTCTAACTGTGTATCATTTGATACAACATCAAGTATCATTCTATGACTCTGAAATACTACCATACCATCGTAGAAATTGATCTCTACATTAGTGCGGTTATCTGATACTATCCATTTACCTCTAACTTGCTTGATTCTAACCTGACCGTTAGTATGCAAGTGTAGGATAGCATTGAGACGTTCTTTTGTAGTCTTAGTATAGTGATTCCCTGAGAATAGTTTGACCTTTTCATTCTGCCAGTTAGTAGGGTCATAAGAACAGATTAGATTGCCATGTAAAAAAACATCTACTATTCTACTACCATCCTGCCTGACTCTAGTTTCTGTGTTACCAGTTTTTTGAGTACAATTATTCCTCATTAGTATAGACGTATCTTGAGACGGTTTTGAGAATGTAGACCAAAGATAAGACTTGTTGGTTAGTTGGTTGAGATCAAATTCCATTGTGATTGAAGTAAAATTGCTGATGTATACAATATAATCGTAGTTTGTAGGTATATGTTGCAATAGTGGACAGTTTGCTGACTGTCACACTATGCAGTAATTTCCTAATAGTTACGATACTCATAAGGATTAGACCATCTATCGATTTGAGACTGTGTTATAATATTGTCTCTGTATAATGATTCAGTATATGATGACCAATAGAAAACCTTATCTAATTTGCTCATAGGTTTAGCACCTATGTTTTTTCTCTTCATTCTATCGACCTTTAGATTATATCTAACTTGCCATAAGACTTGAGATTTAGTGATGTTCATAATAAAAATTGCTGATGTATATAATATAATGGTTATTATCAGAACCATGTTGCAATAGTGGACAGTAATATAACTGTCACATACATGTACATATACACGCATAGACGAAGTAATGTATCATATTATACACGCTTTCGCCCCTCTAATTAGGGTAAATAAGAGATCAGCAAAGATCTCTAATAAGTTGCAAATCAGAATTATCTAGACTCATAAAGTCTAACTCTTCACAAGTACTATCATAATTTCTTACGATAGCATAGTTATCCCCTACTCCTATAACTCTACCAGTACATGTAACACATTGAGAGTTGTTGAACTCTTCGGTTGTCTTCACATAGTCTCCAGTTGAAAATTGCATAATAATAGATTGATTGCTTATGATACTATAATAATAGAATAGTTCACTCTTATGGTGCATGAGTGGACAATATTATTACTGTCACATTGGTTTGTTCAATAGACGAAAATCTTCCTCTATCATAGTAAAGTAAATGTAAACGAAGTCACGATAACTTGTTTCATGACGAAGATATACTCTATCTTTTCTTGATAAAATGTGACGATTCCAATTAGTTGTTCTCATTAGGGATTTCCTCAATAATAGTTGTGAATTGTTCAAATGTGATAGTGTCAGCAAAATAGAGTGCCATTGCATCATAAAATGCTGTCTGCTCTGGTGTAGGTACATAACTCATTGTATCATACCCTCAAATCTTTTGTTTGTTTCTTCTTCGATCTCTGGTATTGTACCAGTATCAGAATTTTGCTCTATTGTGAGTAACTGGTCTTCAGTTAGGTTGTTTTTTACACGATAGTCCTCCCATGTCTCATCATAGATGGTTTCGAGTAGGATTTCATTGTTTAGATTGCTCATTGAAATAATGTTTGTTATGTACTAATAATAGACGATGATTCACGAATGTCAATAGAAGAATGTGACAGTCATTTTATTGTCATACAACACCGTCCTCTATAAGTTGCATGAGTTCATCGCCATGCTCAAATACGATTTCGCCTGTTACATTGTTTCTAACAATACTGTAACCATGCTCTTCGCCCATGTCTAAACAATAGTTTTCTATTGTCTCAAGGTCATTTGAATGTACATCCCCACCTACGAAATCGTTAGGTGTCTCACATGTGTATAAAAATTGAGTCATAATAAATGTTGTATCTTTTAGTATTATAATGCCTATACTATAATAGTAGTGACATCATGTGACAATATTATTATTGTCCTATAGGTATTCTATTCTACCATTCTCAACGTCATCAATATAACTAGCGAACTGTTCACTAGATTTCTCATTGCTATCGTTGTTTTCTTGCCATGTAAGGTCACGATAGATGTCAAACAACTTGACCATGTCCACTCCCTCTAGTTCAGTCCAGTTGCTAACGTAGTCTAGTTGACTCTCATCATATCCTATCTTATCATCCTTTAGGAAGTCCATATGCTCTTGACTATAGGACGGTGCTGAGATAAAATTGAATCCAATATCAATAAAGAAGTGCCTACCGAACTCTTCAGATATTATTGTTTGAAGTGGCATAAATTTGCCATGTTTGTCATTTAGGTAGTTTTCAAAGATATATGTTCTCATTACAACCCCTTGCTTTTCATGAATGTCATTTGACTGATCTCTTTTTTCAATACATCAGTTATGATATCATTGAACTTGTCACTATCTGTTGGTATGTCCATTTCTAACATATTCATAACAGTTAGACACAACTCTTGAATATCATTTAGAGTATCGGTTCCACCTCGCATGATGTACTTATCGAACATCATAATTTTTTGTGTTTCTGAAAGGTTCATGTCTAAAACTCCTTTTGTTGTAGATGTGTAAGAAAGAAATCGTAATCGCTCAATATGATATCTCTAACCCTTTCTCTATCAAGTGAATCCCCACCACCCCATGTAAAGGTCTCAGAGTTCCTCTTGTTGATAATTGAGAGATACTTATGAGTAGCATCAAGTATAGTATCCTTATCAAGTGGTACATTGCCAACTACTGACTTCATAGGATAAACAGGTTCATTAGTACCATAGAATGAGTCAACATAATCAATAAAGTCTGATAGTTCTTTGTTGATGTCTGGTGTAACTGGTGTTCCTGAGTTCATAAGAAATGTTTGATTGCTATAGTAATATAATAATGGATAGAGATGATAATACTACCAAAAATGGACAGTTCCTATACTGGCACACCTTTGAGTTGTATATCATAGTCAATAGATTTGATGCACCACCCACTAGCACAAGTGATTTCCTCTATCAAATCGTCCTCGTCAGTTGCTGACCATAATCCTAACGTATCGGCAACTATCTGATCTTGCTCATCTTTTGATATAGAATATATCTCACTTAGCGAGTCATTGAAATCATATTCAACATGAGTTATTATATAATTCATAGTAATCCCATTTCAAAAAGAAAATTTCTTCTATGTTCTAAACATGTTGTGATTGCTTCCTGTTGAGTATCGAAGTACCCTAGTAAGTCATCACAAAAACGTGCTGTATACTTAGGACGAGGGCAACCGCACCACTCTAAGTATTGTGAATAACGCTCATCTAATGTGATTTGCATGATAATGAAAAATTGCTGTGTATGTACACATGATAATCAACACTATTGACACTTGCAATGGATAGTGTGACAATATTATTATTGGTACACTCAATATCTTTCTGGTATATTCTTGCTATTATATGTAAAAGTTGCATTATCTAACAACTCTAACCATAGTTCTTTATCGTATAATGTTATTATTCTTTCTTTTACCTCTTCATATGATAGACTCTCATATGCTTGCAACAAATGATCTTTTGCTAGTTCATATAAGAACTGAGTATCTGCGTTATCCAGTTGTATCTCAACAAATTGCTCTACCATATCAGTAGTAATATCTGTTTTGGATGTGTTGATGGGTAAATTCATAGTCGTTACCATGTTTTATTGTGAGTGTTTACATCGCCCTCAACATGATTATGGTCTATCTCATCAATATGAGCATGATCAATAGATTCAATGTGAAGGTGTTCAAGAGAATTAGCAATTCTCTCAAGTGCATTAGCAATTCGTTCAGAAGTTTTCATATCATTCAGTAATAAGGTTTTCTTGGTCACTTGCTACTTTACAAATAAAATAGTTATCAAGATCATCTTTGATCTCATTCCAGTTGTGAACACTAACTTTTGATAGTTCTTCACGAATGGTTACTATCTTGAAAAATGGCGGTCTGCGTAACAGTTTCAAGTATAAATTCTCTTTCACGATACACGAACTCCCTTTGACTGTAGTTCTTCTCTGTATTCACGAACCTCTTGGAATGAGTCAAATATCATACCATTGACGTTGAATTGGACGTAACCATTGACACGCTCACGAAGTATAGTATATTCTCGACCTATAACGTCAGTAAATGAACCAACCTGTTTTGATGAGTTAGAAAATGATGAGTTGAAAGATGACATAAATTTATCCCTGTTGTATGATTTTATTGTACAGGATATCTCTTATACTTTGTAGATCAGTTGTGCCACTTTTTATAATGGTATACTCCTCATAACTTGCATCATTATCCATAGCAAAATCTATAGTATTCATCAAAGCAAGTAATTGATCTTTTGTGAAATGTGAAATGTCAAGCATTGTTCATACTGTCCAATAATGTGTCAACACATTCATTATAATCGTTAGCAACAGTTTTTGCTTGATTATTATATAATGTTTTGTGAATGAAACTTTCTAAGTCATCATTTACTGGTTGATCTTGTTCATAGATGCACCATGTTACATGCTCACTAAAAGCGTGTAGTTCATCATTTGTGTAAGTGATAGTTTTCATCTTATGTAAAGGTATCCACCTGTAAAGTTTGCTCTATGATAACATGACTCCCTTGACATTGTGTCAGATAAGTCATATCTTACATGTTGTGCTGGTCTTGCCCACGATGCAGGTTTATAGACGTGACCTGTTTTCTTCTCAACAAATGCGTTGACTCCACCCTGATCGCCTATTACCTTATAGTATTTCTTACCTACTGTAATACTAAAAGTTGGTGCTTTACCAGTATAACCTTGAAGTCCATAGTTTTCAGTTAGTGCTGTTACTAATTGAGTTGTCCATGCGTAAACTTGTGATTCAGTTGGCATCAGATTTCCCCTCTTTTTAGTAGTTCAATAGGTGTACATAATGGATTTGATTCTCTTCCACTACTTGTAGTTCCTGTTACCCACCATACACCGTTAGGGTCATCATACTTGAAATAACTACCCTCTTTTAGTAATGTCTTATAGGACGGTGTTTGCATACCATTTTCTTCCCATTGACATTTGTGACTAAGAAATCCATTTTTGAAACATGTGTCCTTTCTCCATGCTTTGACCTCATCAGGGTTACGATAACCAACGATTTCAATTTCATGTTCCACACCCCTCAACTTGAGATACTTGCTTATCTTAGTATAGAGTGATGCTTTAGGTTCAAAACCACATGTCTCAACATATTCAACATGATCTCCTATAGTTACTAAGAAAATACAATGGTGCATATATTTCTCATCATCATAGTTGCTACTGGAATAGTAAGTCTTACTATGTTTGAGATTATGAACACCCCAATATACTGAATATGGCATCAGATTTCCCCCTCATCTTCAATGTGTGTGACTACCATGAGACCATTATCTTTTGTTGGTTCATCATAGTCATCATCAAAATGACATGTCCAGTCATCCTCTTCATCTTCAACATCTTCATGTGCTAGTAGATGTGCTTCAGTAATGTCATCAGCATGTACTGTTTTATAATAAGTAAAGGTCTTTGTGCCTGTGATAGTGTACTGTTTCATTAGTGGTGCTTTTTGTGGCAAGGTTTACATAGTATTTCACATTTATTGATCTCTGCTAAAACTTTCTTACGTCCATAAGTCCCTAACATATCTGCTACACATAGTATTTTAGTGTTAGGGTCGATATGATGGAAGTCAAACTGTTGTGGTATTCCTTTGAAACCGCAGTCAGTACAACCATTAGCACACATTTTTTTCTTGAGTGCTTTGAACCACTCTTGATCTCTGTGCTTATGCTCCAATGCTCTTTTCTTAGTGATTTCAATATTTCTAAGATAAGATCTATGTTGTGCTGCTTTTTGTTTGATTGGACATTTGTATGGCATAATAATAGTGTGATTGATTACATTATAAGAGGTCTAAATCTCTACGAGTGTGAGTGTGTGACACTTCTTCTTCTGTAATAGGTTCATAAACTTTGATTGATAGTTCTGCATCTTGAGATAACTTTATCCCTGCTCTATCAAATGCTTCCCATATCTTGTTAGATATGTGACTATGTTCATCCTCTGGTATTTCTTCAAAGAGGTTGATTTCTTTATATTCAGTTGAGTACATAGACGTTACGAGCATTATTGTATTTGTTTTCTATTAGTTTGATAGCATGATGAATAGAAACCGCAGTTACTTGCTCTTCTATCCTGTATCCCTCTAATAGTGCTGAAACTGTGTAAGTTTTCATGAGTCATTCTCCTCTTGGTTATCGTATTCAAAACCCATTTCATCTTTGAGTCTCTCAAGGGTTTTCTCAAATGACATATCATAGGTGTATGGGTCATTGCTTCCCCATGCGAGGAAATAAACCTCATCAAGAAATTCTGATGTTTTCATAGTTGTGGTTCATCCTCGAATATCATAAACTCAAACAAATAATAGTCTAGAGTGATTTGATACTCTGCACATAGTTTTTCAACTTCTATCAGATCTTCTCTTGTGGTCTCAACAATATGATGACCATTCGTAAGAGTGATGTATTCTGGTTCTTGAGTTTCCATGATAATGATGTAATAGAATAACAAAGATGGTATCCCAAAGCACTTGTGAGTGTTTGCATCTTTGCTATGGTTCTAGTATAGCATTTGTGTAAGGGGATTATCTATATCTTGTGACGATATTTCAACTGGCACACGTTGTTCAATCAGGTCTTTATAGTTATCATGTAACTCACAACCGATATAATGTCTGTTATGTTGTTTAGCAACCATAGCAGTCGTACCACTACCCATGAATGGGTCTAATACTATGTCTCCCTCTTTACTTCCTGCTAGGATACAGGGTTCAATCAGGTCAGGGGGGAATGTAGCGAAGTGAGCATGTTTGTATGGTTTATTTGTTACTGACCAAACATCACGCTTATTTTTCCTGTCATAAGACTTGGATAAACCACTATGAGGAGATAACCCACTACCAGTATTATGGTACTTACCTTTAGTGCGGTCTCTTGTTCCCCAGTCTTTTGCGGGTTCTTTGATTGCTTCATTGTCGTAGTAATACTTTTTGTTCTTTGATAATAAAAAGATATACTCATGTGATTTAGTACATCTATCCTTTACTGACTCTGGCATTGGATTAGGTTTATGCCATATAATATCCTGTCTAAGATACCACCCATCATTCCTTAGTGCAAAGGCAAGCATAAATGGTATGCCTATCAAGTCTTTCTCTTTGAGATTTGATAGTTTATTATTTCTCTTGCTACTATAGTCTGGTAAATCTTGCTTAGTCTTACTAAGAGTTTGTTTTACATATGATTTACCTTTACTAGGTCTATAGTTATAGTAAGAGTCTCCTATGTTTACCCATAGAGTGCCATCATCATTTAGTTTATCTTTGACTTCTCTGAATACTTTTACTAACTGATCAATATACTCTTCTGGACTCTGTTCTTGTCCTATTTGTGACTCTTCTCCACCATAATCCCTTAGTCCATAGTAAGGGGGAGAAGTAACACACATTTGAATGGGTGAAGAAATCTTTTTTATGGTTTCTCTACAGTCTCCATAAAGTACTATGTCTTTCATAATATTGATGATAGTGTGTTTATTCTATCATAACTATTGACTCTATCAATAAGTTTATTATGATATTCTTTATCCCTTTCACACCCTATGTAATCTCTATTGCATAACTTAGATGCTATTGCAGTTGAACCACTACCCATGAAACAGTCAAGAACAACATCATTTTCGTTGGTGTATGCTCTTATGATACGCTCTAAGATTTCTAGGTTCTTAGTTGTAGCATGCCAACCACAATAGTCCTTAGATGTGGTGTGGTTGTTCTTCTCCCATATACATGTGGGTATAGTTACCTTAGTATAGTCCTGACCTGTTCTCATGTTCTTAGTGACCTTTCTCTCAACTCTGACATCATCAGCATTGAATAGAAACTGATCTCCTTTTGAATAGCACCATGCGTACTCATGCTTACGAGCAAAGTTATTGGGAGATCTACCACCCCAATTATAAGACCAGATTATCTCGTTTTGTGATGTGATGCCTTGAGTTTTATTGAGTTCTATCTTATAAAGTAGAAATGCTTCAGTTTTGAGAGTTCCCCAGACTACCAACATTCTCTCATCTTTCAGAACTCTAATACATTCTCTAGTCCACTCCATACACCATAAGATATACTCCTCGTTACTATTCCATGTTGAATCCCAACCCTTACCACCATCAAAACCTATGAAGTATGGGGGGTCAGTTAGTACGAGATCAACTGACTTGTCAGGTAGTGTTCTCAGGAATTGTAAACAGTCTGTATTGGCAATGGTGTTTCTATTCATAAAAACTCCGTAATTGATCTCATAAATGGAAAGTCTTTAGGATATCCGTCAATTCTAAAACAACCTGAGTTGACTGTCATCCCACCATGTTGATTATATGGAAAGTTGCCATTTTCGTCCTGTATTGTCACAAAATCAGCAACCTCTTTCTTATTAGCACCATAGAATCTAATATTATCAGGGTCTAGTGCTAAGAAGATCATAACCTCGTAGTCTTGTGATGGTCTAATCTGTTGCCAACGATAGTTTTTGAGTTGACCATCAACTACCCATCTAAAAGAACCCTTGATCTCAACTTTCTTACCATTGATAATAGTATCATGATCGGTGTTCTGTGGTTTAGATACTGTCAATCCTAAATTCTCACAATATTCCTCTGTGAGTACTTCAAAGAATCTACCCTTACGCTTTGATGATAGGTCTTTGATAGGTTTGAATGATGAGTCAGCATAGGGGTCAATATCTCTATTGTGAATAACATCATCATATGTGATGTAGTTCCCTATCCATGCTTCCTTTATAATATGAGTCATTTTTCCTCTTTATCTTGAAATATATCCATGTTTAGAGGACTCTCAAAGTATGCTCTGTTTACAAAGTATAATAGCACAAGTGTGAATAATATACCAAAGAAACCAATATAAAGAATTGGAAAGTCTGGAAATTCGTAGAATGGTATGTTGTTCATTATAAAGTTATTGATGTGGGTTATACTTCCTGAGTAGGTAGTATGTGTATGTAAAGAATAGGGTTGAACCTATGATGATAAATGGCATATGAAAAGAGAAACCCCTAACTGAAGTCAGGGGTAATAAGGTGTATAGTATTATTCAGTTGTACCTACTGGAACTATACTTCTGATAGTTGTCCAGATCTCTTGTAACCATTTATCAATCTACCTACAGATTGATTCTTGTCAGAGTTTGCTGTTGTAACTTCTCTTGTAACTAAGTCTATGTCAGTTGCCTTGAACATGTACTCTTTGTTTTGAGAAGTGAAAATGATACCTACATTAGAATCATCTTTGAAGTTTACTTCAGCGATTGCACTTGACCCTGTGATTTTCATAATGATTTGTATTATGCGTATTGTGATTATAGGACTTACGACATGTCTGCCTATGTGTCCATTATACTTGATCTGTTTCAGTAATCAAGTAATGTTACGAAATGGTAACAATTCAATCTTCCAACAATTCCATAAACTCTTGGATTTCCTCTGAGGTATACTTGACATCAGGTGTGAACTGTATGTCAAGTGACTCATCAGGGATAAACACTATGTCTTCATCATTCATTTGTATTATCTGTATCAGTTTGTACAGTATCATCTAGTTTAGTATATAGACTCCAGAATGACTCCTTAGTTTCATCATCAAATCTATTGAGACATATGTTGACTGATTTCTCTTTGTTACCAAAAATAGAGTACGCTCTGATAATGTGTGTGAGACGTCTAGTTGAGATAATCTCATCAACTCCACCCTCTTTGAATGTTCTGCGAACTATGTCTGACCAGTCACATAGATGTTTGATGAATGTCTCATGCTCTCCTATCATTGGAATCTTGAGTGACTCTGATAGTGCCTTGAGTATTTTGATTTCAGTCTGAACTGTAGGATACTCTTGCTCAAATGTAATTGGGAATCTCTCAAGAAATGCTTCATTGAGTACGTTAGTTCCTATGAACCTACCATCATCACTACCCTTACCCTTTGTGTTAGCAGTAGCAATGACATTGAAACCATCTTTAGGTTGAACATACTCTCCAATCTTTTTGAGAAATACTCCCTTACCCTCTAGTATGGACTGTAGGCACATGATCTTGTTAGATGCTAAGTCAATCTCATCAAGTAATAAGATAGCACCACGCTCTAGTGCTTCGATAACAGCACCGTTATGCCATACTGTTTGACCATTCACAAGTCTGAAACCACCGATCAAATCGTCCTCATCAGTCTCAACTGTGATATTGACTCTGATTAGTTCTCTACCAGTATCAGCACATGCTTGCTCAACACCGAATGTTTTACCGTTACCAGACATACCTGTAATGAATACAGGATAGAATAGTTTAGATGAGATCACTTTCTTGAGATCAGGAAACTGACCGAACCTAACAAAAGTTGGGTCTTTCTGAGGTACTAGGTTTTCTATATCAATAGTAGTTTTGCCTAGTCCTACATTTGTAGGTACTGAGACTGGTTCTTGTACAAATGTTGGTTCATTGAATGTTTGCTCAAGTTTTGCCTTTGCTTGAGACGTGGTAATATTCCAATGACCACGTTTTGTCTTGTACTTGTTCAAGAATTTAGTAATAGTTTGATAACCGATAGGGTTAGCATCACAATATGCCTTTACCATATCAGAGTCAAGTTTCTTACCATATTGTTCCACAATGTTGTCAATGTGAAAGTTACTGTCGTAAGTGGTAGGCATAAATCTCCTTTGTTTATGATTCTATTATACTATAAGGAAAGTGACATAACAATATGTTGTGCCACTAATTTCAACTGTCACACTATGCAATTTGATCTATGAACTGTCTAACCATAACTCTGTTGGTCTTTTTACCTCTGTTCATTCTCTTGAAAGCGGTTGATATGTCACGCTTTACAGCACCCTCTTTGACCTCTAACTCATCACTTGCCTGTAACTTATTAGATGATAAACAGAACCAATGATCGAAAGTATCTGTAGTAAAATCAATTAGTCCATTCTTTTTGTTTTGTTTCTTCATTTCCTCGAAAGTATCAAATGCTTTTCTTGCATATCTCATGTAGAAACTAAAGTAATCTCTTTCTAAGATTCTAATACCTAAGAATGATACGTTAGGTAAATCTGCTTTGATTGCTTTGACTAAGGCACATGTAAACTCTGACTCATTCTGACCACCTGTGAAAGTCTTAGTGCCTTGCCTTATTATGGTCTCTTGTGGACATACTGATCTTGCAACTGTTCTGGACGTATCAACTACTCTTTTCTCTCCATCCCAGTTAGAACCATATGTCAAGTGATTAGAGTGAAACCCCTCGCCATCAGTTAGAATTACGCAATGACATTTTTGTAGTGATTCTCTCTTGATGAGTCGTTTGATAATCTGACCACTTGCTATAATTGCTTCATTCAATGGTGTACCACTTAGATTGAAGTTTGATAGTGGTCTGTAATAATGACCTGAGATAGCATGAGTCTGTAACCATAGCAACTTCATCATATCATCTAAGTCTCTACCTCTTTGAGTAGATGATAGTATGTTTACCATACGGAATGAACCCTCTACAAATAAGTCTCCCATTTTCTCTATTTGATGTGTTTCATAAGTTTCATAACCACGCTCATCTATCCTAGTATGTGGGTTCAGTCTGTGTGAATCATTTGTAAAGGCATATACTTCAAATGGTATACTGACCTTACGACAGAACCATACTAGATTGAATAGTTGTTTTACTGTATCATTCAACTGATAGTGCATAGAACCAGACCAGTCAAGTAAGAACATAAGACCATGATTCTTGCCCTCTGGAATTGTTGTTACTTTCTTGAATATGTCCTCGTTATACTTGTATGTGTGTAACTTGTTCATGTCAAGCATACCTGTTCTTGCTGTTGCCTGTCTAGAATATGAGTCTGCTGATTTCTTCATTTCAAACTCTTTGACTAGGTTGTTGACATCTTTGCGTGACTTGTTCTTATGCTCATTATATCTTGTGAGTTGTATGTCAACTTGCTCTGTGAAGTATTTCTCACTATTTGTATCTTGCTCTTCATCTTTATCAATGAAATGTTTGTGAAGTGCATTTTTGATAACATCAAATGTGACCTCTACTGTATCAAGATTCAATTCTGGTATAGTGACATAATTAGTTTCTCTTGCATCTTGGTTGTTGAGTGATTGAACATTACCATCAAATGATTTCTGGGTAGATGATACGTCTAAGTCGTTATGATTCCCTGCTTTCTTTTGAAGACCATGTGTTTCCTCATCTAAGTCCTCGTCCTCTACTGGTGTCTCTCCTTGAGACTTGTTTGATACAGTTGATTCCTCGCCATTTTCAGCATCGTTAGAGGGTGTTTGTACCTGACCATTTTCATCATCTTGAGTCTCATCAGAGTCATTATTAGAATCAGAGTCCATATTCATTGGTATTCCATTCATACCCTCTTGACCCAACTTTGATGATAATAATTGTTCGATAGTTTCTTTTTGTTCTTTACCCATCTTGTACATTTTGAGAGATAGATCAAGAACCTCATCGAATGTTTCTGCTTGAGAGATCTCTGTAATAAGTTGATTCTCCTCGTCAGTAAAATCAATACAAAGATATGCACCAACTTTGAAATATAGATTGACTCTGTCAATAAGTTTCAAATCATTGATTTCTTGATTTTCTATTTGAAAGAAGTCAATAGCATGTAATTCCTCGTATCCTTTGTAGAAATCTTTATTGAGACCTGCAAATCTCTGTTTCATTAGTTTCTCTATTCTTGCATCCTCTACCACATTGACATAATCAAATGGTAAACCTTTATATTTTTCCTCTATAGTAAAGTTACGGTTAGGTGTATGAAGTGCATGACCAACCTCGTGTGCTACGAGCATGTCATATACATAGTCACTATCGATTTTCCATTGTGGTAGTGTAAGAACTCTACGCTCAACATCAAATGATGCTGTATCTACCTTCTTATGCTCGATCAACAAATTCTCTGTTGCGAGTAGTTTAGCAAGATTGCCTTTGATTTCGATGTTGACAGTCATTTGTATTTGATTCGTTATGCTATTAGTATAGCAAATACAAATGGTAATCTACCATATGTGTGACAATATTATTATTGGCACATTAGTATGATATGACCTCTTCTCTTTTTTCTATTGTGTGTGATATTGCTAGTTCTTCATTATCCACAATACGTTGGTCATGTTTACAATATCTGATACTGTCTGGTAGTTTACTAACATCACATTCTACCAATCTTATAACAGGTGTTATGATTACATGCACATCACGTTTAGGTCTTTCTTCTCCACCAGAACCACATGCTACTAATATACTCATACTACAACCCATGTTGAGACGTATTATTCCATATTCAGGTTTATGCTCTTGACCGAACTCAACACACATTCCTGTTTGCCATTTCTTGTCAAACATTTCAGTTGGTTGTTGATTCCATTGACGAAAATTAGTTTGACTCATTTCTTTATTTGACCTAAATTTTGTGAATGTATCTCATTCTCATATGAATAATACTTGAACTCTATCCAATTGTCAAAGGGGTCTTTTATCGTGGTTCTGTGACATCTTACATTCTGACCATGCAAGTGTGCTTCTTCTGGTCTAATCTTTTTAGGTATGAGGAAATTGTACTTAGAATCAATTACATTGATCTCTGAGTGTGCCTTACAATGATTGATAAGATCAAAATATTCCTGTCTATCTAAGAATACTAGACCGTTGTGTCTTGGTAATCTTGAGTTAGGTTGTGGAACTGATGTTGCACCCTCTAAGACAGATATGTGATGCCCTGCCATTGACATTATGAAACCGCTAGACCTACCATTATCCTCTGTTGATATAGTGAAGCGTTGGCAAAATAAACAACCCAACACATCACAATACCAACGAATACCCTCATCAATATCGGGAATGGTAAATGCCATGTGCCATAGTGTTTTAGTATTCTTTTGTGATAGAATATTCACACGAAGTATAGATAGTATTAGTATTTACACACTATGAAAATCTTTTGTAATGGGTGCAGTTTTACTTATGGTGCTGACCTAGAAAATATAGACGATAGATACTCTTCATTTCTATCTGATGATGTTACAAATATAGGACGAGGGGGTCAATGTAATGACCTGATAGTAGATAGAGCAATAAACTGGTTAGAGAATAACGAATGTGATTTTGTTGTTATACAGTTTACGATGAATACACGATTTAGTATGTGGAGATCAGGAAAGTGGATAAGTATAAGACCCGGCAAAGCACTTGACAAGATCACGAAATTTTATTACGATAAAATATATACAAATGAATTAGGTATTAGAAACTTGTGGAAAAATGTTTACGCTATGGAAAACTATCTTGAATCACGAAAGATACCTTATTTGTTCTGGAAAATTGGACGAGCAAATAATACTTACTCACAATATCGTAAACTATGTAAGAACAAAGATATGCTTATGGGAGACGATTTCTGGGAAATCGATAATCCTGATATGTGGACTTATGGCGAACACCCTACAACAAAAGGTCATCAAGTCATTGCAAATAAGTTGAAGGAATATATCTACAAATGAGAAATATCTATTGGGGTGCATTCAACTCTGGCAAGTTCCACATGAATATGATACATAGAGCATCATGTATGTCATCAATACATTTCAATGAGTCTGGTCACTCATGTAATGTTTTACGATATGAGGGAGATATAGAGTATGAAACATTATATTATAAAGATGAAGAGGGAAATATACAAACGAGAAAGAAACAAAAAAGCACGAAACCAATGAACAGAACTGTTTATGAATATGGAGAGTGCTACAATTATATTGATGATAGACCACCTAAACAAAGAGATTTGATAAAACCAGTAGATGTAATGCCATACGCACAACATAAAGACGATAAGCATTTCAAATTCCTACCCTCATTCAATAAAAGAATGTTTGACGATAATGATTGGGTTCATATTATAAACGATTTTGATGATGTAAAAATGGGAATGACACCTCTTCCATTTCTTGGTATTCCAACTCAACGTGAGTGCGTCAATGGTAAGAGAGTTGCTCCTCATGGTGATGCACTAAAATGGGTAGGTGAAAGTAATAATTTCGTACCTTATAAAGAAGATGTTCTTGATAGTATGATTAGTAAATTAGCAGCATTTGATAAAAAATTAGCGGGAAAGAGAGCATTCAAGATGACAGGTAGACCGAGAATATTCAAAGATTTGTTTGATGCTTATGTAAAACATAGAGACTTGGTGTGGTTACATCTTGATGACATAATAAATGAAGGTAGAAATTTAGAGTACAGATTGAGAGAACTCAAAATACCATATGATTATTTCAATCTCGACAAACCTGACT
>Ga0181413_1000291_pt1 | contig 15602 bp, 16 predicted proteins | sample 36SPOviralmetaG_FD_130111 | JGI IMG/M metagenome (GOLD analysis project Ga0181413, IMG submission 130111) | Marine viral communities from the oligotrophic San Pedro Time Series (SPOT) site, San Pedro Channel, CA, USA - 36 SPOT_SRF_2012-09-28 | ecosystem: Environmental > Aquatic > Marine > Strait... | reverse complement strand
TCCATCAAATCAAATATTTTTTTCAAAATTGGATTAGTTGTTTTTAGTTCAGGTAGTAATTCTTTTATTGAAGTAACCTTTGGAAATTGATATGACTTAGGTTTTTTTTCGTCTTTATGTTTTGGTAAAACATCTTTATCAACTTTAATTTGTTGTTTTTTAGCAATATTTTTAAAAACTTCATTATAAAAGGATAAAGGTAATTTTGCGTCTCTTTGTTTGGCATCAGGCCTTGGCACTATAAATTCCATTTTTCTATTTTCATCTTTTCCTGTTGTATGTTCTTCATAACTCATATAAGCTCCCAATGAACTCCAATATTTTTTTGGTAGTGTAATTTGGTTAAAACTGTAAGAACGATGGACCATCTTTAGTTTATATTAGATTATTTATTTTCTTTTTATATTATAAATGGATCCTCTAAACTTTAGACAACTAAATGAAAAAGATATGCTAGCTCAAAAGGCTCAACTTGAGATATTGGAACATCTCAGCATTTATATAAACAACTTGAGAGAAAGTATGACTCGCGAACTCATTGTAAATGGAGTTGGAAGTGATGAAGAATTGGAAGAGAGATTAGCAAAAATTCAAGTAGAACAGGCAGAGAATCGTATTGACCTAGGTCTAGGAAAGAATTAAACTGACTTAAAGATTTAATGGGCGTTTATATAAAATGAGCGTCTACAAATTAACATGCGCCGAAACTGGAAAAGTTTATTTTGGAAGCACCAAAGGAACAATTGAAGCCAGAAAAAATAAAGGTTGGTATAAATGTAGTTGTAAAGATTTTATTGATTCTAAATTGGAAATAGTTGAGGCTAATATTGATTATGATATTTTACTTGAAAGAGAGAGATATTATATTGAACAGTTTGAATGTGTTAATAAAAATGTTCCTGGGAGATCTATAGTAGAAAGTCGGTCTGCCACTTATTTTAAAAACAAAGAAAAGTATCTGGTTCAAACTAAATTACGACGGGTTAAAGTTAGAGACGAAAAGAGATTTTATTGTTCTCTTTGTGATTTATGTTGTGATACTCCTAAAAAATTACAAAGACATATTGACGGTTATCGACATTCTTTAAAAAATGAGTGTTTTAAAATTTATGGAGAAGATTGGAAAAAAAATTATAGAAAATTTCGAGAGTCTCGATATAATAAAACCAGGAGAGAGAAAAAACTCACCAAAGCCAGTTAAGGGCCCAGTATGCTCTTGTATTCTTATCTTTATAGGCGGGTGTTCCATCAGCCTTTTTAATACCTTTCATTCTGGCTCTAAAACTTTTTCTTTGTTCTTTAGTTGCAGTTCCTCTTCTCCAGTCATCCATGCCTGCTGCACCGAAATGAATCAATTTTGGATTACCTGTAGGTGATTTTACATAGACAGAGAATTTTTTACCTTTTACTTTTGATTTAAATGGTTTATACAATTGTTTTTTATCCATAATTATTTTATATTAGAAAATAAATACCGAAAATGTAATCTTTTGTGGTTACCAGGTTTTTGCGTGCCTCATTAATTTTTCTTTAGTTTTTAAAAAGTTGAATTGCTATTCAAAAGTGATGACGAGTTTTTCACCAGCCTCCACCTCTTGTCTCGTCAATCCGCAGTATAGTGGTTCATATTTATACTTTGTTTGTGCTACTTTGTCAAAATTTTTAATGTCTTGGATTATTTCATTCCAGCATTTCATATGATAGACAAGTTGCTTACCATCTATAGTTTCTAATTTTCTTAATTTTTTACCACAAGCTAAACAAAAGTTTCCACAGTCCATTACTATATATCAATATTTTTTCATAAGAGTTCCAGCGTTACACTAGTATGGTCTTTTATGTTCTCTAATTCTTTATCTTCCTGATCGGTGATTAAAACATCAAATTGATTCAATACTACATTGCCAGCATTGTTAAGTGGAATTCGTATTTTTTCAGGAACAGATACAGTCATAGTCTTAGTATTATCAATTACCTTTTTATCAGCATCACTTTGTATTTCATAAATTGCTTTTGATAAATTGCCTGTAGTCCCATTAAATGTTCTATGTGGTAGATTTTCAATATGAACTCTTACTGCTTGATTTAATTCAGTAGTGGCGACACCTTCTGCAGTTATTTCATTCCAAGGGTCATCTTCTCCTGGTTCATACCAAGTGTATGGCGCTATTTCTCTTCTATTAGCAGCATCTTCATTTTCTATATCTAAAAATGATTCATATAAATCATTGTTTGTAATACCACCACCATTACCTGTATAAGTTGAACCTGGTAAATTATCAACACCTTCGAAATTTGTAGCCAATGGTAACATAACATTTGGCACACAGTATACATCAACTAAATCTGGATAAAGTGAATTTACCAATCTATTGGGATCGGCTGTGCTGACGTCATTGTAAAACAATGGGCAATAGTTATTTACTTCTGCCTCATCAGTATTGTCTTGATATCTATTACCAGTTATAGCATATTTAACATCAGTGCTGTTGAAAATTTGATTTGTAGATGGTTGGAATGTATTCAAATTAGATTGAAAATTATTTACCCACTGTTGACCTAAAGCATCAAAGAACGCTATACCTGCTGAATCTGCTGGAAGAGTAGCCTGAGTAGTAGCAGCTGGGAATCCATACCATCTAAAATGTCCTACACCTCCACTGAATCCTAATCCCGCTGTAGTTCCAATATAAGTTTCAGATTCCAATGCTCCAATAGTTTGAGCATTGTTCAATCCTGTAAATGTACCGACCGCTACATTCGCTTGGGCGAAAAAGAAAACTGCTGAAGTATAAGCTGCATTGATTTTCCAACATCCTACTTTTAAGACAGTATCACCACGAGTGTAAGCAACTACAAAACCCAATCTATCACCTACCTGAATATTAATTCTATTACCACCGCCATCCAGTAAGGGTAATTGTTGTAAGGCTTCGCCATTGATTTTAGATCCTACGGTGACATCATATACTTGACTTTGATTTAAATGTATTTGAAATAATACACTTTCGTTGTCACTGTCATCCTTACCTCCTATCAATGTCATGTCATCAGTATCAGTTGCAGTATTATATGCGGTATCATCTGCGACGACACAGAATATTTGAAATGCCGCGGATTCTAAAGATGTAAGTTTACCTCTAGTTAAAGATATTCTCTCTAAAGTATTTTGAACATTACCAGCACCATCACTTGAATCACGACGAGTTAAAAATGCTAAATTATTGAAATAATTTTCTGATTCACCTACAAGTCTGGTTATAGCAATATTTTTACCTCCAATATAAAATGGTGTGACATTGTTTAAATTTTGATCTACACCATCCTGACCATAACCAGAATGAACACCCAAGGCTTTAGCTGCTGGTTGGATTATAGTTCCTGTATTATTGTAACCTATTTCTTCTAAGAAGTCATTTCCAGTATGACCTACATCAGTTTTTGTTTGTAAAAATCCACTTCCTGCTTCATGAGGTATTCTTAAGGTATTACATAAACGATCGTTATCATTTGGAAATGGATTCATATTACAGGAATAGGTATACAACAAACCACTAAATGAAACTTGGCGATACATTGGACAATATAATTTAGCATCATTTGGTAAAGTTTGATTAGGTAAAGTTGGAAGTTGTAAATAGTGCTGAAATACATCACCAGGTAAATATGTTCCTGCTATAGCTGGGTCAAAATCATTGAGATCATGATTCCAAATAAAAAGTGCAGTTGTGTAGTCACCTTTAAGTAATAAACTTTCTTTAAAATCTGCCTGAGCATTGCGGAAAGCGCCCGGAACTTTTACATATCGTAACACTGACCTATCATATTCTGATACACCCCAATTAATAGTCCATCTATTTAAATGACTTTCATAAGGTGCTGTAGCATTTTGAGGACCCCAACATACTCCAAATGAATCGTAAATAGTGTTTGATAAGTCATCAAAATGGTCAAAAACTTTAGCACGATTGAACGCTCTACTTATTCCAGCCGTATCAATATAAATAGATTTTCCCGCTGGTATATCAGCAGATGTATAAGCTGGTAATCCTAAACTGATTTGTTGGTTGAATTGAATTGGTGCTGATAATGTAGTAGTTCCGTTAGCGGCTAATACATCTCTAAAGTCACCAAAATTTATATTTCCTACGGTATCTCTAACTCCATAATAAGCCTGTGGTCTTAGGTTCGATCCCCAAATATATGTTCCAAAATATATTGGATAGTCATATGCTGGTTCAGTAAAAAATATGATTTCGATATCATCATTTCCATCCATTTGAAATTTAATATTCGATCCATATGGTTTTTTACTTGGAATAAGTGTATTCATTTTATCTACAAAAGATTGCTTTGTATAAGTTACTTGTTCAGTTGCATTGGGTTGAAGTCTAATTATATTTTGTCCGTCAAATCTCAAATAAATATATTGACCTGCTGGGACTGTAATCCTATTATCATTTGTCTCTTGGTTTAAAGTTACAGATGCTAATGCCACAGTAGAATCAGGTGTAATAGTTAGCGTATCCTGAAACTTATTTATAAACCTTGAGTTTGATGCTTCGTTCTTAGATGATAAGGTAATATACATTTATGATTGTATGAGAAAATAAAAATATTTTATAAATATATATGGAATCGATACAGATAACAGGAAATAAAGCACGCTTCGATAATTATTTATCGTCGCCCCTTGTAATACCCGAAAATGCTAAAGTTTGTTTGAATAAAGCATCTTTTAGTGTGCCTGTCTGGACACAAAAGTATATTTCTGTGCCAACTATAGATGCTGCCGACTATGATGATAACATGTTATTTGTTCAGGTTCAGGGTGTAGAACAAGGTATCACATGGCGTGAGTTTCATACTGCGTGGGATAATATCAATCAATTAGAAACTCGTAACATTGCTAATTTTTACAATGGCACTTATAAGTTTTGGATGAACAATACTATAAATTTTGTGGATGCTGTTGGCTCTATTGAAAAAATACCAACTATTACCGAAGTCATTGCGGAAGCCTGTGATACCAAATTCAATTTTTACAAATTCAAATCTACTGATTTAATTCAAAACTCAAAAGCTATAAATATTGTCCCACCATCTACAAATGCCCTTTTTACATTAGCAGGAAACAATTATACTTTCTTAGCTAGTGAAGATGATTTACAAAACTTTGGATTAGGTGCTTTTTATGCTCCTGAGAAAGTTGCGGCATTAGCTCCTGTTACTATGAACCAATATTGGACTGGTGCTGGATTTACCAGAGTCGGCGACAATCTTACATTTACAAGTAACCAAGATGCTTTTGCTATAGCAAAGGATACTTTAGGTAATTTTTGGTCTATAGATCCCAACGGAGGTTATTGGAATTTTAGAGTAGATTTAAATGATGACCCCGGATATATTTGTGCTGGTGTAATATTTTCAAGTTTAGAATCTAAACCAGATACCACACAGCCCACATTTGCTACTGCTAATTCTATTGAAGTTGGAATCAAATTTAGTAAAGATGGTGCTATCAAAACATTTCAAGCTATTGATGGCCTGATAACTGATATAACTGGTCCATCTACTTTAGATGCTGTTCAAGATTTATATCCTAAAGATAAAATTTTCACTTTTGATAATGATGTAGATGAATGGTTTATTCAAATTAGAAGAGCCGCTGGATATGAAACATCATCTAATAAATTCATTTTTAGATTACTCCATGGTGATATAAATGTCCCAGGTATTGAAAATGCCGAATGTTTTTACCAAACTGAATTTACTTTACCTAGTCCAGAAGTATTAGCAGTACCAGCCATATTTAATCATCACCAGGGTGGTGGAGCAGGCACTAATGAAATCAAAGACAATTTTATCGTGGCCACTGGTGATCAGTCATTTGATATGGGTAAAAATGAAAATATATTCGGTGAAAATATATTCCAGATTACTGCTGATAGCAATAATGGTTCAAATGGTGAAATCGTAGATTTCTGGTCACAACTAGGTTTATCTCAAAATACCCGTAACGATAACACAAAAGTTTCATTTTACTCAACTAACTTGGCTACAACTATAAATTGGGATTTTGGAAGATTGTCCAAAGATTATTTTGTAGGTGTAACCAAAAATACAGATATATTTACTAACAACCATCCACATTTAATTTTAACAAACAAAGCTCAGCCAGAGATTCCACGACAAATGGAAGTTAGTTTGATGAATCTAACACATACTCCTCATGCCGGTTCTTTTGCTATGGGTTCTCTTTACACTGAACCTGATATCAATAAAGTCGTATCTTACATCAATACTGATCCATCTTACTTTGATATCCAAAACAATGTTTATATGGAATATGTTTACGAGGCGTTTAATTTAGTTGGGCGTAGATTAAAGAACCGATCTAAAATACCACTCAGTCAGTTTGTTATAAACCTTGGTTACAAAAACTTTTTAACCAACGATGAACAAACTATAGACCAGGTTAGAGGTGTAGTAAAATTAGAATTATTATTCGATGTAGTTGAAGGTGAAGGTGAATATTAATTTCTTTTCTTATAGTAAATGTATAACCCAAGCACAAGCAAAAAGTTTGTTTCTCCCGTAGGGCGATTAGCACAGGTTCAAGCAATCCAAAATTATTCAACCAAAAAGTTACTCAAAGTAGATGACTATTTCAATGGTAAACAGTCACGTAATCCAAAGTTTAACAAAAAGAACGAGTATAAAATAGGTATGGGTGAATTTCCAATGATTCATAAAAATGTACCAAAACTCCAACACGGCAAACCTAAAAAAGTATTCAAAGACAAAGCATTGTTTGATATGCCTGGTGGTGTAAAAGATGATAAAAAGCCAAGAAAAGAAAAAAATAGCTCACCACTCAAAAAACGAGTAGTGCTTGGTTATCGGGATGAGTTCCACAGTTCTTAGTGCCTGTGTCTAAGTTATTTGCCACGTAGTTCATTTGTTGCTGTGTAAGTTTACTCCAATCAATTTCATTTTGATAAATTTGTCTTATAGTTGAGCAAGTAATACCCTGTCCAACATCTTCAAATATTTTTTGTAGGATCCGTATCCATTCTGTATTGTGTGGTGCGGAGTCTCTTCTATTGTTTTTAAAAAATGGTTTTTCTACATTTTCATTGAAAGTCTGTTTGATGAAAATAATCATATTGACTATATTTGGTGACAGTGTAAAAAGTCTTTTTTGTGATGAACTCTGTGAAGTTTGAGTTTTACTTTTTTGAACTACAATGTAGTGCTTATTAGTTTCGAAGTTAATCCAGAAATAATTGTTTTTATCGGCTGGTGGCATACAGTCATTTATCCATACATATGCGTTTCTGTATTCATTGCGCAAGATCACATGTGTTGTAAGTCCCTTATGTTCGTGAGAGTTGAACATATATAAATTTGCTATAAGAATGTTTCGAAGTGTTACATAGTCAGGAATTTCATTTGTCTTTAAAAATGTGTTCACTATTTTATTGTATTGTTTGTTCATTTCTCTAACCACATTTTGTAAATCTTTCCAACTTCTAGTTTTTAGTAGTTGTTCCGGAGTTTTTGTTTCTTTGACTTCTTTCAAACTTTTGCGAATATGTCCGCCTTTTCTGGATAATAGTTTCAATAGAGTTTCATATGATACCGCGGATATTTCATCTTTCAATTCGTCTTTGAATGGGTCAACTAAATTGCGAAATGCTGCTAATCGAATATTTTGATTTGCGTCACTATCAGTTCCAACAATTTTTTGAAAATCGCTTGTTGTCAAAATATCCTTGGATAGAGCAATAGCCAACTGTTTTGGCGTAAGACTATATAATCCGTTTTCTACCGCTATATACTATAATGCTCTACTATACATAGCGTGAGAATATGAAGAAAGTTTGGAAGTTACCTCTTTATAGAAGAGTAAATACTCAGCAGCAGAGTGTTTGAAATGTGATTTTTCAACAGAGTTAAAGTATTTGATTTTCATTATAGTATATGTAAATATTTTTATTTTACGAGAATAAACTCAATTTTAAATTATATTATATTCATTCGTTTAAATCACTTAAAAATAAAATGTTTTCTAATTATATAATATTATAAATGTATTTTCTAGAATCGATTCCACTTTATAAAGCCAAGTATATTCTTAGCTTACCAAATGACATTATCATTGATGAGATGTATGATCCCGAAGAACTTATGAATATGGATTCCAAATTCAATAAAGAGACATATGTGAACAATCTTAAGACTTTCTGCAAAAGAGTCGTAGCCAACAATGGAGAGGTAAAACAGACTTACAAATATTCAAATAGACTGATGGATTGTGGCCGTCAATTTGTTAAAGGATTTGGTATTCAAAGTTTACAACATAAACTTAGGGGATTTTTGTGTAAAGACAACTACACTGATTTTGATATGGTAAATGCTCATCCTACTATTTTGAAATGGATTGTTTCAAATTGGTTTACCGATCATGACTTCCCTCAACTTATCAAATATGTGGAATGTAGGGACAAACTTTTAAAATCATTTAAAGCGTCCAAGCGTGATATACTAGTAGCTATGAACAGTGATAAACCAACATCATCATCCAATCTTCTTGTTTCTCGACTTGATGTCGAATTCAAAAAAATTCAAAAATTAGTATGGGAGTCAGGAAAATATACAGACAAAAAGAATCTGAGTACCAAAAATCCAAAAGGTAGTTTTTTGAATACAGTGCTATGTATTATTGAAAATGAGATTTTACAGGGTGCTATTGGACACGTTGAGGCATCTGTTTTGATGTTTGATGGTTTTATGTGTGGTAATGATAAAATACCTGATAATGTCATCGAACTATTAGATGAGTCATCCAAAGAGTATGGCGTGAGGTGGTTACAAAAGCCACATGACAATACCATTGAAATTGATGAGGATCTGCTCGCTGATATTGATATTGAACAGCATAAAGACTACGAAACAGCCAAAATCGAATTTGAAGAAAAATATTTTATCATTGCGCAACCATTAGGTTTTGGTGAAGAAACCGAGGATGGTTTAGTTGTAAGAAATAGAGTTGATTTTTCAACTTTGACTGAAACTGATATTTAATACAAGGAAGGTAAAAAGGGATTACCCGAGGAGCGTAATCTATTCAAAGATTGGTTGAAAGATAAAGACAGACGACAATATCGCAAAATTGATTTTATACCAACACTAGGCACAGTGCCTCATGGTGTATATAATACATTCCAAGGATTTGCTTTTCCAGGCGATCATTGTCCAATGCCTGACGCAATTTCGGCTTTTTTGAATCATATAAATCTACTAGTAAATTACGAAGAAGACAGTTTCAACTATGTGGTTTCTTATTTTTCTCATATGTTACAGCGTAGCACCGAGTTACCTGAGGTGGCTCTTCTATTTAAGAGTTCTCAGGGAGTTGGTAAGGATTTAATGATTGATTTTATTCAAAAGATACTTGGAAGTGATATGGTTTACAGAACTGCTAAACTTGATGAGATATTTGATAAATTCAATGGTAGTTTGAAAAACAAGATTTTACTTCAATTGAATGAAGTTCAAGGAAGTGATGGATTTGCTAAAAAGGAGAATCTCAAAGATTTGATTACTGCCAAGTCTATCAATATAAATGAAAAGAATATGAAACCATACACTTTAACAAATTATATGAGAGTAATAATATTTTCAAATAATCTCACACCAATCGAAATAGCACATGATGATCGTCGATATTGTGTATTTGAGTCAGCAGAAAAAAAGCCAAAACCATATTACCAAAACTTAGTCAAATTACTAAAAGATGATGATGCAATCGAAAGTATATCCAACTATTTGATGACATATCCGCTAGATGATTTTGATATAACCAATCGACCCCAGACACAAGCTTATAAATCTATGAAAGAAGCTAACATACATCCAATATATGGTTTTATATACAAGACTATTATCAATGGAGATTATGCTGACGAATTTGGCGATGATCATGTAATACACAAAAAGACTGGTGAGCTCTTAATAAAACCTAGTGGATTCTCAGGAGCTTTCAAATATTATTTAGAACACTTACAACAAACATATATAAAACACGACTATAAGACCATTAAGCTTTTACTAGCTCAAATCGGGATATTATCTAAAAGTTTCAAAGTTAACGGAAGTTCGCCATCTACCTACTATAGGTTCCGCGATTTTGCGCAAATTCAAGAAAAACTTAAATCAAAGGGACTTTACCCTGAAGAAATTGAAGATGCTTAATTCTTTCTTACCACCTAAAAGGTAGGTAGGTAGGTAGGTATTTTAAACTTTAAAAAATTTTTAATATATAGTCAGAAGAAATAAATTTATAAAAAGAAAAAAGTTGAAATTTAGCTGCAAGTCCCTACCTTTTTTTTTATATCATTCTATAGACTTTTTAGAAAATATAGATTTTTCAACTAAATAAAAATCTACTATATCTATATACCTTCAATATGGCTGACGATACTATGCCCGATGTTGACAAATTTATCGCAGAGATGGAAGCAACTGAAGCTGAGCCCGAACCCGAACCAGAAGAAAGAGAATTAGAGACCATAGAAGAAGAACCAGAGCCAGAAGAAGAAGAGAATGTGACGATTGATATGAAAGAACCAGAGATATCGCCGGAAGATATCGTTTTTGATTTACCTGTGAAACCAAAGAAAAAGAAAAAGCAACTTAGCGAGAAGCAATTGGCCAATTTAGCCAAAGCAAGGGAAAAGGCCGCCATTAAACGTAAGGCTATAGCAGCCGCCAAAAAGAAAGAACGAGAATTGGAACTAGCGGAAAAGAAGGCACATATCAAAAAGCGAAAAGCCAAACAGTTACAGCAACAGGCTGAGATTGAAGCATATACTGAGGATTTAGTTATGAAGAAAGAACAGAATATGTGGGATGAGGACAAATTGGTAAATTTGATGAATCGCACTATGGATACCTACTTTGAAAAACGTAAAGCAGCCAAGGAACAAAGAGCTCATATTCCGGTCGATCCAGCAGTATATAGTCGGTATCAACCAGGTATGCCACCTCAGCGAAGTATACCTAAGCCACAACCACCACAACAGAAAGTAAGACAACACAGAAATCCATATTCCGCTATGTTTGGATTATCAATAGAAGATGAAGATATGTTTAATTTGTAAAAAATTATCTATAGTAAAAGTAAATGGTTTCCAAGAAAATGAAAAATATCGAGGGTAGAGAAACCCTCAAAAATGAAAAAAAAAATAAACAGGGAGATTTCCGCATCTATGGCGTGCGCAAGAAACAAGACTTCTTGAAAGTAGAAAAAGACCTACCCAGACCACTTCAAACTATGGTTGAGAGAGGAGGAGGTTGTTTACAGATATATTCGCCGCCAGGTTCTGGTAAATCCAATTTTTTGGTCAATTTGTTTTTAAGAGATTCACTATTCAAGGATGTATTTGAGGGCGGAGTATATTTGATATCACCTACCGCAGAAAGTGATTTAACCAGTGAGGCATTAAGATATTATGCCGATTTTGTAGAAACTGAATGTAGTGAAGAATTATTAGAAGGAATTTATAAAAATATAATGTCAGTTCCAAAAGAAGATAGATTGCTGACCGCCATTATTATGGATGATTGTATGGGGTCAAACGCAGGTAGAATGCACTCTATTCTGCAAAAGATGATTTCTGCGAATCGTCATATGAAAACACTTTTTGTATTGTCTACACAGTCAGTAAAATCCATAAATCCAAATATTAGATCATGTTGCTCACATTCACTTATCTTTTATCAACCATCACAGAAGCAGATGGCTGATTTGACTGAGTTACATTCATTCTTTGGAGGTGAGCAAGAATTTCATAAAAACTATGTGAAGGCAACTACGCCAAAATATGGTTTTATGTTGAATGATTGGCGAGATTTAAAATCATATGCTTGGGGTGCTGAGCGTGATGAGCCAGAAGTCCTTTGGTCAAGGTATGATGATGATGGAAATGTTCAAGAAACTGACCAACCAAATAAAGGTATGTTAAAAGGTCAATAATTAAAATATTATATATATATAAAATGGATAAATTAATATTCAAAAATGATATCTGTATTCTGTGCTTGAATCAACATTCTATTACAGTTCGTGATGAGAAGTTCCCGTGCCCTGTATGTCGTTATGGTAATTTTGTAAGTTATGGTGCTGACAGGGATTTGAAAAAGCAGGGGATCATGTGTCTCGATTGTTCTATGCCTACACACAAGGGACAGCCTAGATGTTACAAATGTCATTTGGAATGGAAAGAGCAAGAATCACTTTGTCAAGAGTGTGGCAAGAATCATCATAAAAATAAATATGTCAGATGTTTTATTTGTAATTTTAAAAAAAAAATATCATGAAAAAATATCATGCCATATTCTGTAAAAAAGGTAAAAGGTGGATATAAGGTCGCTCTCAAAACTGGAGGCAAAATGAGCGACGGCCGGAAAACTTTGAGCAAGAAACCTCTGACTAAAGTTCAAGCTGAGAGACAAAAAAAAGCCGTAGAAATTTCTGAGAAAAAGAAGAAAAAAAAAACGACCGGAAAATCAAAAACTAAAAAATAGCAAATTCCGGTCAATCTGGTATTTCCAGGGAACTTGTGGATTTAAATTTTTTTATCCACTTCCCATGTTTTTTTTCATAATTACTTTCCTTTTTATCGTAGATTGCACATTTATTTTCAATCTGTTGCTCATTTCTCACCAAGACTTTTTGGATCACATCCAGCACTTTTGTTTTGCCATAAAGTGACATAGCATGTTTTGCTTTTTTACAGTCATCACATAGGGAAGCTACTATCACATAGGATTCACAGCATAGAGGACAGGTAAATGGCATGTTTATATATTTAAGAAATATTTAAAGTTAAAAAGTTGATTTAAAATATTGATATATACTATATATAATTATAAATGTCAACCAAGACAAAATCCAAAACTCCAGCCAAAGTAATTGGAACTCGCAAATTCAAACTAAGTGAATTGACAGTCGACGGTTTAGCAGCAGTAGCCAAGGGTATGAACGTAAGAATCCGTGCTGCTCATAAAGAAAAAAGTAAGGCACTTCTCGCACAAGTTAAGAAAGATGAAAAAGAGAAACTTGAAAAAGTGAAAACTATGCTTTCCCAGAAACTTAAGGATACTCTTATCAAAGTTGCCAAACGTAAGAAAGCCGATCTCATTAAAGATATTATGAAAAACAAGGAACATTTGCCACCCACTGCTGTAACTAGTGCTAAACAAGAAAAAGCAAAATCACCGGAAGCACCGGAAGCACCGGAAGCACCGGAAGTGGATATGTCTGCTGAAACTACAGATGAAGAAGATGAAGAGGATGAAAAACCAAAATACATTACTCGTCGTATTGGTGGTAAAATTCGCAGAATTCCTGTTTCACAATTGGCCAAAGCGAAAGAGAAAAAAGAAGAAAAGAAACCAGAACCACCCAAACCTAAACCAAGACCACGTAAAGAACCACCAAAACCAGCACCCCGAAAAAAGAAAGAACCACCTAAAGCAGCACCCAGACCTGCTCCAAAACCAAAACCATCCCCAAAACCAACCCCAAAACCTGAACCAAAGGCAACTACTCAGGATAAACAAATCGCTCGTATTGGATCCACACGACTTCGAACCAAATTAGCCGCTAGATTTGATATCAAGGCTGAAGCAGCTGAAAAGAAAAAAGCAGAATCCAAAAAACCAGAGCCAAAAAAGAGAAAAGAGGCATTTACAGTAACTAGAGCGGATGGAACTAAAGTTCAACTTTATTACAAGGAAGGTAAAGAGCCTAAAGCAGCAGCCAAAGCAGCACCAGCAGCCGCCGCAGCACCAGCCAAAGCAGCACCAGCCAAAGACTCAGAACTCAAGAAACTGAAAAAAGAACTTAAGTCCAAAGGTGTTCCGGCAGCCGCTCTTAAATTTATCAAAACAGTAGCTCAGGCAAAATCAAAACTTGAAGAGATTGAGGAGGCAGAGCCCGAAGATGTAAAAGTAGAAATTTCACCCAAGGTATTACAGCAAATACCTATGAAGAATCAAGCCAAAATTAAGAAGTTGATTAAGAAGGTTTTACCACGCGATGAGTTCACACTACAAGACCAAGTTGAATATTTCAATGATTTGAAGGAGATGGGAGAAAACTGGAATATGTCTTCCATACCTCGCCAAAGATATGATAAGTTCGATCCAGATGAAAAACAATTATTTGAATTATTATATCCTGCTATATTTGATAAAAAAGCCAAGAAAAAAGCAGGTGAAGCAAAAAGAGCAGAACGCAAAGCTAAGGACGAATAAAAAAATATGTGATATTGATATATGAATTCCAATTTATTTGATAGATTAAATGCCGGTGGGTGTTTTCTGGAAAATGTATATAACCAGGAAGAACTCGAAAAACAGGCCAAAAAACAAGCCATGGCTCAAGTTAAAGCTTTAGGTGGTTTAGCTCACCAACAGATTACCCAGGCTATTGGTGAATCGGGTGTCGAAGCTGCTGTAGGTGCTGCAGGAATTGCCTATCCTTTGGTAAAAAAATATGGTGGCCAGATCACCAAGGATTTCCCAAGTATGGATTTAGGTGGTTTAAGTGGTGCTAAAGATAGAATAGTAAATTCAGTTAGTGAACATGTACGTGGACTTAGACAGACTGCGGCACAAGCACAAAGACAAGCAGAGGATATGTTTAGTGGATATCGCACTTCAGCACTTAGGCCTACTGGGGCTATCGATAGAATGGGTGCAGAACCAGCTCCATTTGATCCTAATGAAATTAGAAATCCAGCATTTGACCCTCGAGCACTTGATGAACCTGTGGTCGAAAATCCAAATAGAATTATCTCAGCTGCTGAAAGGTCAAGGATTCTTCAACCATTGAATGATGATTTAGAACAACATACCAGGGCTATGGGTGGTGAGGTAAATCGACTTTTAGGTGATTTGAGAGAAGCAGGAGATGCTCCCAATGTTTCACGCATAGCACAAGCAGGTAGACAACCAGAACCAACTTTTAGATTAGGTGATGTTCAACAGGAATTATCTAGAAAATCCGCATTACTAAATGAGGATAAAGCAAGGCCTGGACCTAGTTCAGCAAGACCGACAAGAGCACCCGCACAAGATCCAGACTTTCCTCAGGTTTCTGTTCCACCTGGTGAAAGAGTTGCTAGAACTGCCGAAAGAAGATTAGCCAGAGGTATTCAAGAACCTGCATTGGATAGGCCAACTATTCAAGACCCTTTTCAAGTTGGAGTTGAAGCTCGAGCCCCTGAAGATTGGTCTACTCAGTTAACAAAAAATGCACCTAAAGCAGCCGGTGATTTTGACCCATTTCAGGATATTATCGACCAACAGCGATTTAGAGAAGAAAGAGCAGCCATGACAAGAGATAGGGTTAGAGGCGCTCAAGGTAGAGCAGATCCAGAGCAATCAGCGGACTTTGACCCTGTGCAACCAACTGAAAAAGCACATTTACGAAGTATTAAACCAGCCGAAGAACCAGTGGTAGCTGAAGAAGCAGCTAGACCAGCTCCGGCAATTCCAGCAAGTGAATTAACCGGTGGTATATCTCC
>Ga0181413_1000287_pt1 | contig 15666 bp, 29 predicted proteins | sample 36SPOviralmetaG_FD_130111 | JGI IMG/M metagenome (GOLD analysis project Ga0181413, IMG submission 130111) | Marine viral communities from the oligotrophic San Pedro Time Series (SPOT) site, San Pedro Channel, CA, USA - 36 SPOT_SRF_2012-09-28 | ecosystem: Environmental > Aquatic > Marine > Strait... | reverse complement strand
TTGTTCTAAATCTTTTATTAAATAAATACATTTAGGATCTACAGTCATTCTGACTTTCCCATTAGCATCTTTTAACATTCTATTCAAAGCGTTTAATCTATCAATTACAGGCGGATTAGCTTTCTTAGCTATAATATGAAAAGAATGATCTTTAAGGATCTGGTGGTCAGAACGATTGCTTGTAGTTGATCTGGCTCTACCAGCAGCATCTGGATATACAGGAATATTAGGAGCAATCTTTTTCATTTCCTTTGCCATTTCTTCTGTATTAGAATTGGTAAGTCTAATCTCATTAAGATAATGGATTGAGTTCGTAAATTCCATAATAAGAACTGCACTCATATAATCGACATTAAAGTCAATTCCCCATGCTAATCTGCTAGTCCTTTGATCTGTTTGTTTTACATGGATTTGCCTATCAAAGTTATACGCTGCCCTATTACCTGTTGTTTCAAACGAGGCTAAAAACTCTGTTTTAAAAGCCCTTTCATCCATCATTGATTTAGCTTTTTCTATTTCTTTTTCTGGTACAAAGCCACCATCTACAGTTGTAAACTGCCAAGACTTCCAATCAATGCTTTTCCCCTGTCCTAACATATAGGCATCATATAGATGATCATAGCCATTAGGTGTACCTATAAACAAAGCATCTCCATCTGTTGTTGTAAGCATAGGGTAGATGATTTCTTCCCAGACATGAGGTTTGATATAACTGTATTCTTCCATACATACCATATCAATCCCAGCACCTCTAAGATTATTTTCTTGCTCTGACCCTTTAATTGCAATCTCTGCTCCATTAGGAAGTTTGACCAGTAATTCAGATTCATTAACTTGTGCATCATAATCTCTAAATATAGTCCTTAATAGTTTCCATGTTGTTGTCTTACCTTGCCTGTAGGTAGGTGTAATAATCCATCTTCTTTCATTAGGTTCTATCTTTCGTGATAGTAACCACATTAAACTCAAATAAGACTTCCCAAACCTTCGCCCAGCTACCAAGACTTTTCTCTTGGCTGGGTGTTTGATGATCTCCCTTCTCTTGGTGTCTAAAGTCCAATTAGTCAATGTTCATAATTTGTATAGGTTCGCTCTTGTGAGTTACTTCCCTAGATTCTTTCGGCTTTCCTTCTGTTCTATCTGCTATAAATTGTACCGCCCAATGCTTCCCTTCTAAGGCATACTGAAATACTTTGTACATGATTACATCTAATTTTGTTTTGCCATCTAGCGTACCTTCCTCATCTCCAATTCTTCGCAGTATATCTGGAATAGATTTAACCTTTGGCGGGCTACCATTAGGATTACCAGATTGACCTTTCTTCCAACCTTTGCCAGTTATTCCGCCTTCGTTGTTTATTGGTTGCTTATCAACCTTCAACACGCTTAACCCTTTCCGCTTTCTTTCCTGTGAATTCTTCCCAGCGTTTAACTATTACATCACAATAATGCGGATCAAGTTCCATACCATAACATTTACGATTAGTTTTCTCACAGGCTATTAAGGTTGATCCAGAGCCAAGAAATACATCTAAAACAGTTTTTGGTTCACCATAGTTTTGAAAGCACCATTCTGCTAAAGCTATTGGTTTTTGAGTTGGATGTACTCTTTTTTGAGTTTTTTCACTATCTTTCATTAAACCTTTCCATAAATGCCTAAATATTCTAACACTTGATTTATTAGTTTTAACCCAAGCAAGTTCACAATCTGATTGTGTATCATGCTGTTTCTGTTCAACTCTTTTATCCCAAACTAACCAATTATTGGTCATAGGTAAAAAATGGCAATAATAATTAGCTCCAAACCATATCTGTATTTTTATATCTAAATCATTTAATATATTATAAGATTTAACTGCATACATTATAGAATCATCAATAAAACTTTTTAAATTATTACCTTTAGCTAATCCACCTCTTGATGACCTATCACCTTTTTCATTTATCCCATAAGGGGGATCAGTAAACACCATATCAGCCTTTTTACCATCCATTAGTAAATCAACATCTTCTTTCTTTGTCGCATCTCCGCATAAAACTCTATGCTCTCCTAGTAACCACAAATCACCCAGCTTAGTAACTGCTTCTTCTACCTCTGGAATCTCATCATCATCTATTAAGCCTTGTTCTGGTTCATCTTCATAGAATTGTAATTCATCATTAGAGAACCCCCATTCTGTAAGTTCTCCCACATCAAAGTGATTAGCCAGAGAATCATAATCCCATTCACCTACATTTTTATTGAGCCTTATGTTTAATTCTTTTTCTTTATCTAGGGGAAGATCTACTTCAACACATGGAATCTTATCCAGCCCTAGTTCTGTAGCGACTCTTAATCTCTGGTGTCCGCCTACTAGAATATTCTTGCGGTCTTTGTGTTTGTTTATGATAAGCGGATCTACTAAGCCGAATCTAGTAAGTGAATCTTTTAGCTGCGAATATTGGTCTTTGGTTAGTTGGCGAGGATTGTACTCCGCCATTATTATATCTGTAGGTTTATAATATTGAATATGCATAGTTGTTTGGTTTGCCGACAAACCTCTGATCTATTTCCATTCTATCGCCCTTCTCATCATTTAGTATCTTTTTTGAACGAGTGAGGGAAGATCGCCCCTCTATATATACAAAAAAACCACTACAAAATAGTGGTTTAATTGCTTATAAGTTAAAGTATTGTTAGGCTTAGTAGCCTACAAAGTTATACCTCTTTATTTTCTAGTTTATTATTAATAGGATTAAAGTATCTTATAGTTGTATTGCCTCCAAAACTTTCAGCACTTACTTTAAATCTCCCATCATTTTGTTTAATTACTTTAAAATCTGAAAGTTTTTGTTTAAAAAACCTCATAGTGTCAGCACTAAAAAAATAAGGTGCTGTTTTTTTTGTTCTTTTTTTAATTTCGCTAATAGTCATTTTTATCATCTCCTCCCTTTGCTATATCTTTGATGATTGTATTAGCGACAAAAGAAGGAGTTAGAGAACGATGACTTTTTCTTAGAGGTGTTTTAATTTCCTTCCAATCAGATTTATTCTCATTACAATATCTTATTTCTACATACCATTTACGACTTTTAAAATCTAATTCTAATTCACAGCCAACATAGATTCTATTAGTAGGGCTGTCAATTTCATCCATCCATAAAACACCTTCGCCACCATCAATAACTAGGCTATAGTTAATCCATACTTGCTTTTCATTGTATTTTTCTGGAGTTGCTCCAAAAGCGTTATATATATTATTAAAAGATGTAGTATCACAATCAAAAGATCTGTGTCTCGTGTTTGGTGATTGCTGTGTATATGTTGTTATGTCTTGTAATTTCATTTTTATCATCTCCACTTTAATTAGACTCTACTTTAAAACCATTAAAAAAAGGCTTAGCAGAACAACCAACTGTTTTTTTGTTTACGGCTTTTTCCCAATCTTTATCTTGAGTTTTTACTTTTGCGGAAAACTGTTTCCACCAATCTGATTTTCTGTTTACTTTTTTGTTTTTCATTATCATCTCCATGATTGTTATTTATTTGATAACTGATATTAATATAGTCTTTTCAAAAAACCTAGAAAAACTTTTAATTATTTTTTTTCTTCTTCAATCATACCATATAACATTGTTAAATAATTAATCGCATCCTGTATTCTGCTTTTTATGCTCTCCGATCCTTCTCTGCCATATAAAACATAAGTTCTAAGGCTATCCATGTGCTTTAGTAAGTACACCATAAGGATTAACTTAGGATCTAGGTTTAATCTTCCGCCTATACTCTTAAAGTTGGCGAATTTGTCTACTGAATCTTTTCCATCATCGACAGTATATTCACGACCTTTTTCTATTTGTATCTCTTTGCAACCATCTAAAAGGTCATCACTTAATTTAAAAAAATCTTCTACTTTCATAATTCAAAATCCATATTCATAAGTTTATCCATAGCCCTATCATAATAAGTTTCTATCGCACTTGGTGAGACTCTTAATAACGTAGCTATCATTCTAAAATCGTTCATCCCTTTATTAAAAAAGCAATCCATTACCTCATTTTCTCGCTTTGATAATATGTCTAAAGATTCCCTTCCAGCTATAAAGGCTCTAAGGTGTTTTTCTTGTTGTTCTTTTTCTTTAATTTTATTTTCCCAGCTATCTTCTTCCTTTCCGCATAAAGGACATGGCTCTGTTTTTTGTTCCATTATTACCTCATGTATTTAATACTTTGTTTAATGTGTATAGTACAAGGCTGATACTCGCTGATATACCTAGTGACCAGATCGCAACTCCCATACCTAAAAACATAAAATTTAAAATCCATTCATAAATATCTAGTGTAAAGATCATTGTCTGCTCTCATTAAGTTTTTTCTCTATCCTGTGTAGTCTGATAATCATTGATAAATTCATTATTAATACACAAAGAATAGTAAACTCCCAGTAAGGAAAATACTCTGTGCTAAATAATGCTTCAAAATAATATCTCATATTGCTCTCCCTGTTTATTCTAATAATGAAACTTGCTCAATATTCATTTTTTTATTTATCCCCATAGCTGTATCTAAAATTGTTTTTCCCACATTATAATCCACCATATTTCTAGCCAATCTTCGTTTATCTTGCTGCCCTCTATATTTATTAAAATCATAATTATAAAAATCAATCCATTTTAATAATTCATTTTTATTTCTTGTCATTGTTGGGGCTTTTCTTTCATTTAATTCATGTGGAATAAAAAAATTAGTCCAGTAGAAATGCCTACCTCTTTTTTTATGCTGTATTAAAGGCTTGTAATAACTAATTACATTTTCTACAACGTATTTTCCATTAAAAAAATTGTCTAAAAAAATAATTTCTTCATAAAGTTTCATATCTGGATACTGCATTTTTCTTTTATTTTTCATAGAGAATTGAAATGTGCTATGAGTAGGACATGGCGGAGATGACCATATAAAATCAAATTCTTTATAATGATCTAATAAATATTGGTGAGCATCTGCTACTATTACATTATCGTTTGGAAATCTTTCTTGATACATTCTTGCTAGTTCTTCATCCCATTCAACGGCAGTAATCTCATGCTCATCTCCCCACTTATAACGATTACCACCTAAACAAGCATATAAGTTTAATATCTTCATTTTATCATCTCCATTTAATGTTTAGCCCTTTCCATTGGTAAGCCAACCAATTATAAGCAATTTTTTTTCTAAATTATTTATATGAAAGGGCATTACTTTGGTACACTCCTGTAGTTTGTTGATCGTGTACTTGAATTTTTCTTATGTCTAATATAAGGCGTATGGCAATCGCCACATCTAAGAACTGGGAATCTGTTTGCTGATGTAAAATATTCCGAATCAGTTTCTAGTAAATTAGGTGATGCACAATTAGGGCAAACATCTTCATCTAATAAGACTCCCAGATTAGGATGATTTTTAATATAAGGTCTTATCTTTAAATACATATCCTCTAAACCTTTTACATCATGGATATTATAATCTAGCATTTTATCTATAGCCTCTTGATTGCCTTTTTGTACTTCTATCCAGAGATCTATTCCTCCAGTTGCTTTCTTTTCCTGTAGCTTAAATTTCTTAGTTAAAAAATCCTGTTTAAATGATTCAAATGCAAATTCCCTTCTGGTGACTTTTAAAGTGTCTATAGTCCTAAAGCTAGTAGGTGGAAGTATATCATTAGATACAAACCTAGCATTTATCTTTCTAAGGTCAAATCTATCTCCATTATGAGCGATTACAATATCTGCTCTTTCTAGTAGCTTCCAGATGCTTTTTAATATTCTTTTATCATCTCTGTTTATTGCTTCTTCTGGTGTCACTATGTCGCTTATAATATTATCATCATAAAGCCATTTAGCTGCATAGGACAACATGAACCAAGTTTTGTAATTACCTTTATTATCTTTAATTATGTTATTGTGACTAATGAATTGCTTATATAATCCCCAGACATAAACTTCCATAAGGCTAGTTTCTATGTCAAAGATTAATATATTTGGCATCTGGTCTTTGTAGTCTTTCGCCCTATCGTGAAAATATTCGTTAAACTGCTTTTCGCATCTCTTGCATTTGTATCTCTGGGAAACTGCTACTCCCTTGTTATACTGAAAGCCTTTCTTAACGACATCCCCATTGTGACATTTAGGGCAATTCATAAGCTACTCCTTACACCATTTGCAAATGGTTTTCTTTTTTCCATATTTAGGGAAATCTACATAGTATTTAATATAGCAATCTTTATCCTGTTTATGCTTATCATTCTTGGCAGCTATGTAACTAATCTCCCAGCACCTATTGCATTTTTTACAATAGTTAATATTTTCATCCGCCAGAACAGAGTCCATCTTATCTCTAGCTTTATATCTAGTCTTTCTTGTTTTTTGTTTAAATTCAAAAAAATCAAAATATTCCATTAATTTAATATCCTTGCTAAAATTTCTTTATCTTTGTTTGGCTGGTTATATTTATCTGGCTCTGGTGGGTTAGGAACAAACTCAACTCCACAACAACTTTGTTGTTTAAGTTGGTAGTCATTAGGATAGTTTTTCTTACCGCATTTATTACAGTAAGCTATGTATAAACCTGTTTTAGTTTTCTTAAATTTGTTCTCTACTACTGGCTTATCTATTTTCCATTCTTTTTTGTTGCTCATCCAGTTAGCTAATCTTCTACTTATATCGAATGTTTGCTGCATCTCAAATTTCATCTTTGAGCCAGATTTATTTTTTTCTGTCCAATAACTAACAAACTTATCTATTTCATTCTTATCATAGCCTTTAGAATCTACATAACTATTTGCACTTAAACTAAATTTTGACTCCCTTTCTTGTATTTTTTCTTTTACTTTTACTTTATCTTTATATTGTTCTTGTTCTTTAGCCTCTTGTAAGGGGCTAGTAAGCCCCATAAATTTTATCAAGTTATGTTTTGTTAGTTTACTAATTACAGACTTGTGCATCCTATTATTTTCTTTTAATTCACCATATTGAAAATCTATAAAATCTTTTATAAACCATCTTTTTTTGTTAGCAAATTCAATAAATTGTTTACTAAATACTTGCCTTATTTCCTGTTCATCAATCCCTTTACAAAAATAATCAGCTAAATCAAAATCTACTTCCCAGATTCCAGCATGGTCGCAATTATCTAGTAAGTAGAACCAAAAGATCTTATGATCGTTACTTAAAGTTCTAAACCAGTATTTCTTCCATTTCTCGGTGTCTGTAAATCTTTTAGCCATTAGTATTTCTCCAGTTCTTTTTCTAATTTAGCTTTTATTTCTTTAAAATCCCATAGTGATTTATCTATAATATTAGAGCGTTTTTTTAATCGGTTAAGCCTTGCTCTACCTAGTGCTTTAATCGCCCATTCTTTAGCCTCTATCGGATGCTTATGCCACCAGTAAAGATGACATCCTACACATAAAGCCTTAACATTCTCTGGCTCAAATTGCATCTTTGGAAACTTGCCTCTGGGATAAATATGGCTAGTATGCAGAGCAGTAGTTTTTCCACACCTCAAGCAATACTTATCCCTTGCGAGAACTAACTCCCTAAGAAGTTTACTTAATTGATTTTTTTCGTTTTTTTTCAAACTGTTTTAATATCAACTGTTTTAATCTGTTATGTGCAGCCCCTTCTTCTTTAATCTTTCCTGTATTTAATAAATCTCTATAGAATGGAATTAAACTGACTTTTTGAGGCGGTTTTTCTTTAAAAGGGGAGATCATCTAATTTCTCCTGTACTTTCTGTTCTTCTTTTTGAGTTTCATCTAATGAGGTTTCCATTAAACAAGCTATTTTAAACATTTCTGGCATAATACTTGCGATTTTATTAACCTTTTTACTTAGGTCTATATCTAAGTTTGATACTAACCTTGTCGCATTATTAAACGCCATTCCCCATTTAATATCTAGTGATCTATTATTGTTTACTGGGCTTGAATTTCCAACTGCCTTAGTATCAGCAGATGTTGGTTCTACTTTCCAGAACATTTTTTCACCATTGTTTACCATCTCAATAAGTATAGATTCATCTATTTGATAATCATTAATCTTATTAAATAACTTTTCAGACATTACAAATTCGAATGATTGTCCTGTGTTTATTTCAAATGGATCTTTATCTCCATAAGGTGCTGCAAAGTAGCTATCCCCTATGTTTACAGCTTGAATCCTAAACTCTAGCCATGTTTTATCATTGTAACTTTTAGCTAATCCATTTACATTTTTAGGATCTTGCTCTAGTTTTATTTTTATTGGTTTATTACTATGATACTGTTTTTTTAGTTGTAAAAAAGCCATATTCTGCTCCCTAGTTTAATGTAATTACAGGGCTGATTAATCTACCTGTGATCTTACAGTTTCTTTTTTCTATTGTAGTAAGTAAGCCAACTTTTTTAAGATCATTGACTCTACCAGATACAGCGTTTATATCTATACTGGTTTTCTTACCGATTTCCCTTAAACTTAACCCATCTGGATAACCTAAACAAAGATTATAAATGAGTTCTTTTTGGTTTGTGCTGATCCCTTCATCGTGGATCTGCTTATATGCTATTCTGCTGGTTTCTTGCATTTTCCGCTCCTGTTTGTGATCCAATCGTTTACACAGTTTTGTGTAAATAGTTTTTTCCCTTCGCTTCTAAGGGGAGTCAATAGACCAACTTCTATTGCTCTTATTATAGTAGATTGAGATAACCCAGAATAGATTCTAATATCTTTCATTGACATCAGCTTATCTGGAATCCTGTTCTTAATCTCGATCTTTTTTAAGCGATCTAATATTTGTGCCTGTTCTCTGCTTATGATTCTAAGGCATCTAATAATCTCATTGTATTCTGCTTTATACATTAAGCATCATTCTTACTAGTTGAAACATAAGATTTAATAACACCGCTGTAAGCATATAAGGTGCTATCTTGTTTAAATAGTATGTAAAAGTTCCTATCCATAGTTCTAGTTTATCCATTATCTCCCCTCGATTAGTGATTTGATTTTCCATGTTATATCTACTTTTTTTGTATTAGGATTTAAATACGCTGCTTCTAGTTCTGGTTGTCTATGCTCGTTTAATTTCATCTCCATTTCTATATCTTCAACCAGTTCAATAATAGACTCACCAACAGCAGTAACATAATTAAATGCTCGTTCTGTTTCTATTCTTATTTCCGCATGATACTTACAGTTATGAGGAACTCTATTCTGATTTTTCAACCTTAACTCCTAGTTCCTCTAAATCTTTGACAATCCTTTTAGTAATAATCTGAAATCTGATTGTACTCATTCCCTCTGGTTTTTCTAGCTTTATTTTTTGTGGTAGTGTCATCTCTTGTCTCCATTGTTGTACCATTTTAAATAATCATTATACTCTTTATATATATCTTCATCAAACATTAAGTTATTAGCTATTCGCCTATTGTACATCTCTTGCCGAGAAACGTAATCTAATGGTGTATTTTCTAAAGAAGGTAGTCTACCTTTCTCATCGCATTGAATGGTTTGTTTTAGCCATTGATTTAAATTCATCTATTTTCTATCTCCTCATCTGTTTAGCGAAGTTGTTATCATCGCATGATTTACAAAATTGTATTAAACTATCTGCATTACAATTTTCGCAAATAGATCCATCTCCCTTTTTAAAAGCGTTTATGATAGCACTTACTTTTTTTCTATCTAAAAATTCTAATATTGTTTCTACTTTAATAGATATTGATTTAAGGTTATCTATCAATTCATGGTGCATAAGCATATCATATTCTAATTCTGTATTTTCATAAATCCCATAAACCATAGAGTGGATTTTCTCTATGGTTTTCTGTTCATCAGACTTTGGTCTATTTGGCATTTTGCCTTTCCTTTTTCATTAGCTTTGCTAGTTTTACTAAAGTCTTTTTATCTTTTCTGATCTGATTTAAATATCTCTCTGCTCCATCCCAGCCAAGATCTGTAACTAGTGACTTCATTTTACTCATTATTTGCTCCTATAAATTATTTATGAGGTTTATTAAAATCATCTCCAAGATTATAACAACCCTCTAACTGGAGATGATAAACGAGGTAGGAATATCGCTAGAGGGCTGTTTGAATTATTGTTTAAGTAGTCTATCATCTCCCAACAGTATAAAAACAAATAATGAAAAAACCTAGATTTATTTTAAATTATTTTTTCTCATTATATTATATATTAAAAAACAAATAGCATTGTATTTGTTCTTTAGCTTGTTACAAGGGGCTAGTATGCCCCTTAATTCATTATTTATGAAGGTTGTTCTCTAAGAGTAAAAGAAGCTGAAAATCTTTGAAAAGCTACTTCAACAAAAGTTATAGGGCTGTCTAATCTTACATAATGAAATGTGCCTGTAGTTCCATCCTCGCTATAAATAAACTTTTTATAATTTTGGACAGATGCTTCTAATGCCTGTAAGTTTTCTTTAAATGTTTGAGATATGTTACTAAAACTCATTGAGATAGTAGACTTAGGCTCGTGTAGTTTGACAGCATATTCATTACCACCGATAGAAGTATTAATATTTGTTCCAAAGATTTCTTGCTCTGAAATGCCTATATCTGGAGTCACTTCAAAGGCTAATTTTTTTCCTATGATTATTTCTGTTAATCCATCAATAGTACCACTAGCACTAGAAGAAGCTAAGAGCCAAGTAGCAAAAGTCCTAGATGTAAATTCTGTTAAATTCCACCCACTAGAAAAACTCCCAGTAATACTTGCCGAAGCAGAGTAATTATTAGCAGTAGCCTCATAATATATTGCTAGATCATTAGTTTCAGCAGCATTAAAATATACACCTAAAAAGTCAATCGGTTGTGCTGTAGGGAAAGTAACTTTTAAAGCATCACTTGCCCCTATATCACTTGCTGCGGTAGATATAGATCCATCTACAAGTCTTTTTTCGTTTGTAATAGTAGTACCATCACTAAAAGAAATTTGTCCAGTTTCAGAATTAATATTTCTAGTGCCATCATTAATTGTTGCTTCTAATAAACCACTTGAATCATAATAAAAAGTCTTTGCCATTATGCAATTTCCCTCGCTTTAAATTTAATTTTTCCAACAGATCTAGTAAATTCTGTAATTATAAAAATAAGATCATCAAAATCTTTACCAAATATTTTTTCTGGGTGCATATCTGAAAAACTAATCTTTGAGCCTATTCCTAATAAATCATTATTATCTTCATGGTTGTAAAATTTAGGATTAACAATAGTAGCTGAAATCATAGCTTTAACAGATCCAAAAATATTATTATAATAACTAAACCAGTCATCATTGTTACCAGAGGTCGCTGTTGTAGGTATATCATTGTCACTAGATGTATCTCCTACATAGGCATCTAAGTTTACCTCTGTAATATTTTCAGCACTTGCAATATTATAATTTGTTCTAGTGGTATCGTTGCTAGATGTTACAGAAGTTAAATATCTGTTTTCTGCTGGATGCTTTCTGTAATTAATATTGTACTTGGTTTTTAATTCAGAAAAAGGAGTATGGCTAATCTCTATGTCTGCGAGATCGTTTTTAGTTAATTCTATATCTGCACTTTCGCTGTCTCTAATATGTATATAACCTCTATTATGAGAATAGATAAAACCGCCCTCAAATTGTAGTTTTTCAAGCACTTTAACAAGCGATACTGGTTCTGTAAGCCAATATCTACCTCGCCAGTCTTTATCAGAATTGAGGTTACTCCAGCCGCTAGGATCAGAATTGCTTAATCCAGCAAACCTTGATAATAAGTCTCTATGTATTTCATGTATTTCGGTGATTGCACTATTTGAGTTCCATCCATTATCGACTAATCCATTACTTCCAGAGTATAAAGTTTCAATAGATGCTATTGATTCAGATACAGAATTATGCTTTGCAATATCATCATCTCTTACTGGTATTTTTAAGACTGGTTGCACAAAGGTGTCATACATTTTAAAACTTAAATCAAAATCTGTAATCTGATTTCCAGATACATCAGTTAAAATTAATGCGACAACCACTTTATATTTTATCTGATCTGTGGTTAATCCATCTACATTAGTTTTAAAATCTGAACTTAAATATGTTCCTTTAGCCTGTGATATAATTCCATTTCCAGTTTGATCTCCAGAGGTTAATGATAGATTTCCACTTACTAGATCAAATTGCCCTGTTGATCCAAAGGTGGCAACATAATTAAATGCTTTAACATCAGCATAACTACCTGTTGTAAAATCAGAAACCGCTACACCTATCTGTATAGTATGATTATTCGATGCTATAGCTTCAACATTTAAAGTAAAATCAAAGGTAAATCCAGTCTTATATTCTTGTATTTCGTGTTGTACTTGTGGGATAGCTGCATTAAATGCTCTACTTAGAGAAAAAACTCTATTGCTATTTGAGAGAGTTCCTTGACTTAAAGTATAAGTTAAAGTTGATTTAGTAGTATCGGAATCATCAACTGTGTTTGCCCCATTATCATCATAGTCTGCATATTGATCTGTTGCGATTATGCTGTTTGGTCTTAGCCTGTATGATCTATGTAGGTCTATATCTGTTTTATTTGCAAAGCCAGATCCCCAAGCTACACTATCATTATTAACATCATCTAATGGTATAAATATATCAGCACTTTTATCATAGAAATGGCATTTTCCTCCGCTAGAATCTTTAGTTTGTAATGCAATAAAAGAACTATTTTCTACCCTTTCTACTGGTGTAGGATATAAATCTTTAGAATTACAAAAAGCTGGAGATGATACTGTTGATGTGTTAGAGGTATAATCCCCATAAGCGACAGGGAAATAATTATTTCTGATTGTTTTTGCTTGTGGGATTGTAATATTATCAGTTGGTAGATGAGCAGTTAAAGATAGTGTAATAGTAGAAACATTTCTAGTAATATCAGTTAATCTAAACACTCCTATTTGAACCTTAGTTTGACCGCTTATTTTTGAATAGATAGTCACTACTTGATTTAAAAAATAAGCTGATCCAAATAAAAGAGTTTGACTAATAAGAGAACCATCATAATTAAAATCTGGAATTGATACAGATATATTTGATGTCTTAGCAGTAGATCTTTCTAGGTTTAAAGACTCTCTAATGCTTGGGTTATTTAAAACAACTCCATGATAAAACTGACTTGAATCAGTTACATCTGCAAAAGATAAATATAAGTCTGTACCAGAACTAGCAAAATGAAAAAGCCAGTTTTCTTCTATATGGTGTTTTTGTATTTCAGTTCCAAAATTAGGCAAGGTTTAACCTCTGTGCTTTTTCAATGGCTGGTAAAATAGTATCTAATATATGTTCATCTACTAAAGGTGCTGTAATGTTAAGAGTAATTCCGCCCATATTACCCACTAAATTATCTTGCTGGGCTTGATTAAGAATAACTTCTCCAGCAGTTAGCATAGCTGGAACAGAATCTCCCTTACTAGGATCTCCTTGCACTATACCACCACTTGCAAATTTTGCTAATTGTGCATCCATAACACTCGCAACCGCACCTCCAGCCCCAGCAGCTAAAATTAAATTTATTGGAAAAGGAAAACTTTTAAATGCTTGTGCGATATATCCAGATACCGCTTCCATAGTTTCAGCCCTCACAACTGATTTCATCGCATCCTTTGCATTTTGACCAGATAAAGCTGCACCTCTTAAATCTTGCCTAATTTGCTCTTTTTTTAAATTGATTAATTTGCTTCTAGCATTTATTTGAGCAACTGTGCTGTTTACTTCAAGTTTTTCAATTTTACCGATTAATGGAATATCAATTTCTTTTAAAGTTAAATCCGCTTTTTTTTCAAATAAAAGATCTTTAAAAGTTAGAATTTGTTTTCTTAAGCTATCTGTAGCTGCATCAATTTGTTTATTATCTAGTCCAATAGCGAAAGGATCAATTTTTTCTAAATCTGAAAAATTTCCAAATAATTCTTCTACTTTTACAGCGGTGTCTTTTAAAGCCCCAGAGCCTTCACTTTGAATTTCAAAAAATTGTTCTAGTAGTGCATTTAATTGATCTTGCCTACTAACAACATCTGGCTCAATAAGATTTCCTAAGTTTAAAGCTGTTTTTGACAAACTTGTTGCTAATATTTCTACAAGTGGAGCGAGTTTTTTTCCAATTTTTGTACTTAAAGTTTCAAAAGAAGCATTGACTTTATTGGTTGCATCGTTTACTGTGGTTTGTTCTTCTCCTAATCCCTCAACTAATTCATTTGCTACTCTCATAGTTTCATTTACAAATGCTTGTTTTTTTTGTTGGTCTGTTAATTGATCATTAGTTATTCCTAAGGTATTAGCAAAATTATTATTTGCAGCTTCAACATCAACCATAATCCCTAAGTTATCTAGCATTAATTTAGATTGCCTTCCTAAACCAGTAACTAATGATTCAACACCAAAAGCAGTATCTTGACCTAAGGCACTTGCTAATCTTTGTGCAACATCAAACATATTAGCCATCTGATCTTCACTATCTGTAATACCTAATAGCATGGCGTTGTTTGCTTGTGTCATTAACTCAAGAGAGCCAACTGTTCCATTCGTTGCATCTTGAAATTTTTTAAAAGCATTAGCGGAAAAACCAGATTTTTTTGCTAAGTTATCAAAGCCTCTTTCTACGGCATCAGATTTACCAGCCAACTCAATAGTTTTACTTAATCCTTCTATTAATCCTTTCGCACCAAAATAAGCAGCAGAGGCAATTCCTACAGCCTTTCCCATTTTGGTTACAGCCCCAGTTACACCGCCTAATTGATCTTTAGATTTCTTTGCTCCAGTAGTAGAGACTTTTATATTAACTTTTTGATCTGCCATTTTCCTTCTCTGCTTTATTTTTTAAGGCTAAACCCATCTCATTCTTAATAATATTAAACATAACTAACTTATCTGCATCAGTATCATTAAGATTTAAACCTAATGGAATGTTGTATTCTGTGACATAGTGATATTCATTTATTAAATTGTAATACTCATCATCAAGTATATAACTAGGATTTGCAAATAGTGGTAATAGATAGAATAGTTGCTGTCCAATGCTATAATCATCTTGTTCAGCAATAAGTTCAATTTCATTCCATATATCATTTACAGTATTAAATTCCTTTCTTTCTTTTGAGATAGGGGATTGAGCATAATAAGGGAGCGTATATTGTTGGTGTGGCTTCTTGTCGAAAACCCAATGCCACACCGAGTAACTCAATCCCCATCTTCTTTTTTTGATGAATCAGATAAACCTAAGTAATCCATCATAGTTTTTGTTAGGATCTTTAGTTGTAAATCATAATCATACTTTTTTAGGTCTTTTTCTGGATCGTTAAAAGCAATCTCCGCTACATTCCCTAGTAATAGATTAAACTCTTTTTGCTTTACTCTATCAGTACCATTCCGATAGACATCAGCAAACTCACCCTGTAAACCTAGTTTTTCTTTGTATGTTATATTTTTGACTAATACCTTATTTCCTTCTGCTATTACTTCCATTTTACGCTCCCTATTTGATTAACAGCTTACTTCAATCAATGCTGTGCTAGATCCAATTCCAGCACCTAATGCCTTAACTGATATATCTAACATCATTACACTACCTTCATTAAAAGAAACATCAGTAAGAACTGAATTAGCCATTTTAAACTCAAACTCACCATTACTAGGAGTGTCATCAGT
>Ga0181413_1000285_pt1 | contig 15743 bp, 29 predicted proteins | sample 36SPOviralmetaG_FD_130111 | JGI IMG/M metagenome (GOLD analysis project Ga0181413, IMG submission 130111) | Marine viral communities from the oligotrophic San Pedro Time Series (SPOT) site, San Pedro Channel, CA, USA - 36 SPOT_SRF_2012-09-28 | ecosystem: Environmental > Aquatic > Marine > Strait... | reverse complement strand
TATCATTACTCTTCCTCTTTTATTTTGCTCATATTAATTGTGTATCTATCAATATCTCTAACGTGTTCAAACGAAATTGAAACAGGATGTTCTGTTCTTTCGTCTATTATTTTCAATGATTCGTGGCAGACTACATGACAATACATTTGAGCAATCAATTCTGCCTCGGCTGCCAACGCTTTCATAACATTACGAGACATACCCATACGCCATTCGGCCATAAGAGTAAACGGTTTTAATAAGAATGATATATGTTTTAATGCGGTTTGTTTGTATTTATTCAATTCCGCCAATTGTTGTATATCGTATCTCCTCCCTCTATCACCATAATGATTTTTAGACGCATCAAATATTAACTCAGCCAAATCAACATGATCTCCCGATACGGAATGCTTTCTTGTAAGCAACAAGGAATCAAACTTTCGTGAACCATATCCTACAAAGGTTGCACCTCTCGTAGTGTTTAACCATGATTGCATCTCCTCTAAGGAATGATTCTTTGTTTTCTTATCCTTAATCAATACCTTTGAAACTTCATCAGAAAAAACAATCATGTTTCTACCATCATAGAAAACTGCACCATCTAATGTAAATTTCGATGTTTTTGTCCATCCCGTAGGCAAATCGCTTGCATCCGTAGAAGAGAAGATTTTGAATGATATAACATCGTTAGCAATCATCCAATCTGACGCACTCATAATCACACCTCTAAAGCAATATACGCATTGCGGCCTTCAGTAATCCTTGTTACGATTTTCCCTTCAATCATTACATTCAAACGCCTTTTAGCGGTTTTGATACTTACGCCGGTATTCGTAGCATATATTTTCTCTAAGTCTCCTTTCTTGACAACTTCTTTCTTTAGTCTATCATGTATCTTTCTCTCACATTTATTGTATGCTGTTTTCCATTGTCTCAAATCTGATTCTCTCTTTTTACTAACTCGGAAATCCTGTTTGTTTTCAAGCCAAATAATAGTGTTGTGTAGATTATCGTAAATAATCTCGGTAGCCATTTGAACATGAGTCGCTGTTATGACTGAAGATCTCATGGTTGCCGCAATAAGATTGGAAAAGATAAGAGTATAATTCTCTACATTAGGTAGGAATGACAATGCGGTTTCTCGTATGTTCTCATTCTTTATTGAAGCAATTAGGTCATAGTAATCATCTGTTGCAGATAACAATGCTGCATGGTATGATGGCCCTATGTCAAACAATCCATGAGCATACTTAGTGGTTATCTCTTCTCTTTGATCTTCGCTTAGAGCATTCCATCCCTCTTCATCAATACCTGCTAAATCAAACAACCTATGTTTTATCTCATCTCTTATGTCAATGATTGATTGTGCAAGATGTTCGTAAGACCACACCCTTTCAGGCACAGGAACGTAAGCCCCTGCCATTCGATGTTCGCTGACTGTTCTTCTTGTTTCTAATCCTACATCGTTTTGGAATAAGAATACACGCTGAAAGAAACCCTTCTCTAATACATGAGCCATGATGTCTTTTGGCGGGAACGTAGTAGCCCATAGAGAAACACCTGATGGTGTATATACTGAACCGCCTACTAAGTGCTTAACCAATACATTTGTTTCTGAACCGATCGGGGCCATAGCCTGTTGAAGGTATAGAATTTTATCGCTAAAGTATGATTTTGAATCGTTTAACAAAACGCTACCTTCATCGAAAAGAAGAGTTTTATATCCATTCAATAATCCCGGCACAACGGTATTCTCGTATTCACCCGTTGGTTTGCCTTCATCATCATAAATCATCTTCTGTTCTATTGTGCCAATCAATTTAGCATCAGAACCCGCACTAAACTTTTCAGTTTCAATGCCTACTGCTTTCAATACCTTTGATGTAAATTCATATGCAATTGATTTACCCGTTCTTGATTGTTGAATCCAAAACACATGAAGTCTGCAATCAATAAACGCACCATGAATAGGAATACGCATATACGGGGCTAATGATTGCCCTATTATGAAAAAGTATGATAACAACCCTGCAAACTCATTAAAGTAAGATACTGTACTAAAACGCTCAATATACTGTTTAATGTATTGTCCACCATCAAAAGGTGTCTTAACTAAAGAGTAATCATTCCACTTACGAGTCGTATCTGTTTCTTGTCTTAATAGTGTCATTTCAAGCCCTCGTCATCTTTACCTTTTCTTCAATTACTGCATCTTCGCTGTTAAGACAATGAAGGATGCGAGAAGCGGTAATTTTTCCTACACCCTCAATCACTTGTAATTCCTTTGGTGATGAAGCGGTAATTTCGCTAATTGAGCCGAATTGTTCCAAGAGTTTTTTTGCTATTGCTTCACTACATCCAAGCATACGGAGAGCATCTACTCTCTTATCTTCTGACGCTGTTTTTCTCATGTAGCGATATGTAGTAGATGATCCTAATGTGCCATCCTTTTCATACCTCTTAGATATGAATCTTGCAGCAGATGACTTGTCAGGAAACGTGCATATGCTAACATCGTAATCATTATGAAATCTAGCAATAGAGCCAAGAAAAGCATTAAACACTTTAGCAAACGCTATTCTCTTGCCCCCTCTTTTTGCCTGTAATATGTAATGGTCTATCGTGCCATGAACGACCAACACCAATTGGTTGTAATTGTCATCAAGATTTTGTAACTGTCTTTCAAGATGCCCTGAGTAAAGACTACCCATGTAATCTTGAATGCTCTTTGCTTCAATCCCAACATTACCAAAGGCGTAGTCTGTAATTAAATTCTCTCTCTCTTCATACGGAAGTCCTTTTTTGTCGCAATATTTCTTAACTAAAACTTCTAAACCTGAGCGTTCTCGATGATCTATATACATCATCTTACTCATTTTTATATCTCTCCTCAAATCTATTTTTACAGGCTTGACAAACATGACATAATGTTTTGCCCCTAGAAAACCCTTTTGTCAATTTCCCACAATCAACACAAGCCCACGGCATTATATCTCCTCATCCTTTAGCATACCCGATTCTAAAACAAGAATCATACGGTTCAAATGGTCTGTTACTACTTCAGCAAATCTTGGGTCTTGAGTAATTGCAACCATGTTTCCTTGTTGTAATATCTCTATAAATTGTGTTTCATTGTTTAATCTATAAGCCCACGGTAATACTTCATTCGCCTGTTGTCTAATCTCTTCATTGTCGCTATCTAACGCACCAAGCAATTCTCTCGCTTTTTGTGCTTTAGCCTTCCTAATCTCTTCTATATCTTCGCTCATGTATATCTCCGACCTTTTAGTTACACTTAATCTCTCTTCACACCTTTACCATCAAAGAACGGACATTTGCCAATGCACAATCCTTCTTGGTATATCTTAGGACACGATGGAGTGAGATAGTTTCTTGATGCACCATGCACCAACATTTCGTTTGTGATTTTAGGGCTATAATCAGCCCATTCAAGATCTGCAATAAATTGATGTGTTTTTCTAATAACATCTGAAGATGATGTCTTTGAGTTTCTTGGTGGTCTAGCAAACTCTCTAAAATAGTCCATTAAATACATCATAAGGTATGCACGAGACTGATGAGGGGGATTGTCGCCCTTCGTGCAGCAAGCGGCTTCTAAGCATGGTAATACAGGTATCCCTGATACATTACCTGCATTGACCGATATATCTTCAGCATCAAACTTTTGAAATATACCGGACATACCATTTAGATAATTTGTATCACCTTCAACAATCTCAATTTCAATGCCCTTTTCGCCTGATACTTTCATGCCCCCTTTAGCATGACGGGCTTCATTGATGATGTAATCCCAACCCATTTCTAACTCTTCAATAGATAATGGAATACTCCATAACTTACGTTTGTAATTGTATGTGTTTGGTATTCTAATATGTCTATCGGGGCGGAAAGAAACTACCGGGTCTATGGTTATTAGATCCATATCATTAATCCACTTGTTAATTAATACTCTCCCTGAGAACAACAAATTACTCAATTCGGTTGGTGGTAACTCATGTGTTTTATCTAACATAACCCAAATATGAAAACCGCCACCTGAAAACCATACAGCATGACGAATGTTATTATCTCTAAGATAAGATGCTAAGATTAGTGTATCTTTAGTGCATCTATGACCTGTCTCCGAATCCTCAATGTCAAGCATTTGTGCGGCTCTCCCCTTATCTAAATCTACTACGAAATGAGGCACAATAGCAGTATTGTATTCACAACGGTTGCCTTTTGGTTTTAATTGCCTAAATCCATATACGGTTGTAGTGAGATTTTGTTTGCCGTTTGTTCTTTTAATATAATTCTGTAATCCATCCATGCTCAATACTACTTTCCGTGTTTTCATATCCATCTCACGAGGAAAGTGATTGAACAGATGATTACTCAAATTTCATCACTTCTCCAAATCTAGGGCAGAATCCTTTGAGTTTACACCACGGCTCACATACTGTTTTTTGTCGGTATGGCGATATAAGATCAAATTGCCGACCATGCTGTAACCCATCATACTGTATATGTGTAGAAACTAATTCATTTAATCTCTTTAACATTGATTGAATCTCTTGAACCCTAACAGGTTCTCTCCCTCTAAACAAATCATTTCCACCTGTAAAATCCCAACCCCAAAACAAAGCATCTCTCCCCCCAAACTCTTCGTGATTACAATGCTTTATTAGATAAGCATAGAAAGCCATTTCTTCACGCATACCTTCCCATTTGAATTTACTTTCTTTCCATTTACCCGTTTTTAATTCATGAATATGTAAGTTTCCTTCTGAATCTTCAAACAATCTATCTACTATCCCATTAAGATGAACCGTAACCCCTTTGATTTGAATAATGGCATTCAACGGTACTTCATTACCGACAGGCAAAAAATACTTAGAATCAGAATCCATGAATCTTCTTGCTTCTACTACCATGATTTTTCTTAGATGCTCTTGTTCATCTAATTCAAAATCTCCTCTTTCGGAGTTAGATTCAGGCATGAGGCTAAGAAACCATTCTAATACTGCCTGATAGCCTTTTGCTTTCAATTTGATAGCGTGGTCTAAATCAAAGTTAGCATACCAATCATCAATAGCATCGTGAACATTACTGCCTCTAGTCATAGCATCATTCGATGGTTCTTTGACCCCCAACACATACTTGATGAAGTATTGATGCTGACAAAAACCAAATGCGTTATGCGATGATTTAGATACTCTCATCATAGCATCCAAATCAAAACCCGGATGCCATTGATATGATGATTCTTTATCTGAATCAGGTATAGGAACGGTGCGAGGGGGGCGAATCTTCATCAGATCCATGCTGAATCACTCGGTAGAGAATGAACCATCACGCAATCCCTGCCATCCGAACCATTCACCACCTTCTGTATCTTGACGATAGATAGTAACAGTACCTGATGACTTCAAACTCACACCATTGGACTTCAATATAGCAGTAGATGTTACAACGCCCGTTCTTCGGCCTGTATCGTCTATTTCTTCATCTAATGTCATGTATATGATTTGAGTCAATGCACTTTCGGTTTTACGAGGCAACCAATGCGGTACACCTTCGCCTTTGATTTCATTACCATTACTATCATAATCGGCTTTGAAGTGAGTAATAACATAACAATGAACACCTCTACGAGACAATTCTTTCATCAAGTCAAGAGCCGCCATGAAGTAATTGCTACGGATATACCAATTGGTTCTACCAACGCTAGTAGTGGCCTTTTTACCCGATACTGCAATAGCGTCAGCCCCTAAGTCAAGATCAGCAATCTTCATGTTTAATTCACATATCTTCAAGAAACTATCAGCACCATCAAGCATAACTGTCTTTAGCCATCTCTCAGGCATTTTACCGTGTTGATTGAAGTATTCCTCTTGAGTATCTACTTGTCTCAAAGCATCCTGTAAGATGTTTATTATATTCAAGTGAGTCTTAGGAAAATCATATGGTACTCTACCATCTTCTTTGTAAATTACATAAGGATTGATTGCTAGAATGTTATCCTTGCGATGAGGATAGTTTTTCATTATAGAAGCATGAGCGTGTCCATCGAAATCAATATCCCATACTTCAGCACCACTTGCTGCTTCTTCATCAGTTAGGCTATCAAATACGATAGAAGATTTACCTGCTTTAGGCGGGGCTACTATACCGCAGAAAACATGATGATTCTTTTGTTCTTTCATAAATGCTTGAGCCTGACGTGCCTTTTCAACAGCAGTTAGGTGTTTACCATACCCTGTAAGATTATCTTCAGCATCAGCGATAGATGGGGGCGTAAATGTAGAAGTAATAGTAGGTTTAACTGCGGGTACTGCATTCATTAGAAATTCCTTGTTAATTTTTTTCTCTTCTAAATCTTTTTGAGATGTTGCTTTGACAGGCGGTTCTTTACTGATGAAGCCTTGTGCTAATACGGTAGGTGCGGGCTTCTTCTTTACAGGTGGTGGTGCGACTGATTGTTTGTCTAATTCCTCTAAAGACATCTTATCATGACCTTCAGGTAGAGGTTTTATCTCCTCTCCCCATACGTTAGTCTTTTTCTTCTTTACAGGTGGCGGTGCGACATCTGATGTGTCCTCTTCTTTCCAACCATCTAGGAATCCTGTGCCACTCACGCCTAATCACTCCTAAATCCATTAAGCCCACCAAGATCGTTAGAATCTTCAGTAGGCGTTTCTGCTATGAATGCACGACTTGGTATAGCGTATATGTTGTATGCGTCAATGTTCAATCCTATGTCTCCATCATTTCTTTCATAGGTTCTAGTTTTACCGACTACGATTACTTGTGTTCCCGTAGTGTATTCTCTCCATTCATCGTTTTTACTCACTTTGAACGCATTATGGTGTTCCTCTAACCCTTTTGATAGGTTGATGTATAGAGCAGAATTAGCATCCTCTCTTCTCATGCTATTGCTACTAATCCTCATAGAGAATTGTGTACCGCCTTCAGCCCACTCTAATTCCCTACCAACGTAGTCTATGTATTCAACAGTACCCTTGAATGAAAATGTAGGGCCAATTTTGTTAGCACTATATGATGACTCAAATGAGTTTTGTTCATGGTAATCAAAGATTTGTGTTAAATCATTTAGATGTGGCACAAATTGAGTAAGGTATTGTGCAGGATCAAATAGTTTCTCTACTTTGGGTAAATGCTCATCTTCTACCCATCCAAGACCATAGTTAGGTTCTATGTTGCCTGTTTGTAAAAGGAATCCTGACCCGTCTTTGTAGTCTATTTTCTCGGCTTTGAATCTAATAGGGGTATTCATGCGGAGATTAGTCATTCCTGCATCCCATCGGCATTTCAAAGTAATAGGTATATCAAATGGGCCTTGAGATAGCAATTTGTCTGCTTCATTACCTACAAACAACCATGTTCTCTCATATGAAAAAGCATCCATAGGCTTACTGTTTCTATTCATCATACAAACATAAAATTTCTGATTAGGTATAGCGATAGCCCAAGCCGGAATATCTGTTTCTCGGCCTTCTTCAGTATATACCACTTGATCTTGTGCATTAGCAACAAGCCACTTATCTTCTTGGAAATATGCTCTACATACGGGAACAGTAATTTCTTTATTGTTATATGGCTTAATGCCGCTAGTCAATACTGCCTGTAAATTAGACATAGCAGATGTTACTGCTAATTGCCTTGCATCTTCTTTTGTATCTCTTACACCTTTGTATGCTACAATCATACCAACATATTCAGTACCTTTGCTACCACTTGAGGCAGATTTTCTGTTTTGTGTTACTTGGAATGCACCAATCAGCCAATCCTGATAATCTTCATCTGCTTCTTCTAAATTACCTTTACACTCATCAAAAGCATCTTTGAATCCGGCTTTCCACCAATCCAAAAGTGCCTGTTTAGTTTCGTCTAAAGTCCATCCTTTCATTTCTCCTATCTTCTTCAATTCATCATTCATGTATTTATTCTCCTTACGGGATGTTATCGGACATCGGCTTTACTATTAATCTCTCTTATCTCATCCAAATAGTCTAAAGCATCCTTAACTTCTTGATGATTATTTGGTTGAACAAGCACCCCGTTGGCCGTTTTAACCATCATTAAACCATCAGTAGTGCTTGACAAATCTTCTAGCCCCTTTATAATTGATAATATCTTATTTATCTCATCAACCTTAGAATAAATTGTGCGGAGAGTCAAACCCGCATCTTCTATTGCACGAGCAGCCCCTGCTTCAATTTTTGAAAACCATAATTCGGGTCTGATGATATACCCGCATTTTCGCTCTATTGATTGAACGCATTTTATGTCGCCTCTAATCGTAGAAGCCAAAATAATTACATCTCTATCCTTCTGATTCAAGATTGACATAACCTAATTCCTCAACACCTAGACAATCCGCAATACCTGCATTTTCAGCCAATCCTACTATGTTGCAACTCATGTATGCCCCAATATCACCCCAACCTGATGATAGTATATCTACTTCAACAAACAAAGGAGATTCAACTTTTATTGCTTCACCTTCTAATCTTTTGAATGGTGAACAAAAGCGTTTGAAATCTTGATCCGATTCTACTTCAGTTACAGGATAATAGTCATATCCATCTCTTACACCAATTTTCCATAGTATAATCGGCTTGCCGCCATCATTCGATTTAGCAACACGCCCTGATATAATTCTAACAACCCTTTCTTTCTTAGCAGGATTTAACAATGCTACTTCTTCAATGGTATTTTGATAAGTCAATACCCCTCTTGCATTTCTTAATAATACAGGTAATTCACTATTTGTTATGCCTGTAACCATGTGCGGTGAATCTAATTTTATCATATCTTTAATCGCCCATGAAGGTGCAACTGATTCAAAGTATTCTCTTCTCAACCTGTATGTCTGTTGCACATCATCAGGATCTAACCAATCAATTAACAACAAAGGATTGTCTCTGTGTTCTGCATAATCGCACAAGTATATTCCGTACTTCAATCCTACCGATTCAACCCATTTTCTAATCCATTCATCATCATCATCAATCTCACTACCTGACGGAGTAAAACCAACGGTCTTGGTTGATGTATGGTGGATAGATACCCATGAACCTTCTACAATCTCGGCATAGCAATTAGAAAATGATATTGCTTCAGGACTCTTAACAAGAACAGGCATAGGTATCATCAAAGGCACACCTCTCATTGGCCTTATCTTAGCGTAATTGAATGCACTTAAAGATAAATCTCTTACAGTATTTTGTAATCCTAAAAGATTGACACTTGTTCGTATATGATGAAATGGTTGGTCGTAAGCGAGTCCTAACGCTCTCACGACATCTCTACGCCTTATTGGAGATGCACGAACAGATAGTCGCATCAATAGTGGGTGTAAATCCCTTTTACTTATTCTTTCAAACAACGGGCGTAATAACCACGATCTTGTAGTATTGTCAGGGGCTTCTAAGATATTATGAATACGACCAACAACTGCGTTTGCACTACCTTTGGTGTTTTCAACTTCAGATAAAGAACATAGGATATGTATTGGGTCAGGGTTCTCTTCTACTTCTTCAGGATAAGCGTCAGTTAGTAAAAAGAAAATCTCCCTAAAATCTTCATCACTAAGCCTATTGCCAATACCATCTTTAGGATAAAAGAATGATACAACAGTCCATGATTCATCCATAGATGCTCTTATGTTGTTAGCAACAATTTCTGCACGATTTCTCAATGAATAAGAATCCATAACTCGCCACGATTCTGCAAGAGAACGATACATTAGCACTACAATAACCCCTTCAATCGTCTTTCTTCTTTTTTCGATTTCAAATAACATGGGCCGCATTTGATATGCTCACGTTTATGATCTCCTATATTTCCTTTAGTTTTGGTAGTTATTGTTTCATTACATACACTACATTTTGTAACAACCGAACCACGAAAAAAACGAGGTTTTTCTTTTTTATAATTTATCTTGTTCCCCCCCATAAACTTCAATCCACGGCTTCATAACATCATCATACAAATCTTGATTGCCATCAAATAAATTCATAATTTCAGACTCACCTTTAGATGATAAAAACCATCTAGGCTCATCTTTACCTGAACGATTTTGCATGGCCTTTACATTTTTTTGAATGACTTGTTCACCAACATATGATAAAAATGAAAGAGATACTGCATTACCTGTTGCATTGGCTACAATGTAAACACAATCAAAACAAAGACTTAGAGGACTTCTATTAGCAAAAACACGAACCCTATCCCATAATTGATAAGCCAATTCGATTAATTCATCGGGATCATCACATGATGCTAACATTAATTTTTTAATTACATCATAATGATGTGCTTTGAAATTATCTAAACTATCCCATTTACTCATTATCTACCCATCCCCTCGCATCTCTTAGCGGTTCATTTTCAACGACTTCCCATGCCCCTTCATCTTCTATAACGTCTGAAAGATAATCTCTCATTTCTCTCGCCTCTTTTTTAGTTAGGAAAAACCCAACTCTTGTATATCCTGTATGCCCCGTCTTTGAGGGTACAATTCTACACATTCTAATGTTTAACACACGATTATTATATGCGTTAGATGTAATGATATGCAATTCTTCACCAAGATGACATGAAACATCTACTTTACCATGTACCTTGTTGTGATAATTATGTTTCTTGTTTGTTTCCATCGCCCGAATCTCCTTCTTCTAATCTATTAGGATTCACACAATCTAACCATTGAGCCTTCAATAGATTTGCCTTGCCTTCAGACATCTCAACAGTAGTAAATATTGTACCATTAGTCATGTGCAAATCCATCTGTACGTCTTTAGATCTTTTGAATCCCACCAAAGGTATCTGAATCATCGGCTCATTTGTAATGACCGTTGTTATTGCAATAATATGATCTAATAGCAACAATGTATTGCCACTTTTTGTCTTGACCTTTGCATATTGACTTTCACCTGTTCTTACAAAATTACCTGTTGTTACTTCTTTATCCATCTTACTCTTCCTCTCTTATACTTTGTTTCAACCTTATTGCAGTTTTATCTGTAACAACGTGAATATCATTCCATTTACTATCAAATGTATTTTTCTTACAATGAGGACATTTACCATCAACAACCTGCTGATATACCTGCCACGGATTAGCAGGTTCAACTCTAATGACTAAGCCGCATGAACATACAGCAACATCGCCAATCATACCTTTAGGTATATTCAAAACATCTCCATCTGAGTCAAATGCTCTTTCTATACCCAAAGCAATATTCCAACCAATTTCATTACCCAAATGAGCAATAAAATCATGATGATCGAATAAACTTCTCTCATTTGCAGATACAGTAGGTGAATACATTTCAACTAATGTTAATTCTGTATCTCCTGTTCTAATGTATTTACCTACTTTAGGCAATATCCATTCTCCATTAGGCACTAATGATTGCCATAAGCGTAAAGCAAACTCTACTTCGTTTTGACTAATTGCCATCATACCACACCCATTTTTTACAAGATTGACAGTATAAAATTGGTCTTGTTTCTTTAGAAATTATATCATATCTAGTATCTCTATCCATCCGAGAGCCGCAAGCATCGCAACGATCTTCATCATCCATTACCATTATCATAATACGCCCTCTAATTCAGAATCACTAAGCAAAGAGACATCTTTCAACCATCTCTTGACCCCTCGACTAGCACCTTTAGTCCTCTCTCTTTCGTAATGTAATAACCATTCTTGAGCCATTACTAATCTATCATCTATGGTATCAAGAGCCTTTGCTTTCTCGACCCCTGCCATCTCCTCATACTGTTTTGTACCAAGTAATGCCCCTCTTTCTGCTCTTATCTCTAAAAGCATCTCCTTCCACGGCTCAGATAACATTCTGTATCTTCTTTCAATAGCATATGCTTTGCCTTTGTCGTCTTTCATATTCACTCTTCCTCTTTTTTCTTATCAGGGGTTATTCTTAGATTATCATATTCTTTTTTTGAAGGTATTCGATAGACTTTTTTTCTCCTCTTCATTACTATTAACTCAACAAAAAATGCTAAGGTAAAATAGATTATAGCAACCGCAGATATAATCATGCCATTTTGACATAGTAATTCCAAATTACTGTTAGTTTCATATCTAATTTCTAATTTAGAAGAATTAAAAAATCCTAAACCACCTATGCCGATTAAGACTAGGTAATTGAATAATTTCTTGTATCCCATATTAAACACCGAATCGAGTTTTGTTCTTAATCTCTCATCTCTCTCCATTCTTGATATTCCCATTCATCTGTTTGAATCGTGAACATCTTTAGTAGATATTTCCCATTACTTAATGTCATTTTATTCATTGTAACTCACTTCTCATAGCAAATAACATATCATACACTTTACGAGCAGGGCCATCAACCTCTATGATGTTTGTATCTGTCTCATCAAATCCTATGATCCATTTAGTAGTCTTGGTTACTTCGCCTTGATAGGTAGTCCTACATGGTATCATACGCATCCAATTAGGCGGTATGCCATTCAATGCCCTAGCACCATCCCAAACCCACGATGCCTTTGTCTTACGAGGTGGCCTCTTATGAAATACTGTAACTGATGGCCCACGAGTCATTCTTCAACCACCTCTTCGTCTATTGATTTTTGTATTAATTTCAATTCCTTTAGATATTCTTCAGATATGCCACCGTTCTCATCTAATTTCCATATTTTATTTATTCTTTCATCACTCATCAGATTCACCACCATACACTCTTCTCATACTCTTATCACAAAATGGACAGAAAAAACCTCTATACTCTTTGCCTTTATGTTTATGAAATAATTTAGTTTTTTGATTAGAAACTTTTACATTACAATCATCACAATGAAAATAGGACATCAGAAATCACCCATAAACTCAGCAAGACCTTTTTCAGTTACTACAATAGCATCTCCTACTACGGGATAGCCGCAAACTAACGTCATTGTGATGTTAGGTAATAATTCGTGTATCAGCCCTTCTTCATTGACTATGACTTCTATACAGCCATTCCCTTCGGGCAGATGTGCTTGAGGAAGATATTCGATATAACCCCCAACAGCATTCTGCATAGCCTTAAGATCAGGCTCTACTAATATCTCTACCGAATCATCTACTCTGAATATCTCATACACCTTATTCATACAGCAGCACCCCACCAATCAGGATAACTTGTACGAACATATCTAACGCCACCTTTACTGTATGCTTTGCTTTGATAGTATGCCCTGTATGCCTTAACAGCATCCTCGTCTTTGTATTCATCAGGCATGGCCTGAGCAAAAGGAGTCATCTCCCCATACGGAATCTTAATCCATAATTGAGCCATCCTTTTTATTGGTTCTTCACAAGCATGAATTTTACCAAATCTTGTTGTGTATTCATTTAACATACTAATTGCCATGTCTCTATGCCATGAATAATTAGAATGATTTAATCCGATCCAAACAGTTACGGGATGATGTTTGTAGCCGCCTCTATAAGGCCGATTAGTCTTTGTAAGTATTCCATACTCTATGAAGTCATCATCTTCTAGCCCCGCCTTACGAAGCCCTGATGCCATCATTTGTGCTGATTCTACTATCATTTTCGGCAATCTAACGTCATCTATGTATGTAGCACATTTCCACGGATTAGTATCTAAGATGAAACAATTCATGCTTCCACCACATTATCTTGATGTAGTCTTGCTATATCAAAAAGAAGGTCGTATAAACCTATAACGTGTCTATCTTCAATAGAATACTCTTTCTTTAACAAATGAACAATATTAACTGCTCTTACAGCCATTTGTTCAGTAGTTTCATCGGTCATTCTTGTTCCCCCTCTTCATCAGGTTTTATTGCATCAAGAATCATTTCAGTCCATAAGTCATAATACTTACATTGAGCCTCAAGAAGGTGAATTATTTTGTCTAATTTACGCTCAACATTCTTTTGATTGGTATTGTATTTTCCTTGAATCATTGTAAATCCCCCAAGTAATATCTGCATGATCTTCGTACTCCTTCTTTGCGTAGTATTCCTGATTCGACTAATGCTTCTAATCGTGGTTTCCATGACTCTTTATCAGATGCCATGTTTTTACCAATGTAGCCAATTGTACGACCTTCAATGCCAATAACCTCTATGAGAGCCTGAGACAATTCCTCACGGCTTACAACAACGTCTGTTGCCTCAATAGTAGGTGGGGAGAGGACTACACCCATGCCCTCATCCCTCATTCCTAATATTGTATGCTTCTCCGAATTGTCCATACTTGCAGATATGTCGTCATCAAGGCGGTGGTGGGATGCCTCTTGTGTTATATCTTGGGTGTCAATATCAGGAATTGCTATTATGTCTCTATCATCAAGCATTGTCATTGATGTAGGTTGAATATCGTCTGCATCTAATACAGACAATGTAAGATTTAATTGTGTAGTGCCTTTAGATTTGGACTTGAATGTTCTCTTCATCGAATCTAACATTTCTGCAACTACAACTGCATTCTTAGGTTGAGGTAATTTCTTTTGGTCTATCTTCAATCTACCATCATCAGTCTCAATGGTAGCATCGTCTATCCATCCGTTGATTTTACCGACTATCTTTTCAGCATATGATGTATCACCATTGAACCCTGAAATTAATGTCTGCAACAATATACCCTCAATCCATGAATGGGGTATGCTTGCAGTAGTTATCTTATCTGATAATCCCATAGGTATAGATACAGATGGTTTGTTTGGATTATCTCTTGTAATCTTCAATATTTTACCATGTGTTCTGATTTCTATATCTGTTTCTTCGACAAAAGCAAGTGGTGCATTACCATGTGCTTTTCTCTCATCCTTGTCTAAATACTGTTCGTGGTTATCGTGCCACTTTGCCTTTAGAACATCTGATACTAACCCTAAAGCATAGGGAATATCAGCAGGGCAATCTCCTAATTGTGCCTCAACATCTGATGTAATCTTTTTACGACTCATTACTTATCCCATGAGGTATCTATTATTATAGTTTCTTAATACTATGTTTTCTTTCATTTCTTTTGAATAGTAGGTAGCAACGACCACATCTGTTTGTTTTTGTTCTTGCTACTGACTTGGTGGATCGTGCATCTAATGGTTTTCCACATCCCTGACATTTGAGCATATCCTGACGTTTCATTTCAATCACTTATTACTGTTCTTCACAAGTGCAATCGTTTCCATCAGGCCATAGAAGATAACCGCACCCATTACAATAAGGGATGAATCCTTTCATGCAATCGCCCCATATACAATAATTCCTAATTGTTCTAATTTTCTCTCAACAGCATTCATTGTTCTAATACGACCCCCGTAATCAGATTCGCCAACATATGCACAAACATAAGTGCTGTATTCTACACAATTTTTTAGTAATTCAGGAACAGCATTATTCCATTCTGATTTGTTAAGCACTTTTCTATTACATTGATTTAATACGATTTCTTGTGCTTTCATCATATCATCGTAATTAAAATCGCATTCATCGTATTGATAATTTTTCCCATCATCTAAAAAATCTGTCTGAAAACGATCTTCTATTAGTGCTGCTTGTTTTTCTGTTATTCTTATTTTTTGTATCATTTTTATTTCTCCCCCGATTTCTTGCTCGGTAATCCAAATTAGAGGTTGCCGAGATATAACCGTTTCTAACAAAAAACCGTGTTTTTGCTATCAAAACCATAGATTTTTATGGTTTTTGAAGGTGGGAGAATGGGCTGAAACAAG
>Ga0181413_1000283_pt1 | contig 15792 bp, 21 predicted proteins | sample 36SPOviralmetaG_FD_130111 | JGI IMG/M metagenome (GOLD analysis project Ga0181413, IMG submission 130111) | Marine viral communities from the oligotrophic San Pedro Time Series (SPOT) site, San Pedro Channel, CA, USA - 36 SPOT_SRF_2012-09-28 | ecosystem: Environmental > Aquatic > Marine > Strait... | reverse complement strand
CAAATAGGTTTTATGGCTGACGAGGTTAAACCATTAGTGCCTGAATGTATTAAAACTATTACAAATCAAGACAAGGTTTCTAATTTATTATATAAAGAAAACATAGTGCCTCATTTAGTAAATTCTATTCAATTACTATTATCAGAAATTGAATTATTAAAAAATAGAATAAGCCAGTTAGAATCTTCATCTTCATAATAAATATATAATATAAAAATATATGCCTTATCACAGTAAAAAAAAAGATAAACCAAAAATGGTTATAGTAATTAAAAAAAATAAAAAAAGAGAATTAAAAAAAGAAGAAAAAGATTTATTTGCTACACATTCTAAACACCATACAAAAGAACATATTACTTTTATGAAAAAATATATTAAAGATGGTAAAGGATGTTTTAGTGAAGCACATAAGGCAGCTATGAAAAAAGTTGGAAAATAAATATATACTATATAATATGGATAATCTATTACAACCATTAAGACAATTTGTATTACACATAAGGTCAAAAGATGTTGAGCGAACTGGTGAATTAAATTCACATATATTTATAGATTTATTAGAGCCAATTACAATTAATCCAACAACAGAAGAGATCCACCAAATTTTATTAAGTGGTGAAATCCCTTATAGTTTTTATAATGTTAGTAGCCAAGTAAATAATAATGTTATAAAATTTACAGCAAACGGAGAGCCATTAAATTTTAATTTTCCAAATAAAAATTACGATGTAAATGAATTAGTAAAAGTAATGAATGACGGCAATTTTCCATTTACAGTAAGCTATGATAGATTTACTATGAAGCTGACTTTTTCAAATACTACAAATTTTACAAATATTTTAAATTTATCAAATTCTACTGCTAATAAAGTTTTAGGTTTTGCGGAAGGAGCAAGTGATATTACAGTATTAGCAAATCAATCAATAACAAGCACCGGAATAGTAGATTTAGCAACAGTTCATAGTATTTTTGTAAAATCCAATAGTAGTTCTAATATGGTTTTTAGTACAAGGGCTGGTTTTAGTAGCACAATACAAAAAGTAAGTGTAGATGTTAATAGTGGTAATATTATATATCTAAATCAAAACGATAGTAGGCAACATACAGTATTGAATTCTAATATAGAAGCAATAGAGTTAAGATTAACAGATCAGAATAATAATTTAATAGATTTAAATGATATAAATTATGAACTGACCATGGGTTTTTTTGTCTATCCTATTAATCAAAGTATTAGAACTCGCACTTTAAATGCTACTATGAGAAGAGGTACAAATATAAATACACAACAACAAAATAATATGAGACCATTTACTCCATTAGCACAAATAAGACCACAAGAAGAACAAGAATTTATAAACACAGAAGCACCAATAGAACACAAAGCTAAAAGACTAATCATAGATGATATTATTGAAGAATTAGAAAATTAGATATAAAGCATTTAAAAATAATCTAATATATATATGTAAGAATGCCTATTACACTATATTATCCAGATCGTTATTATTATTATGGTGGTAATAGTGGTATAGCAATAATAATTTTAAGAAAAACACCGTGTTATATATATTGTGAAATATATAACTATGATTATGAAGATGGTGGTTGTGTATTCGGTAGTCAAATAAATATTAATCAAAAAAGATATAAAATAACTAATTTAAATACTGAATGTGAAGGGATTTTTGTTAAAAATATAGGGATTGATTATAAAATTAAATGTTTTCCATTTATAAATAGTAAAACATTAGAACAAGCATTAGAATATCATGAAAGTAATAACGATGTAGATGCGAGTATTTAATATTAGATTTATTTATTTTTTTTTTGTATTTTTTATATTTAAATAAAATATAGTGGAGTTGTATTTATGATTTGATTTTAAGTTAAATAAAATATTATTTTATGTTATTATAATATAAATGCCGTATAAAAAAATATATGTTGAAAGCGAAGCCGAAGATAGCGATGAAACAATAGAACCCGAACCACAAACTACTAATGAAATAGAAGAGGTTTTATCACCAGTTAAAAAGAAAAAACCCAAAGGCAGACCACCGAAACCACTTGAAGAAAAATTAGCAAAGCAAACAATTGTTAAAGAAAAAATTATATACATGATACCTAATGAGAATGGTGGTTATGATAAAGTTAAAAATAAACAACTAACAGCACGAGATATAAAAAAAATAGAAGAAGAAAAAAAAATAACAGAAATGGAACAACAATTAGGAAAAAAATTATTAAGAAAAAGTAATGGTAAATTAGATAAGCGTAGTGTCGGTGAACGCACACGAACACCCGCACAGATAGAAGCTACTAAAAAGATGTTAGCTGCGAATGAAAAACGAAGAGCAGCACAAAGAGAACTAAAAGATTTGAAAAAAGAAAATAAAACAAAGGAGGTTGTGAAAGAAGCTTTAAATGAAGTTATTTATAAACCTTCAAAAAAAGTTGAGCCCAAGCCTACCCCCTATGATAATTTGAGATTTTAAACAAGTACATTTAAACCATAATAGTAAATAATACTTTCTTTACTCATTTCTAAATTTTCAATATTTTTTTTTATCTTTTCTATTTGTGAATTATCTTGAATAGTATTTAATCTATTAGATAAACCAACTATTCTTGATTTTATATTATATATATTTCCTAATGCTTTTCTAATAGTTTCTTTATTAAAATATCTATATTGATAAAAACTTAAAGTCAGTTCGTCATCCATATACTTTTAGAAAATATTTTTTTTTTAAAAATATTAGATTTAGATTTACACACTTTGTAAAAGTGTAAAATGAACTATGTGTTTATAAGGGGTTTGTTTAGATAGTATTAGTAAAACATTAGTAAAAATATATTTCACAATCAGCTACACAATTGAAAAAAAAAGTATATATATATATAAACACTATTTTTATATTTTATATATTTTTACTAATTTAAAGTGTAAAAGTGTAAATAATAATAAGTATATAATATAGTATAAGGGATTTACTTAAAACTGGATTACACACCTATTGTGTAATTACACATATTATTTGTGTAATCATAAATTATAATCTATTTCGTATGTTCTAAATCCAATAAATACACCTCGTATTCCATCTATCATTTTACTTCTATCATATTGAAATCCTAATTGTTTTACTTTATCTATTAATACTCTTCTTTGAATTATATTTTCTCCTCCGTTTTTAGTAGAATAAGAATTATACTGATTTAATAAAACAGAAATACTTGTAGTTTCACTTTTATCTATTATTATATTTTGTTTTTGTACTGAATAATCAAAGAATTCTTTAAATTCATTATTCATACCTAATATAGATTGTTGTTCTGTTTTATAAAGTATTGGATATTCGGGCATTCCGTTTATATAAACTTTATTAGCATAATCTAATAAAATATCTATTAGCTCATGCTTACATTCTAATAATTTATCTTTAAACTTTAAATCTTTTACAAATTCTAAATTTTCAATATTATCTTTTTTACCAAATTTAGAATTAAATTGTAGATGTATATATCTTCTTGCTACACCTTGATCTTGTTTATCAAATTTAGGTGTATAATTACTTGTAATAAATGCTTTTGCTGTTAAATTTAAAGTTTTATTAGTTCCAAACATGACCTCATTACTAATTGTATTACCATCTGCTATTTCTTTAAAAATTGAACTTTCTATGGATTGTTTATCGTCAAACTCATTAGCATAAATTATTCTATATTTACAAAAATCTACTAAATATTTATGTTTTTTATCAAATTTACTTTCAAATACTTTAACATTTGATTTACTAACATATAAAGGTAATATTTCTAATAATGCTTCTATTAAAGTAGATTTACCATTACTCGCACTTTGTCCTATTAAACAATATATTTCTTGATATTTTGAAGGATCCCCACATAAAGCATATCCTAATATACTTAAATAGAAATCTCTACAATCCATATCCATATTACAAATTTTTAATATTTCATTTAAAACCCATTCTTTATTTTTTTCATTTGTATCTGTTACTAATGCCTCATATTTAAAAGGTAAAGTTTCACTAATATAATCATTATCTAATATATATGATTGAAAATGTTTTGTTTTTATATCATAAATTCCATTTTCAAAAACTATTTTATATGGTGTATTATTTAATTTGGTTTCAAATTCTTCATCTAATAATAAATTTTGTAAATATTTTTTATATTGAGTTATATAAGAATTAGTATCAAATTTTTTAAAACAAGCTTTTAAAGCTTTATATTTTAATTTATATTTTTCTTCAATAGTATCCTCTGTTTCAGTTTTATTATTTTTTTCTTTTTCTTCTTCACTTTTGAAAAATAATATAGCATTATCAATATATAATTTTATTTTTTTAGATATTTCATAAGATATATCTATATCACAAGTCCATATTAAACCACCTTTAATACTTCTTAACATATACCAATTATTATTACAAAACTTTAAAGTTTTTTGAAAAAATTTAAAACTATCTTCTGCTAATATAAATGGTGTTTCAAATGAAGTTTGAAATAATTTTAGTTTAGGTACAGTATTAATATTATTATGTAATGAATTATATAGTTTATCATTTTTGAATTCATTATCTAAAATATTATTTAATTCTTGGTCATTCATATTATTCAAATTATTTTTATTTTCATTCATTATATATATATTATATATAAGATATTTTTAAATCCTTTATTTCCAATTAAAAAAATTAAATTTAAATAAATGTTAAAGTAAATTTATTTATTTTTATAAGTAAATTTATTTACTTTTATAGTAAAATTTTAATCCCAATAATTTTCCAATCCATAATTAGTTAGAATTTTATTTCTTTCTGTTTCCACATATTCTTTTACAAAATTTAAAAATAAGACTAATGGTTTTTTATTTATCGCCAAATATTTACCACTTTTAAATATTTTAAAAGTTCTATCAGCAAAAGTAATTTCTTTATAATATCTACTATGAAGACCTTGTTTTGTTAATTTATCTAACTCTATCATTAATGGTTGTTGTGCTTCACCCCATTCATTAAATAAATTATTCATATTTTCAACAGATTGAATAATTTCTTTTTCATAAAAGTCTTCTTCATAAATATCCTCTAATATTTGTATATATCTTTCATATAAATTATTAAGTCTATTTCTCGCAGATTTATATATACTAATATTTCCAATCCAATAATCGTTTATTACTCGTTTCTTCATAATATCAAAGCATAGACAAGAATAAATGTCGGGGTCGGTTTCAGTAAAATAATCTAATCGGTTCATAACAGACACCATCTTATCTTTTATTTTACTTTCTTCATTATGTATAACTTTTTGAACATGTAGTTTATCAAGAATAATTTTATTTATTTCATAAGGTAATTGTGGTAATATTTTTTTTATTATTGGATTTTCTGCTGGTAGTTGTTGTTTTTCTTGTTTAAGTTTTTCTAAATGTTGTATTTTTAGTTCTAATTCTTTTTTTAGACCTTCTATACAATATTCGGTATATTCTATGCTATTCGTATGACTTGCTACAAGATTTTTATGTTGTTGCTCGTATTGGGACATTTTTTTACTTTTCCAAGTTGGTTTAGTTCATACTTCACGAGAATCAATTTTAAAATATATAAAAAAGTATAACAAAGTAAAAAAAAATTTTAAGTCAATAATGTAGTAGAAATAATTTATTTTTTTTTAAATTTTTTTTTAAATTTTTTTTTAAATTTTTTTTATTTTTCTAACCAAAGTTTATCAGCTGGAATATCTAATTTATAGCATATATAAGCACAATAAAAACTTGGAGCTCGGGGACATTTAATCATTTTTTCTTGTTCTTCACAATATTCTTCAAATGTAATTTTTCCTTGTGGAATAACAACTTGTAAATATTTAATATTTTCTTTGAATATATCTCTAAAATATTTTGAATAGAAATTCATACAATTTAATATAAGAATAAAGGGTTTATCTAACTCTATAAATCTACATAATATTTTTTGTTTTAATTTAGTTTCAAAAGGCGGATTAGTTATTATCATACCAAAATCTTCGGGTGTAGTAGTCAAACAATCCATACTTGGATCTCCAACACAATTAAATCCTAATTCTTTAAAATATTCAATACTTTTACTTTTTGAATTTAACATACAAGCTTCCCATATAATTTTATCCTTTGGAATTAAATGTGAAATATTAGACCACATTTGTTTAGTGGTATAATAATTATTTTTATTTGGATTGAAGATTGGACTATCATTACACATAGCCATTTGTTATTATATAGAAAAAAATAAAAATCAATTTTAAACTGGACTGGATATTAACCCTATACGGATACAAAAAAAAAATTCAATTTAAAAAAATATAAATTAGTGTAAATAGTATAAGTGAAATAAATTATTAATGTTGAGTTGGAGGAAATAATACAGTAGTAGTAGGTTTATCTAATACATTATTTAGAAGTATATTCATATCCTCCATATCTTTTAAATATTTAGATACTTGTAAAACTATATTATCAAATTCTTCTTGTGTATTTACATTATCTAATTCTTGCTCTAATGTATTTACTTTATCCATTATAAAATTTTTATTTCTTATGATAGATTGAATAATTTGTGTATTTACTTGTTTTGAAGACATTTCTTGTTTGTTATAACTCATAATCCACAGAAATCAATTTTAAAAAATATAAAAAAGTAAAAAAACTTAAAGTAAATTAAAATATTCAAATAAAAAAATTTACTTTTACAATTTCAAAAATTTTCAAAAAAAATATATTTATACTATTGTACTAATTTATACTTTTTTAAATTGATTGTATATCAGTATATACATTCATAACGGTTTCAAATCAATTTTAAAAAATATAAAAAAGTAAAAAAACTTAAAGTAAATTAAAATATTGAAATAAATTTTTTAAATAATTATTCTAACCAAAAATAATGTGTAGTATCTATTACACCTACTAATTTATCTTGAACTGTTATAATTTCAGGCATATCTCTAATATTAATACAAGCATAGAAGGTTTTATCACTATTATCATTCATAACACGCATAACCCATAAATAATATTCTGCTGAATAATCAGCATTAGCATTATATATATAACTTGCTATTTCAAGGAAATTTTCACTACTACTAAAATGCTGTCCTTCATCTTTGATAATAAGTAAATTAAATTTTTTAAATGGTCTTCCTAACATTCTTTCTACATAAATAGCTGTTCTACACGCAGTAATAGAACTATTAGGCGTATTAGACTTCTTACCAGCGTTTTTTGCTTTTTGTCCCATATTCTTACTTTTCTTGTTTGTTATATTACATACTTCACGAGAATCAATTTTAAAAAATATAAAAAAGTAAAAAAACTTAAAGTAAATTAAAATATTGAAATACAAAAATTTACTTTTACAATTTCAAAAATTTTCAAAAAATATATTTATATTTTATTATACTATTTATACTTTTTTACATATTTTAAAATTGATTCTCGTGAAGTCCATAGTATAACAAACAAGAAAAGTAAAAAATGTCCTCTGACCAACAAATTCTCATTGACTTTATAAGTAAGACACAATTATATAGCATACAAATTGTTTGTAATTGGCTAATTCCACATCCAAATTTTATTATAGATGGGACAGATATAAATATTGTTATGGGTGAAGATGGTGTTCTGTTAGACTATCGCAATTTAAATAAAGAAACTAAAATATTATTTCCGTCAAAAGAGGAATGCGGTGATATTACAACTATTTGTAATTTACGGAGTATATTACCTACTATAACTATGAATAATTCACTTGATTTAGATTTTAATAATTTGGAGCAAAAAGAGGATAGCTTTTTATGTGCTTTATTTCTGAATTTTCTAATTAGAAGTCATATATCTTCTATATTTGAAGAGAGGGAATTAGAACACTATAAAAACCAAAAAAAAAATAATACAAAAGATATATTTGTTCCAGAAAAAATTTCGGCATTAGAAGCAATAAAAGCTATTAGAAATAAAAATAAAAAAAAATTTAAAAAGAATTTTAAGAATTGGAAAAAACATGTTATGTTCTCACAAGAAAATATAGAAGATGAAATTATAGACGGTGAATTATATAGTGAAGAAAAAAAAAGTAAAGTTGGTTATCAAGGTGAGGAATTTGAAACTAATGAAGAAACATATATTAAAATTTGTAATTATAATAAGGAAATATTTAACCAATTTACAGCAATAAATATGATTGCTGAAAAAATTAATTGGTGGTAATTAAAAAAAAATAAATAAATTTTATACTACATTATTTACTTAAAATTTTTTTTTTACTTTGTTATAGTATTTATGATTTTTTTTATTTTTTAAAATTGATTCTCGTGAAGTATGAACTAAACCAATATGGGTAATACATTAGTCGGTGATAACTTCCCAGAAAAAGAGTTAGTATTAAAAGTAAATCACTATTTACTAATAATATTATTCGATAGATTATCTATGTTGCTTTTGAAAAATTCTGTGGATGATGAATTACAATATTTAGCAACAAAAAAAACACAAGATATAAAAAAAAATTATGAGGATATGTTATATTATATAGAACAAAAAAAAGTAGAATTTGAAGACCTAATAAGTAAATTACATCCACTCCAAAGAGATTATATACAATTTTTAGAAAAAAATGTATATATATATGAGGATTTTGATTATGAAACAGAATGTAGTGTAGAATTACAAGGTAATTATCTTGTTAAAAAATTACAACAAATAGAAATAGAATTACGACAACTTATGTATCGTAATTAAAAAAAAATAAATAAATTTAATTAATAAATTCTATACTCCGTAATTCATTAATAATTGGAATAGCTTGTTTAATTATACTTTTATTTTTTTTGAAGAAATCTATATCGGCTTCATTTACAACTATATTATAATTTTTTTTCCAAAAGTTTATAAAATGGGAAATTCTATCCCGTTCTCTTCGTATTGCTGCTAATTCTTCTTTATTAGAATATTCATATTTTCGTGGAGCAGGCATTCTATATATATATATTTAGATTATTTTTAAATACTTTAATCTATATATTAATCATCTATAAAAGTTAATTTTAAATCTACTGAAAATAGTAGTGGTCGTGTAGTATATGTATTTGAAGCTTCTAAAACACTTGGATCCGCTGCTGTATAATTCATACGCTCTATTAATATTTGTGAAGGAAGTTGATTACAAATAAAAGTTAATGGAGATGTTTGTGCTAATGAAGCACTTGTTTTACTTTCTACTTCTGTAAATTGACCCAGTATTGTACCACTACCACCCGTTTCTGTTGAAATACCTTCTTGCTGTATATTACTACGCAATATTATTATAGCTATATCAGCATCGACCACCTTTGAATTTTTATCGTCATCCGCCGTAATTTGAACTACACCACCAATAACCTCAACTAAACATCTACCCATATTTATTAAATCTTGATCTAAATTAAATGTGAAAGAACTTTTATCTGTACTTAAACTTACCGTCTGGCTATCCAAGCTATTTAATCTTAATATCCGTAAGTTAGACATATATATTAAAGTAATATTTTATTTTTATTCTTTTTTATCATTTAAAATATGATTTAAAGTTTCATTATCATTTAATATTTTTAATTCTCTATCTACAAAATCTAATTCTTTTAATTCTTGTTTTTCTTTTAAATATGCTTCTTTATCCATTCCTTTTATTGTATCATAATATAGTTTTTTTGTTAGAATTGTAGCCATAGGCTCGGGATACATGTTATAACTGGTAGAAACAATATCTTTACAATATCTAATTAAATTTTTTTTATCATTCAATTCAATATAACTATCATCTACTTTATTTTCTTCAAAATTATAATCTTTATATTTGTTTAAAAATTCTTCTCTATAATCAATATTAGGGTCTGGTCTGTATTCTACATTTAAATCTTCACCACCTTCCATTTTATATTATATATTATATTTTTTTTAATTAATTTTAATTTAAAAAGATGTTGCGACAATTCCATTTGGATTTAAGATAAATACTTTATCATATAAGGCATAAGTAGTAACATCTTGTGCTGCTGGCTGACCACCAGAGAAATTTATTTCAATTGTAGAAGGAGCACCAGTTCCACTTGTATCTAAACCAAGATTTACTAATCTTTCGTCATTAAAGCGTTTGAGATCTACCGCCATCTGTCCCGAGCCAACATTATTACCAGCAGCATCAGCAGCTTTAAATCTTGTTAAAGTAATACAACTTGAAACAGCCATAGTTTTTCCATGTTTAGCCCATACTTTACTGGCTTCCATATATGCGCGTCCGGAATTGGTAGCAGAATAATCGATTTCATCTGAAGGATACTGAACACCACCAATTCTATATAAATAACTACCAACTTGCGTTAAGTTGAAAGCAGTTAATACATTTTTGACTTTATTATTAAGATTTCCAGCTGGTCTCATTAATGTTACTAATCCATTTAAACTTTTATAGGAACTGTTGATTTGTAAAGTTTGTTTGCCGGTTTGTGCTGCTACTGAATTTATTATAGTTCCTACTGACTGACCTACAAACATAGTAGCAGAAGAACTTATTTGCTGAGCGTATGAACTCATAATTTGCTCATCCAAGATCATATATGTCGGAGCGTAATAACGGACTTCGTCTAATGTATAAGTATTAACAGCTAAATCTGCGTTTTGTGCTATTAAAGCCTGTATGCCCGAAGCAAGTGTTATTTCTATGGTGAATAAAGGCATGCCCTGTGGTAAAGCTTTGTTGTAATAACTTTCAAGGAATGCGCCTTTTAATTTTACGCAAAAATGATGTGAGCCAGCTTCGGCAACAGCTGCTCCTTGGCTAATAGCTTCTAATGCTGGTGCTCCACCACCATAAACAGCTTGGGAAAATGTTAAATCGTTTATAGAACTGTTCCAATCTTGGTCCATAAGGTGGTAAATATTGTATCGGTCAATAGTTTCAACTTTTCCGCTTGAACCAGCAACAGCAATTTCTAATTTGTCTATAACACAAGCCGCATTACCGTCTAATTTAATACCAGCATTAGCAGCAGATGTAGCATTATTTGTTAATTTGAAAAATAAGTATCCTTTTGAGGTGTCTATAAATCCGTCAGCTTGAACTGGGATTAAAATTTTATTATTAGAACCACTATTATAACTTGAAGATGTACTATCAAATCTTGTTAAGCGAGTGCGACTTGGTATTGCGTCAGCTCCGGTTATTGAATAAAGCATAGATGTTGGTAGGCTATTCTGTAAAGACATTTCTTTATATTTATTGTAAGAAAATAATTTTCAAATTTTAATATTATAACTATTATATATTTATGAAAATTATAGAAAATGTAAAGTTAAATAATTTTGATTTGGTTAAACAACCAGTAGATAATTTATCAAACTTGCCTTATATTCCCGCTAAACCATTAGAAGCTATTAATATGTGTTCTTTATTTATTGGAGCAAGTGGAAGCGGGAAAACTACATTAATGCTACAACTACTTTGCGGACACCCGACAAAAAAACATCCCGAAAAAAGCAGAGCGTATTACAAATTTTTTGATAAAATATATTTGATTAGCGCATCTATACAAAGTTTGCCTATGGATAAATTAAATTTGAATGAAGATAGAGTATTCAATAAATATTCAGATGAACTAATGAAACAAATTATAGAAACAGAACAAGATGACGATGAAGCTAATAATACATTAATTATATTAGATGATGTAATAAAATCTTTAAAAAATAATAAAGAATCCGAATTTTTAACTAAATGTATATTAAATCGTAGGCATATTTTAAATAAACAAGATAAGCCTGGTGGTGGATTAAGTATTTGGATACTTTCACAAAAATTTAATGCGTTGCCTTTAATATTCAGAATTAATTGTAGTAGTATATTTTTATTAAGAAGTGTAGCACAAAATCAAAAAGAAAAAGCATGTGTAGTTGATGAACTAATGGCTGATTTAAATAAAACAGAACAAGATGAATTATTTAAAAAAGTTTTTAAAAAAAAATATAATTTCTTATTAGTATTAAATAAGAAACCTAAAAATGAGCGTTATTATTCAAACTTTAATTTAATAAAATTTGAAACTGAAAGTGATAGTGAAGAAGATTAATTTTGATTAGTATTTTGAATTAAAATACAACTTTTACTTTTTTGGTGGCGTGAAATATTATCCCTTCTAACAAACATATTACAATATTTACAACATATTTTAGTTGTTTTATATTTTGTTATAGATACTATATTATCCTTATAATATTCTTTAACTGTTCTACCAGCTATTCTTTCATTTAAAGTTGGTTGTAATAATTTAATAATAGCACCTTCTATTCTTCTTAAATCTTGTTGTATCATAACATTTTGTAATTGTAATAATATAACAAAAGTAAAATTATTACAACCACCATTAGCTCGTATAAAATCATAAACTCTAAATTTAGATTTATTATTAATATGATTAACACAATATTTATGTTTTACTTTTCTGATTTTTAAATTATTTGTACTACCTATATAAAAATCTGTTATAGATGGATCTTTACAATATAATTTATATATAATACTCATATATATATATAATATAATATCTTACTTTTATATAGAAGAGATTTGTATATTAAATAAATCTACAATTTATCACAACTCCATAAATACTTCATACTATAAAAGTTTGGACTTTCTTTATTATTTTTTGTTAATTTATTATTTTTATCTCTAATTCCAGCAGATCTTTTACAATAATTTTTTTGTCGTTTTTTATCACCATGGTCTAAATTTTTATATAATCCTAATGCTGTATCTTTAAAATGTTCATATCTTAAATCACCAAAATTTATTAATTTATTATTTGGAGTAATTACAGAATATTTTTTATTTTTAACTTTTGACTTTTCAAATTTTAATTTATTCATATATATATATAGTATTATTATTATTATATATTTTTACTAATTTAAAGTGTAAAAGTGTAAATATATATAAATATACAATAATTAAAAAAATACCATTTTAGTAGAAGTCTTTTTTATATCATTTAAATCTATACCAAATTCATCTATTTCATTCCATGACCAGCACCCTTCTTCCATTTTATATTTTAATTTTATATAATGATAAAAGTAATCATTAATTACTTTATGATTTACACCAGCTCTTCTTAATTTTCTAACACAAGCAATTAAATTACTATTTTGGTATACAATACTAAAAATATATAAATTCCAACAATTTTCGTTATTTGATAAATATTCACTATGTTCTTCATCTAAATCTAACATAATAGATTTAAATTTCTTAAAGTCTTTTTTTAATTCTCGTTCTAAATTTTGTTCAAGTAAAATTTCCATTATATTAATTTAGAGATAGTTTTTTAAATACTTTTTTTGTATATTACTTTTTTTGTAAATGTTTTTTATCTACTTGATAGGCTTTACTTTTAGGATTAACAGAAGCATAAATTCTCGCCATAGCCCATTGTTGGGGTGATTTAACTGTTTTTCTAACAGAAGCTGGATTATTATAATAAGCCCCAATACCTTTTTCAAATATAATTTTTAATCCACTTAATTTATAACCAGTAATATCACTTATTTCTTTTAAACTATGTGGCTCATTTAATTTAAATCTATATTTTTTATTAAATTGTTGCTTATATGTTAAAACCATTATATAATATAATATATTATTTTTTAATATTATATAGATATATATGAGCTCTTTTGAAGATCTTGAATTACAAAAGTTAAATAATTTGGTGGATACTTTTACCCCAGCGGAAAGTGCTAAATATGGTGAAGAAGTTAGATATATAAAATATTTATTAACTTTATTAAAAAAACAAAAATCTCAAAAACAAACTAAACAAACTAAACAAGAAGAAAAAAAAACACAGAAAAAAGTAAAAGACAGTTTAGAAAATTTATTAAAAACATATAGTATCAAAAAACCAACTGATAAAACTATGGATAGTCTGCCTGAGGGTGTAATGGAAGACGCTAAATTAGCAAAAGTATCAACGCTTTATTATAAGGATAAGGATGCGGGACAACAATATTTAGAACAAGCTGATTTAGCAGATAAATATGAAATAGATAATGAATTATCTAATGATAAAGGTGTAGTTGTTGTAAATAAAAAAACTGGGAAAGCAAAAGTAGCTTTTCGTGGAACAGATAAAACCAATTTAAATGATTTAGAAGCAGATGCCCGTATTGCTGTTGGTAGTGAAGCATCACATAATCATTTTACAGAAGGAAGAGACCAAATACAAGCTACAATAGATAAATATGGTTTTGATAATGTAGAGAGAATTGTAGGTTATTCTCTCGGAGGCACCAAAAGTTATACTACTGGTAAGGCTTTTAAAATACCAAGTAGAAGCTTTAATCCATTTATTGCCGGGAATAATCTTACTGATAGTGAAAACTTTAATAGTGAAGAACACGAAATATTTAGAACGCAAGATGATATAGCCAGTTTTGCGGCTCCAAGAATAGAAGGGAGAAATAATACAAGTGTTAATGTTGTAGAATCATTACACGGAACAGTTAATCCTTATAAGACGCATCGCCTTGAAAACTTTACAACTAATACTGGTAGAACTGGTGATAAATCAAGTGTAATAGCAAGTAAAAGTAAAGATATTATAGACCATAGTTTAGAACACGGTGAATTGAAAACTTTACATGATATGATTAAAGTAAATAAACGGACTGGATTAAAAATTACAGAAGTTAGTTCAAAACCACCTATTACTTCAAAATCTAATATTGGTTTAATGCCTCCTCCCTCTTCTTCAACTGAAACAAGAACAGAAAATCCGTTATTTGAAAAACCTACAAGAATAGAAACACGAAACCCGTTATTTGAACCACCAAAAAGATTATCAACAGTAGATAAAAGTTTTCAAGATTTATTACAACAACAACAATTAGTACAAAAAGATAAAGCTTCACAAAAACAAGCTATATTAGAAAGTGATGCTAAAATATTATCAACAAAAAAACCATCATTAAATTTAGATATAAATGGTAATATACAAACTACAACAAAACCAAAAGTATTTAAAAGAAATTTAAAACCATCTATTAGAAGAAAAACATTAGCTCCTAATACACAAATAGAATTAAAAACTTTAAGAGATAGTACAGATTATACAGAAACTAATTCAAAAGTTAGAAGATTAAAAAGTCAAACAGATATATTAGAAAGTCAAATAGAAGATTTAACAAATACAGATATAAATAATAAACCAAATATTAAAAATAAAAGTTTTACTGAATATGCGAATGAAAATAATATAGAACCAACAGATCATAAAAAAGTATTATGGGAAAAGTCTGGTGGTGTATTAACAGATGAAGAAAAAACTAATTTTGACGAAAATACTGAAACATTTAATACTGATAGTGATATAAATGAATTTAGTAATAATTCTACAAGGGATAGAGAATTACAACTTAAAGAAAAAGCAGCACAACAATTAACATTAGAAAATGATTTAAATAATTTTGTTGAAGCACCAGTTCATATATCAGCAGCAAAAACAATCCCAGGTGAAATAGCAAGAGGCTTACATCCTACTAATTTATTATTAGGGTTAGCAACGGATGCTGCGGCGGGTGGTATTATTAAACAATATATAGAACCAATAACAGGCAAACAAGGACAAGTAGCAGAATTAGGAGAACGAGGTGCTATTGCTGGTGGATTAAGCGCATTTTTAACGGGT
>Ga0181413_1000280_pt1 | contig 15822 bp, 15 predicted proteins | sample 36SPOviralmetaG_FD_130111 | JGI IMG/M metagenome (GOLD analysis project Ga0181413, IMG submission 130111) | Marine viral communities from the oligotrophic San Pedro Time Series (SPOT) site, San Pedro Channel, CA, USA - 36 SPOT_SRF_2012-09-28 | ecosystem: Environmental > Aquatic > Marine > Strait... | reverse complement strand
TTACAAATAAATTAATTCAAGTTCATTTATTAGTATCACAAGAAAGTATAGCAGTTATAGCACCACCTGAATTTTTTGAACCTATATGAAATTGATTTAGAGATAAAGTCTAAATCAATATCAGTAATGGAGAACATATTAGGCAATAGATTACCAGTTGAATTACAGCGTAAAATATCTTTACATATGGAACACCCAGTAGCAGAGATAATAAAAAATCATATTGAAAGAATGGGGTGGGAGGTAGAAAAGCCTTATATTGAAAAAGATATAGCAGATGATTGTTGTATGTATGACTGGAGAAGAGATGATGAGGAAAGACAACAAGATTATGAGAAAATGATGGAAGAATTAAAAATAGAAAATCTTGTTAGTGGTCATTTAATGAATTATCGTGAAAGAGCAGAATTGAAATTATATGGTTTAGTTGTCGCAGAAAGCGATGATGAAAATTAAGACATTTCAACTTTACCTCGTTTATGCTTTATTTGAAATGGATAAATACCATTTTTAGACCCTTTCTTTTTAGTGATAGGGTCTAATTTCTTTTTATCTTTAGTTTCAAATATATCTGATTTTTTCAATTTAGGGGTTTTCTTATCAGGCATTTTCATATCTTTTACAAAAGCCATATTATCAAAGTTATGCTTTTCAAAATCCATTTGATTTAATGTTTTTTGTTTATCCATATACTAAATACTTAGAAAAAAATAATGAATTTTTTTATTTATTACTATTATATATAATGTCTTTGATTCAGTTGAGTAGTTCGCAATATACTCCTAACGCTCAGGGTAGCGATGGTTCGCAAGAAAATCTCGGTAATAGTGGATCTGATTTTACAAATAGATTTAATTCAGTTTTAACTATACCCCCTAATGCTAAAATTGGTTTATGTCAGGCTCTGTTCCAAATCAAAAAAGAATTAAATAAAGTCTTGGTTGATTCAGCACAAACTGATAATCGCCAAGAACCAGCATTAGCATTATTTTTTGGTGGTTCAGGAACAGATAAATACGGAACTTATTATCAAAATATGAAATTATTTGAGGCACAACAAAATTTTAGTCCTACTGATATTCCTATGGTTATATATTCACCAAAAGGTGAAAATCTTTCTTTGTTAAATTATTGGGAGGAGGTAGTAAAAAGATTACAGTTATCTGCTACTCCATCACTACAAAGAAATCCTCAAGTATCAACAAGTGTATCGCCAACAACTGGTGAGGTTAATGTTAATTTTAATATTCCTTATAATACAGTAACTTATGATACTACAACATCTCCACCCAATCAAGCCCAGATGCCTTACGCAAGTGATGTAAAGTTTTTAAATAATGATAATTTCAGGGGATTGATTGGTGGAGATATAAGAGATAGTGTTAAATTAAATAAAGTAACATCAGCAGGAGTAGTAACAGGAATTAAATTTGATGTTGTTGGAAATGCTCCAACAACTATAATTCCTTGGGGAAAACGTCAGGGAATGGGTAAAACATCAAATAATGGAATGAGTGATGCTAACGGATATATTGAAATGGATTATTTTAAAGCATCACAATCTGCTACTGGAGTTGGAGCAGTTAATACACCTGTAGCAGGTGTTGGTCGTATTAATAATGACGCAGGACGCAGAACATATAGTTTTGGATTAGATAGATGGGAATCGGATTATATCACAGGTGAATTAGATAGACTTATGCCTATAAATTCAAACAATCCATTTGTAAAGGAGGCTTATACTCATGCCCAAAATCATTATACAAATACTACTACTGGTTCTACTTTACCATCTGAATTGGCTGGATATGCTTATGGTTTAGAATGTTTGAAACAAAATGTTATTAGAAAGTGGATTTGTGCTGATTATTTCTTTGTAACATTACCAAAAATTGATATAAATTCAAAATTCGCAAAAAGTCCAAGATTTGTATATAAATTAAATGAACCAGCAAAAACATCAGCACCTCAACATTTGGCTATATTTGGTATTGAAAGGTCTAAAAGAATCTTATATACCGACCAAGAGGCAAATGGTGTTAATGCGACCAATCCTACTGAATGGACTGATGGATTAGATGAATATTCAACAAGATTAGTATGTCTTGCTTGTGGTGATCGGATGGCTCAAATACTTTATAATATTCCGTATTCTGGTTATCTTGACCCTGAGAATATTCCACTATCAGGTGATACACCAGCACAAAGAGATAGACGTTTTATGAGTCTTGACCCTCGCTCGGCTACAGTTCCTCAACCTGATAATGAATTTAGTGATGCTGTTTTATTTGCTCGTCAATTTACTTTACAAGATGATATTAATACTCCATTTGAAAAAAATACAGTAATGCGTGGTTTAAGAATTGTTAATAAAGCAAGTAAAATTATTTTTGAAAGATTATATTTTGCTGGTAATTATGATATTGCCGTAAAAGAAAAGAAAATACAAATAGTTGCTACACGAAAATTACCATCAGATCCAACACCAGCAGGTTCAGTATCTTGGATTAAAGAATGGGCGGAGGAAACTATTACAACACCTGATGAAATAAAAGCAGTTGAGGGATTTGTTAATATTGCTACTTATCCATTACAAGCAAGATATGGGATTGGTGGATTATCAGGAGATTTAATATCATCTCCAACTCTTGTTCCTGTAATAACTCCACCAAGTCCATCAACTGCTCCAACAGCAACTCAAAGTAATGTTTTAGATTTAGTAAGTAATGGAGCAAATAATGCTGGAACATTAAACGAAACTAAAGTTCAGGCCTATGTAGCCCAAAATATGATAATTCCTAATTGTATTTTCAATAGGGACTTTTATTTAAATGTTACTCCAATACTTAATTATTTTCCTGTTAAGAATAAAAATGACGCAGAATTTATTTCAACAAATAGGCGACCATCACACGCAGGATTAAGCGAGGATGCTACAGACCCAACCAAACCAATTTATTCAGTAGCATCTCATACATCTATAGTAGTTGGTGAGGAAACAATATTTGATACATTTAAAACTTTATATACACCAGTTCCTATTGTTAATCCGTTCCTCAAACCAAATATTACTAATGTAATTCAATTTAAATTAGCATCAGGTGACCGCAGAGCCATATTCTGTGATGGAACAAGTGCTACACCTAATTATCAATCTGCTGTAGGAACTTATGTAGCATCTGATGCTGTGAGTGATCCGATAGGACTTGGAATATATGTTCACCTTGAGGATTTACCTAATACATCCGTTATGGGTTCTATGAATCAATTACAAACTAAATTAGTTGCTTGTATCAATAAATATGATTCTATTTCAATAATTAATACAGATGTTGATGGAACGCAAACATCCAGTTTATGTTGGAATGCTTATGAACCACTTTATATTAAATTAAATAATCCATCACCTATACAATTATCACAATTATCCATACGATTAACTGATAGATTTATGAATTCTATACCAGCATTAAGTAATACTCAATTGGTGTTTTATTTAATCGGTGATGATATGCCGAGAAATGGGAGTATGTTGAGAATGGTTTAAGATATTAACTAATTAAAATTATAAAAAATATTAAAATAATAATATTGTTTATAATATAAAATGGATATGTCTAAGTTTCCAAAGTTACCTGAACCTGCGCCAACTCCGCCTCCAGCACCGCCTAAGCCAACAAAAGAGGAAATATTTGTAAAACCCCCTGAGGATGAAGTAAAAGTAGATGTTCCTGCTCCATCTCCACCTCCACCTGCTCCTGAGGTAAAAGCAGAACCTAAAAAGAAAAAACCAGTTTCTCAAAAACAAATGGAACATCTCCAAAGAATGAGAGAAAAGGCACAAGCAAAGAGAGCGGAAAAATTAAAAGAAAAAATGCCTGTTAGTCAAGAAAGTAAAGACACCCCATCACCACCCCCCACACAAAAACAAACTGAACCACCACAACAACCGACAAAAAGAGTAACATATAATATTCCACCAGAAAATTATCAACAACCTCAACAACCACAATATTTTATTCAACAACCTGATATGAGTAAATTTATTCAGAGATCTGAGGTTGATAATATTATAAAAAATGCTTTGAATCAACAGCACGAAGTAATGTTAAATAAGGCACAAAAAATTAGAGAGGAACAAAGGATTAAACAACAAAAAGAGGATAAAGAACAAAAACAAAAAGATACAGTTCATAAGTTAATGTATCCAAATGTTCGGAGAAACAAATGGTATTAATAATATAATATAATATATAATGAACCCACCTATAGTGCTACCAGTAAAACCTCCTGATAATGATATTGATGTTAATGAGGGATTACATCCACATTTACCCAAACAACCAACAGTTATTACTATATATGGTGCTTTTAAAGCAGGTAAATCAGTATTATTAGCCAATATGATTGAGAATGATGATTTTTTTAGGGGTCGCATGGACAAAGTAGTTTTAATCTCTCCAACAGCATTAAATGATGATACATATCGGCATATAGTTGATGATGATGATGTAGAAATAGTATCTGATTATACTGATGAATATTTACAAGCATTATTAGATTTTCAAATGGAAACACCCAAAGAGGATAGGTCACGAATAATGTTAATTTTTGATGATGCTCTCCAATATATAAAACCTCGTGGAAAAGGTAGTGGAGCATCGCATTTAGCAACTAAATTTCGTCATTATAATATTGGTTATTTAGTTTATGTTTCTCAGTATTATAAGGCATTACCACCTATGATAAGAGGAAATACTGGTTGTATAATTGTAATGAAAATTCCTAATACAAAAACTATTAAAGATATGGCTGAGGAGTTGGATGGATTTTTAAATGGTAACTTTATGAAATTATATGTATATTGTATTTATGACCAACCTTATAGTTTTATGTCTATGAATCTCAGAGAAAACCCACCTATTGTTTATAATCGTTTTGAAACTCCTATATATCAAGGTAAATGGTTAATTAATGAACCTGAGGATGTTGATATTAATAATCTATTAAGGTCAAATGATGACTTAATTACCGAACACCCTCCAGAAAAACCATTATTAGAAAAAAAACCCAAAAAAGATAATCTAAGTTAAATTCATATGACGACTGTAGAACAAATTACTGGACTTGGTAACGGACTTCAGAATCTAATTATACCACCAGCAAACAATCCGAGTAATAACTCCTATTCTTTTGCTGGAAATAATATTATTCAGTTTCAACTGCCAAATGCTCCTGTTTTGCTTGACCCAGCATCAATTCGTATTACTGGTTCTTTGCGATTTACTAATAATGAGGCGATGACTCAAGGTTCGTCTGGTGAATATAAAAAGATTTTCCTTGACCAGTATTTAGGAATTAACTCTATATTTAGGAGTGTAGAATTTAGTTCAACTGGTGGAAATAGACAAAGTATTGAAAAAATCCAAAATTACGGACAATTGTTACAGTGTATTTTACCTGCTCTAAATCAAACATCTAATTATCAAAATGATTTACAAATTGGTAATCTTTCCACTCAAAATACTAAATATGGATCTGATTTTATAGTTCAAAATGCTGGTTACTTTTTGGCGAGTGGTTCAGGTGGTAGTGGTAAGGCAAATGGTATTCGGTTCTCTACACCACTTTATACTGGTCTTACTATGGCGAGTGGACAAAAACTACCTCTATCAAATTTGAATGGAATAACAGTAACTCTTGAATTACAGGCCGACAACGCTGTATTCTTTAGCACAGAAACAAGTGCTAACCCTGATAAACTTGCGAGAATTAAATACGAATTATTTGATTTGAAATTGGAATGTTCTACTTATAGCCCAAGTGCTGAGGAAAAAGTTGCTCTTATGAATCAAAAGAAAGGTGTTCTACAGTGTAATACATTTACATCTCTATTTTCTGTATTACAGGCATCTCAAACAAACGCTCAGTTTAATCTTGGTATTAAAGAACTTATATCTGTATTTTTTAAATTTACTCCTACGAGTTCAGTTAATAATTTATCACTAAATGAATATCAATCAACAAGAGTTATATCCGCATCAAATGATACACAGCAATTTACAAAAGTTCGGTTTATGAGGTCAGGGGTAGAATTTCCTCTTATGTTTCCTATTGATATTGTTGATAAATCTTTGGAATGTGAATTACAAAAATATTATTTACAGGCGTTGAAAAACGTTCATACTAAATCCAATCCTAAATTATCTACAAATGGATTTACTAATGATGTGAGATTCGCAATAGGAGCAAGTGATTATAAATATACACTTGCGAATCAAGTTAAGGCGTTTAATAAATTGAATCAAGTTTATGGTGTAGGATATGATTTTTTTAGTTCTATGACTGGAGCGGATTTTGATGGAAAACCACTTACATTAAATCTTGAATGTGATTTAGCAGATGCGAGAACAAATGCCATGTATGCCTTTGTTTTAGCAAAAACTATGATAGTATTTGATGAAAATGGTGTAGCGGTGATGAACTAAAAAGTTTGAAGAAAATTAATATTATATTTATATTTAAATATATATATAATGAATTTGCCTGAAGAACTAAAATTTCAGCCTATGAGCCAACCTCATTCTGCGACACTCTATAATTATAAAACACAGCCAGTATCTTATCTCTCAGGTAATTTAGTTAGATTCCAAGTTCCTGATGCTGGTATTATGAATAGTGGTAGTGCCTATGTAGAGTTTGTTGTTCCTCCTAATTTTGAGGGGGCATCTTTTCCCCTTGCTGTTGGATGTCATTCCGCCATCAAAAGAGCCAGACTTTTAACTCAGTCTGGTAGAATTTTATGCGACCAAAGAGATTTTAATAAAAAACAAGTATTTGAAAAACCTTTTAGAACAAGTGAATATAATAGGTTTGTTGCTCCCTATATGGACGGCTCTTTTCTTTCATATGTGTATAATGAAACTGGTTATAATGATTATGCTACAACCCCAGCATCGGTTCAAAATTTACTAAGAGTTGCTGGTGACCCAGTTCAATATTCGGCAACTAATACCGCATCTCCTCTAAATGATAGTCTAACTTGGTCTAAACCCCAAGTTCTCCAGTTATATAAAGGTGCTACAGGAACATTTTTACAGCAATTCAGGGTAAGTCTTACTGAGTTATTTCCACTACTTTATTCGCATCAGTTACCAGTTCAAATAATGGAGAGAATTTATATAGAAATAGAGTTTGAAAAAGATTCGGTATTCGGTCAAGTATTATGTCCTTTGACTAATAACGGCACACCATACGCATCTCCTGACGCACGAACATATGCCTCTGGTTCAGGAATAGACCAGCAAGGATTATTTTTAATATCAGATCATCTTGTGTTTGAGAATCCTGAGGTGATGGCTCGTGTAGAGGCTCATAGTGAGGCTAATGGTGGTATTGCTTTCCCTTTTGAGGATTATGCCGTTCAACTTTTTACAATTACATCCTCTGATTTTGGTGGAACAGATACAACATTTGAGGCTAATCGCCAACTTGGTTCTAATAATTATAAATTATGTAATATTAAAGTTATAGAACAAGCAGGAGATTTAACTGGTGTAGGTATTCCAACAATTTTTGGTAATTATCATTCATCTACTCCTCAATATAGTTCTAAACAATTAAATTTTGCTATAAATGATGTGAATCTTTACCCCAACAACGATGCTAAATTACCAGTTCAGTATGATAGAGCATCTGATATTTATGATTATATAAATCCAGCAATTCCTCGTCCAGTTTTTGGCTGTGATATTAAATTGGCTCTTGAACCACTAACAGATACTATGTTTTTCAACGGAACACCGATGGCGACAGGTAACGTGGATGCTCTTAATATTCAAGGTGTATATCTTAAGGATCAGATGGGTATGGAAATGATGAATGGTAATTCGGCAATAAGAGCATTTGTAAAATATGTTACCGATACTGAAAATGGTAATCTATCTACTGGATGTAACCAGCAATATTTTATTGGATACAAGCGTGAATTGGCTGTATCCAAGACTGGTATGGTGATGGTTAATCAGTATTCTTAAAAGATTAAAAGGGCAGGAATCTTATGTGATTTGAAAGTATGTATATAGAATCAAATAATCTAATAATAAAATATAGTTTTGAATATTCGCCTATATTTTAATATTATAACCTTTAAATAATATAATGATTGATTTACGATGTGGAAATAATGTAGAATTAATAAAACAAATAGATGATAAAACCATAGATTGTGTAATCACATCACCGCCATATTTTAATACTGGTAAAAAATATCAAAGAGGTAATGGTTTTCATTACACAACAGATTTTCCTGAACCATTATACAATATTATGGATGTATTTGAAAATATAAAACCAAAATTAAAAGATGGTGGAATTGTATGTATAAATCTCGGTTTTTCATATGCTGAAACTGGGGTTATGCGACCATATGATATTATAAATAGATTACGAGAAAAATATGGATATTTTATTGTTGATATATTAATTTGGGTAAAGAAAAATCCAATACCATTAAGAAATAGATTAACAAATGCTTTTGAATATATATTTGTGTTAAGTAATACACCTCATATTGAATATAAAAATCAAGGACATAAATTAAATATTATAAATGAAAGTGTATCATCATATAAAGGTCATAACGCAGTAATGCCTGAGAAAGTATGTAATCATATTATAGAAACATTTACAAAAGAAAATGATTTAGTTTTAGATTGTTATATGGGTAGTGGAACAACTGCTTATTGTTGTAAAAAACTAAATAGAAATTGTGTAGGATTTGAAATTAATGAGGATTATGTTAAATTATCAAAAGATAGAATATCTAAAATATGATAAATGAAAAAAATGATTAATTACCTAATATAAGGGTATTATAACAGATAAAAAATAATAAGAATGGATAACACCCATAAGTTTAACGAGATTTACAATATAAATAAAGTTCCCTCATTCCCTCCCAAAAAAAGAAAAGTAAAATGTTTATCAAGTTATGATAAACATATTAGAATATTAGAATTAATGAAAAAGAAACCACAATTATTTATTCCAGTTGTTTAAATTGGTATTCCAGTAGCATAATTATTAATAATTGTTTCTACGCAAGACCCCCTTGATTCACTATAAAGTTTTAACATTTTCCTCCTATCTTCAATATCACTATAACTATCAAATATATCTTTTACAATAGTCTTAAAATATTTAGTTTCTCCCATTTTTTTATAAGTCATATCAATAATAACTCTACTAATACAATCAGCAGGAACATCAGTTTTTTCAATAGGATTAATTAATAGTTTAGTTTGTTTTTCCATAATTTTATTAATAGCATTTACTATCCATTTACTACGAACAATAATCTTTTTTTTACCATAGGTTGTGGCTGTTTTATAATCATTAACAATCAACCATACATATGATTTTGTGGGGTAAATATAATTATCTGTATAATTTTTAATATTTTTCATAGATTTTGAAATAACTTTTTTGTCTTTTGTTAATATCATATTTAAATCTTTATTGCGGAATCCATAATTGATTAGTAAATAATTAACTACGAAATCTACATATTTTTTTTGTTTGTATAAATTATAGCAGAATGTAACAAGTTCCTGTTTTTTAGGTAAATCTTTATCGGTATCAATTTTCTGCTGAACTTTACGATTATTCATTTGTAGCCATAATTCACCTCCCATAATATCATTATTTTGATTCTTGTATCCCCTGTAAAACAAGAGTTTATCTACAGGTAGTTTAAAGTATCTGCGAATCATTAATACTACACACAACATATTACTCTTAGTTTTAGGAGAACAATCAAAATTCCTTAAAGTCTTAATAATAAATTGTTCGCTACAATCCGTGATTTTATTATTAATTTCTGTTTTTAGTTTTTTATAATTTTGTAAATAATTTTTGCGTGTAGATTCAGTTAAATGATGTGCCGAATCAATAGAGTTTCTAAACTCCCACATTTGATTTACTTGAAATACAACTTTATCAAATTCCTCTTTTAACATATTCATCCTATATCTATAGATATATATTTTTTGTTTAAGCCTTTTTATCTTAACATAATATCACACATCATTTTTATTTTATTTGTAGAAAAAAATAAATTTAAAATAATCTTGTGTAGATATATAAATGGATGTTTTTAGTGCCTCAGACAAACAATATTTGCCCCAAACTGTTATTAGTGTGGTTAGTAAGAATGGTTTAAATTTTGAATCTACTGGTTCAAGCACACCAATTGTGGAGTTCGCTTTACCAGGAACTTTAGGATTTATTAATGCTGAGGATACTGTTCTCAACTTTGAATTTTCCTATAAAACAAGTGGTGAGGTTCAAAATCTAAGACCTCAAGCATCAACTGGTTTAGCAGGAATGATTCGCCAGATTGATATAACAAGTATGGATGGAACTGTATTAGAACAAATTTTAGATTATGATGTTTTACAAGGTGTCCTTTATTCGCACGATAACGGAGCGGACGAGCAAGTTCAAGATGGAGAATTCAATATGAGGCAACTTACTGAGGCATATTGCCGTGATGCTGAAAATCCTACTGGTTTTGTAAATCCATCGGTTGTTCCATCTCAAACTAATAATGGTAATGATATTACTGCTACTGATGGTTCTCCTCATAGTTTCCAAACACAAAAAATACTTTTGCCGATTCGCCTCTCGGCTCTTATAGGTTCAGGTGGTCGTTCTAATAATAGAATAGTCCCACTAAGTAGCATAGGTGGCCTAAATATACGTTTTTTGCTACATCCCTGTTCACATTTTTCCATTCTAAACTCTGATGATATTTTGGAGGAAACTAAACTTGGTGACTTTTTCTTTGCTACTCCTCTTGGTAATGATCCGAATGCTACATTAATCAAAATTACGCCAGGATTTAATGATATTGTAGCGGATGGAACAGGAACATCAGCAACACAAATTCTTATTCCTGAGGGTCTTTATACACCCAATACCCTAACAACTGCTTTTAATCTTGCCCTTGCCCCATATACTATTACTGGTGCTATAAATGCTGGTTTTACACAGTGGGTTGTTACAAATGGTGGTGCGTCTTATGATGCTGGAGCAAATGCTAACTTTTTTATTAATTTTTGTGTTCTCGCATCTCCAATTGGTGCTGGTGCTAATAATGCTCCACTTTGCCTACAATCGGCTGGTAATACCACAAATGCTCTTGGTAATGTTGTATTTACAAAAATACCTATAAAATGGAAATCTCCGTATAATGGAAATCCATTTGATATTAATTCACAGCCATTTTTAGCAGGAACATCAATTCAAATGGAAACATCTGCTTTATCTCCTAATGTATTTATTCCTGGTGGTTCTCTCATTAAAAGCATTAAAGCCGATGCTCTTACAAGTGTATATAATCGTCGTGCTACACTTGAGGGTTCTGCTACTATATATAATAGACCCCAAGAGGCTACTATTATGCTTGAATTGACTACCGCTTTTGATCCGACAACAATTTCGGCTGGTGGTTATATTGATGATGGAAATACAATTAAAACTGTTGTAAATACTGACGTTCAATATACTATGAATAATGTTAGTATGGATGTTACAGTAGTTACACCACCCCCATCATACATTAGTGCGATGATGTCCGCTATTCAAAGTGGAGAGGGTATGGATTTTCCAATTAATGTTTTTGAAACTCTGAGAACAAATGTATTAAGTGGTGAGGCGGTCGTTCAACTCAATTTACCATATATTAATACAAAAGCACGTAGTATTTTAAGTGTTCCAACAGCACCAGGAACTACAAGTTTTTCAACATTTACTAATTGTGATTTACTAAGACCTCTCCATATGACTAAATATTTTTACACTTATTCAGGTGTTCGTCATCCATCTTTGGGTGTGGATACTACACGAGTTCAGTCAGGATTGGATAATGCTACTTATCGTCCAAGTTTGAGTCAAGAACTACTATCATCTCAAAAAGATAGTTTTGAATATTCTTTGGATAAACTCCGTTCTTTTGATGCTTACCGAGATGGTTACAAGAAAAAGGTATTTTTTGTAGGTCGCCCTCTTGGAACACTAAATTCTACATTTAACGTCCAAAATCAAAATTTATCACTAACTCTTGAGGCTACATCAGGAACTGCTATATCTAAAACGATGACTGTTAATAATTATTTATACTCAGAGAATGTAATTAAAATTACTCCAAGTGGTGTTACACTATTTAGATAGTTTGAAAAAAATATATATTTTTAATTTATATTAAATATATATAATGGATTACTTGAGTTATATTGAGGATGCTAATGCTGGAATCAATATGGATGATTATACAATATATAATGCTATAGATGCTTTGAATAGTATTCAATCAGCAAATTATGATGTTTTAACTCAAAAAATGGTTGGTAGCCAGTTAAATCAATCGGAAACAGAACAATTGGCTGAATCAAAAGCCTTAGGTCAGGCAATTCAAAATGGAGATTATTCAGCAGGGGCAACATCTGCTGGAACATTAATATTAGGTAGGCAAAAAGCATTTGATTTGGCTACAAAAACAAAAGATGCTATTTTTGGAAAATCAGAAACAGCAGATGAAACAGCAGATGAAACAGCAGGAGAAACTGCTGGAGAAACAGCCGAAACATCAGCGACCCCATTAGAATCTATGACGGCAAGTGCTGGTGGAGAATCAGTTGAAATGTCTGCGATGGGTTCATCCGCTTCTACCGCAGATGTTTTTAATCCTACTACTGGAGCAGGAGCAGAGGCCAACACAGCAACAGGAAATGTAGGTGAATTAGGTGAGGATACAGTAGCGATGTCCATGAGAACAGCAACTACAGATGCTCCAGGAATTACAGATACAACAGTTACATCAACAGTAGGAGAGGATGGTGGTATAATTGCTGACCCAATATCATCAGGTTCAGCAGTTCCAGTATTTGAAACAAGTATTCCTGCTGGTGGTATAAGATTAGGTGCTACTGCTGAGGGATCTGAGGAGGCAGAGGAGTTTGTTCCTCGTTTAGGTGAGGAAAGTGCTACAACAGAACAATTCGCAGGACAAACAGTAGCATCTCAAGGTGCTGATACAACTGCTTTATCAACAGGAACTTATACTGAAACTGGTAATTTGGCTACAACAGGATATACATCAACTACTGCTGAATCAGGGGGAATGTTCGCCACAGAGGGAACAGAAATGACTGCTATGGGTTCATCGGCATTACCAACAACAAATGTTTTAGCAGAACAAACAGGTGGACAGGGAGCAGGAGCAATTTTTGATAAATATGGAGTAAGTTCTACAGAGGCGGAGGGAGGTGTTGATGCTGGTGCTGGTGCTACTGCTACTGAGGCTGGTGCTGGTGCTACTGCTGAGGGTGTAGCAGTAGGAACTGAGGTAGGTGTTGAGGCTGGTGCTACAGCATTAGAAACAGCAGGTTTAGCATTACAAGCAATACCATTTGCTGATATAATAGGTGCTGGTCTATTAATTGGTGGAGCATCAATTGCGCCAATTATGGATGCTGTAGATAAAAAAAAAGAAAAGAAAGCAAAACATAAAGCGAAAAAGAAAGCGAAAGAAGCGGAACAACAGGCTCAGGCTCAATACGACCAACAAGTGGCTCAACATAATCAGGCAATTCAATCTTTGAATAGTAATCATCATTCTGCTATAACTGGTGGTATTCAGCAAACAACATCAACGGCTGTAGGTTCAGCATCATTTTAAAAAATATATAATATCAATATAATGGAGTTATACAATAACGATTGTCTTGATATTATGAATACATTTGAATCTGAAAGCATAGACTTTGTTTTCTGTGATTTACCTTATGGACAAACATCTTGTTCATGGGATTGTGAAATTGACCTTGAGAAATTTTGGAAAATAATTAATAAGATTACAAAAAAAGAATCACCAATAGTTTTTACCTGTTCAACAAAATTTGGGGTATCACTTATAAATTCTAATAAAAAGAATTTTAGATATGATTTAGTTTGGATTAAATCATCTCCTTGTGGATTTTTAAATGCTAAGAAAATGCCTATGAAAAAGCACGAGATGATTTATGTATTTTATAGAAAGTTACCAAAAATATATACAGAAAATATCAAATTACATCACAAACATAAATTTTTAGAAGAGAGAGATACATCTAAATATAAAGTAGATGATGAAAGTTGTTATGGAAAGATTGATAGACCTGATTTAATGAGAAAAAACGGAGAAAGTAAATATGACCCACCCTTACCAACCTCTATATGTAATTATGATGTTGATAAAAATGTTTATGGTGGAGGTAAAAAAAATAGGATTAAAATATCTAAAGATAAGAAAGACCATCAACAAAAATATGACCCACCACTACCAACCTCAGTTATAAAAACAGAGTTTGAAAGTAATAGTTTATATGGTGCTGAAAACAAAAAAATAAGATTTAAAAATAGTGAGGGGAAAATTACAAATGAAACTAATGGTGGTAGATATGAGCCACCATTACCAACATCAGTTATAAAAAATGAGGATTATGAAAATAGAGTTATCAACCCAAGAAATACTATAAAAACTGAGGAAAATTACGGCAAAGGATATTTAAAGAAAAAAGAAAACTTTAGAGCCTATAATCCTAAATTGGGTGCGAAAGGTGAGGAAAGTCATTTATATGAGCCTCCTTTACCAAATACTATTTTGGAAATAAAAAGTGAAAAAGGAAAACATCCAACACAAAAACCTACTGAATTAGTTAAATGGTTACTTAAATATTATACAAAGGAGGGAGATATTGTATTAGATCCGACGATGGGTTCAGGAACAACAGGAGTTGCCTGTAAGGAAATGAATAGAGAATTTATTGGTATTGAGAAAGATGATGATATTTTTAAAGTTGCTGAAAGCAGATTAAAATAACAAATATATATATGGAGGAGGATTATGAACTTGATACTGATTATATTTATATTGATAAAAAATCAAAAGATTATGAAAGATTATTATATATAAATTATTTTAATAAACATAGAAAGGATTGGTTTTTTAAAAACTTTAATATAGATGATTATGTTCGTGAGTTATTAGATTTTTTTAGTTAGTAAAATATTAAAAGGTTAAAAAAATGAACCTCAAATTAGTCTAAGATAATAATAAGAATAAAATAAGATAAAATGGTTAAATTACCTTTACCCAAAGACATTTGTGGCGAAATTAATTAATATTTATGTAGTCCGTCGTGTTTGGCTATACATTTTGATTGTTATGTTGGAGAAATAAAATGTGTAGGCGTTGATACTGTGTTAATGGCTCACGCACAAAGTTATTTAATGGCTGAGGATAATTATGGATTATATCAAGTAATAACTGATGATTGTTATGGATGGGAAACTAAATTTACTCCTTATGGTCGTTTTAGAAATACTAAAAATTTAGAAAAAGGAGGAGTTTATTGCTCTCACCTACCTAATAAATTTCATAAATCATTATTTGGTTTTAATGATGAGATGGTTGTGGTTGATGGTAGTTTAATGAAATATGAGGAGGCGGAGGGTTTCAGGCTGATAGATATGGAAAAAATGTATAGGCTAACCAATAATAAAAAATTACTATTTGAAAAGTTTGGAAAGGTTCTAAATAAGTTTCACGAAAAAAAATAAAAAAAAAATAAAAAAAAGATTTGGGTAATTTTGGGCGTAATTATCGCAGATTTTTTTTAAATTCACGGCGTTCGGCAAAAGATTAAAAGGGCAGGAATCTTATGTGATTTGAAAGTATGTATATGGATTTAATAATAATAATAATAAAATATAGTTTTG
>Ga0181413_1000277_pt1 | contig 15868 bp, 9 predicted proteins | sample 36SPOviralmetaG_FD_130111 | JGI IMG/M metagenome (GOLD analysis project Ga0181413, IMG submission 130111) | Marine viral communities from the oligotrophic San Pedro Time Series (SPOT) site, San Pedro Channel, CA, USA - 36 SPOT_SRF_2012-09-28 | ecosystem: Environmental > Aquatic > Marine > Strait... | reverse complement strand
TTAAATTGTTGCTAGATGCAGTAATTGTGTTGCCCATCGCATTGCCATGAACAGTACAATAATATCTTAATGAAGAAGGTGCATCTGACGGCACTGCGAATGTAACCTTTGCACCTGACGATCCAGCTGTACCAGTAACCGTAACGCCTGACGTATGGCTATTTCCGGAACCGTCTTTGAAAGCTAAAGGATGGTTTGCGTTACTGCTTGCACTCTGATCAAATATATACGTGTTTCCACGTACTAGAGATAATGTTGGATTGTTAACACCATCCACAACAAACACATTACTACCGCCTACACTAGCAACGGTAATCGTATAAGTTGTACTGCCTGTTAAAACTCCAGCAAGTGAATTGACGTTACTAATATTTGTTGAAACTGTGTTTACGGAAGTTATGCTTCCGCTTACGTTATCTATAGCTGTAACGTTTGCAGAGGTTGCTAATGTATTTAGGTCACTGACAAAATCACTTGTAGCCAGTGTATTCAAATCAGAAACAATATCTGACGTAGCGAGCGTGTTTATGTCAGAAACAATGTCAGACGTTGCTAGTGTGTTAAGATCTGAAACAATGTCTGATGTAGCAAGTGTGTTTATGTCGCTAACAATATCCGCTGTTGCTAATGTATTAAGATCACTAACAATATCTGATGTGGCTAGAGTGTTTAGATCTGAAACAATATCTGATGTGGCTAATAAGTTTATATCATTTATAACGTCAGTCACGGCTAAGGTGTTTAAATCCGAAACAAAATCAGATGTTATCAAACTAGCTTTTGCAGCAACGGATGTTATTTGGCTATCTATACCAGCAACCGTATTTATGTTGGTTGCATTTGAGTTTACGGCATTTATTGCTGTTTGATCTGAGCTCGTTGGCGTTGTACGGAGCCAAGCTGTTGTACCCAGGTTGTACACCATAAGCACATTATTGGTGGTATCGAAAAAGAGGGCTCCATCAATAAGGTTGTTTCCGTCGTTGTCCTGAGTAGGGTTGCCACCTGACGTAGACTTTGCGCCTAAGTACCGATCATCAAAACTATCTAGCGCAGCTTCCGCAGCTGTTTGTGCTGTTTCACTGGCAGTCTTAGCAGTTTCACTTGCCGTCTTTGCTGTTTCACTAGCAGTAGCACTTGTAGCTGCTTCACTTGCTTTCGTGGTTGCCGTTGCAGCACTTGCAGCCGCTGCTGTTTGCGCTGTGGTTGCAGATGCAGCATCCACAATAAGATCATACTTTGCACTGTTTGCATTTGTTGTAAGAGGCTGAGAACCAGAACTAGTATGCGCTGTGTTCACAATAAAAATATTATTAGTGCTAGTATCTTTAACTAAATCTCTTGCGTTATATGCAGTGCCAGTTGCCCAGTTGCCTCTGTTTGTACCTATCTCTTGGGCGATTGATAAGTTGCCAGATGCGTCAAAACTAAATAGTTTGTTTGCCCGGTCTGTAGCAGATACCGTAAACTCTGAGTTAGATATGACGTTTGTCCGTGAACCCTTGATAGTACGGCTAAGTTCTTCCTCGTGTTTTTGTGACATAAACACTAGTTTGTCTAAAGCTTCTTCTAGGCTTTCTGCTGGAAAAGGATCGTTAGCAACTAGGTCTAAACCTTGCGTAAGCGGTTGCGCGCGTAAAATGACTACAGTAACACCGCTTGCCGGGGCAGAACCAAACACCACATTACCGCCACTAGCCGACCCTACGCCTGTAACTGTATAGTGCGTTGTTATCGTTTTGACAGTTTCTGTTCCGTCAGCTGCGCGCAAGATAACTGTAAGATCATCTTGATCGAATATCTTAAAACTATAAGCAAACGTAGTGAGCGATCCATTACCGCTGTAGCTTACTTTACTTGTACTGCTGCTTACTGTCATAGCAATTCCTTACCTTGCTGCCCTAATACCATAATTTAAACCAATTGTGTAGTCTTTCATTCAATCGCCGCTGAATAACGTGGCGCTCTTGTTGGCGCTGTATCACCCGGACCCCACCAGTACTTTTGTCCAAAATCTCTACGATACTTTGTTTCTGCCCTACGAAACTTAGACCGCGCTTTTGGATCTGTCATAAGCTGTAGCTGATCCCATACTTTGCGCTCTAACGCTAACCTTGCATACCACAAAGAAGATCCCGGCAAGTATCTTTGCGTAAACTTAACTAGCTCTCCAGCTGCGTTTGTATCTTGACCAGTAGCAGCTTGATACAAATTATGTATTGTAAGTTTTTGCAAATCTGATCCAAAACTAAAAACAGGACCAGCTATCGTTTCTCCTAAACTTGCGTCAAATCTATTTGTGCCGGAAAAAAGAAAATCTCCAAAGATACCTAAACCACCACCTTGCATAAATGCAGCAAACCAAAACTTTGCAGTTTCTTCGCTGTCACCAAACATATCTCGCGGATCTCGCCCTTTAGATATTTCTTTAAGTTGCATAGCTAAAGCACCCATCATTGTAGTAGAGATAAGTAAGTTAGCGTAATAACCGCCTTTGCTTGATGTTTTATCTAACGTCAGACCTCGCATTAGGTGTGTGTTTACAACAGTAACGCCAAAGTTTTTGTACATGGCAACTGACCGCAACGTTTCACCAGTAAATGTACCCGGTTGTGTTTCACCTGTTAAAAAAGTACGACCACGAATAGAGTTAGATGGTACAGCAAAGTTTGTTTCAGTATTAATCATTTCTAAATACCGGGTAGCTACACTTTCTATTGTAGGCGCGTCTAAATCAGTGCGTTCCATAATATCAGTAGGGCGAATAAACTTTGCGCTTTTTTCGTCATACGGAGTTGTTGCACGTATAATATCCCATTCCGATTGGTTAATGTTGTAACGCTGCAAAGTGTCTTTAAAGTTTTTTTCTAAATCTTTAAAACTTCTTCCAGCCATCCGAGCAACGGAACCTTGGAACTCCATGCCAAACGCCCAACGTCCAGCGGTAGTAAAAGGAGATAAAAAAGAAGCGCGCATTACAAAGTCTGACACACGCCTTGTTATTTCTGGCCCAGACATATCACCTACATAACGCATTTGCCCGGCAGCTAAACTTGTCCAGCCTTCTGCAATTAAGCCACTGCTTATTGCTAACTCACCTTTTTGTTTAGCGTTCAATGGATTAACAAACTCTAAATATTGTTGCAAAGTTCTTGTTTGGCTTAATCCGCTAAATTGTCTAGCTAGTCTTTGAAAATTTATATCTGTAATAGCTGCTAAAGACGTTGCCCCTAACTGTGCCGACTGTATTACTTGACGCAAACCAGCAAACGTAGAAGCAACCACTCCATTTATAGGCGCATTATTTCTACCTGTAACAGCTTTATACATTTCATCAATTTTTTTGTTTGCTCTAACAGCCGCGTTTTCTGCTTTTAAATCAATATCACCAGATATACCTTTTACTTTTGCTTTTTGGGTTAGCGTTTGTTTAAGAAAACTTGTAGTAGCATCTGGATTAGGACCAAGTATTTCCATCATTGCAATGTCACGCGACATATTTTTCGTGTGAGCAATCATTGTATCGTACACGTTTGGATCACCAAATTCATTTTGGTATTTCATCCAACTATCAGCATTTTTAAAAATTAAAAACCTGTGATCTTGCCGGGCATTTGCTAAAGATTTTCCACGCCCTCCAAGACCTTTTTTAAGTTTATTAAATCCTTCTGCAATAATACTATCATAAACATCATTTAGCGCTATTTCTAATTGAAGATCATTAAGTGGTAATCCTGTTGTCTGATCTAGCATTTCTGTTTTATTTAGTAACGGCGCAATTTTTGTTTTCCATTGTTCACGCCCAGCTTTTGCTATAGAAAACCTATTATGCGTCTGAGGAAATCCATAATTTTTTTTCTTTGCAATATTAGCACCAGCGCGATTAGCTCTTTTACGCAACATTTCATGTGTGCTTGTCCAAGCTTGTGCAAGTTCTTTTGCACTTACATCACCTGTATTTTCACCAAACGCTTCTCTTATTAAATTCTTAAATTTTGCTTTATTGCGAACATTACCTATTACATTGCGGCGAAACGTACTAAGTATTTTGTGCATATTTGCATTAGCAAAACCAAGAATAGCCTCTTCTCTTTGTGCAACACTAGAGAATTTAGAATTATTATCTTGCTCATATAAAGCAATTGCACCAGCATTAGGATCTTTTTGACCTAACCTATTTGTATAATTATCAATGTCTTGCAGCCGACCTTGCACTGTACGCATCTGCATTATTTTTTGACGCTTGCTGTGCATCTTTTTGTTTTTAATTTCATTAAACGCATCTTTGCCAGCTTCTGCTTCGGCAGCTGTTTCACTCATTTTTCCCTTGTGAAACTCTAACTGTTGCTCGTACACTTCACGCACTTGATCCGCTTGATCTCTTGTAATCTCGTTTCCGTTTTCTAGATCATCAATACACTTTTTAAAACTCATAACGGACACCTTGATATTGCATCAACCATTGCATCATCTTGATCTATTTCATCAAGAAGCTGCCTAGCTGTTACTGCGTTAATTTTAAAGTCACCAGTAAGATCATCAATTTCATCCAAACTTTCTAATGGAAATTTTTCATCTAACAAGCTTTCGCTAATAGTAGGTGTGTCTAGCTCCTCAAAGCTTTCAGAGATCTCTCCAACAGTAGTTGGCCTAGCGGTCCGTCTAACTTCCGGGCCGCTTTCAACTCCACCTCTTCTAAGTCTAATACTCGTGTCTTTGAGGAGTTCCCCGGTTTCTGTGAGGACTTCATGGTATCCGTCTTGAGGTCCGTTGTTGTCGATCCTGTAATAGCCATCTGCTATACCTTTCTGTTGCACTGCATTAAAAGTTTTGCTTGGGTTTTCACCTACTTTTACTACATATTTTGGGTTTACTAAGCGACCTTTTGATGCAAAGCGTTGCAACATACGCTGCATTGCGTTGTCAAAAGATACCGCCATATCGACTACTTCTATACTATAGCCCTTTTGTTTAATCATAGAAATAGCGTCTTGTATACTTTCTGCTTTGCCGCCTACTTTTGGCAACACAATATTATCACCTTCTTCTAACAAAGTTCTAAGCAAAAGGTTTGACATTAAAGAACTTTCTTCATGGATTGCATTTGCACCGATACCACCTTCGTATTCTGGCAATAGCCTCTTTGCTTCATCTGCATCGACAATAGACGCACCCATTTTGCGCGCTATAGGATTAGCAAACGTACTTTTTCCGGCAGCTGGTGGCCCAAGTATAATTACTGCTTTCTTTTCTTTTCTAATAGCATTAGCTGGTAAATCTATCTTATCATCTATCCAGCCTAGACTGCGCGCTGTTTTAACCATATCGCGCATAGCATCGTCAAAAGTACCGTTGTTACTACCGTCAACAATGTACTGTCGTTGATTAAACCAATTTGACATACTTTCTACATCGTTTTCATCTTTTGGAAAGCCCGGCATTTTATTCGTTTCGGGCCTAGTTTCCATATCTTCAACGGCTCTTACAATGTAAGGATGTCGTATTAAAGTTTCATTATTAGGATTATTTTTAAGTTGCCGCTGAAAATCTAATTTGTATTCATCAAGTATTTCATTAACATCTAGATCTTGACGCAACCCGGCATCTAATATTCTAGCTTGTTCCTCTGCACCTTCGCTAAAGAGACTGTCGAATTTGTCTAGCTCAATTTCCTCTGCATCTGTTCGTATCTGAGGGATTTCTTCTGGAGCATCGAAAGAGCGTCCAGCATCGCTAATTTCTGCGCGGTCAAACTCGCCATCTGAAATTGCTCGTCGGACATCCTCGACAAAGCTTGTTGTAGAGCGGTTGTAGTTCCCGGTTTCTTTTGCTTGCCTTGCTGCTGCTGTAAGAGCTTCTGAGAGGTTGCCCTTCCTGTTTGCTTGGCTTTGGAGGAGCGAGATCGCTTTGCCATCGTTTGTTGCCCTTCTTTTGTTTGCTTCGTTTGCTAGTTTGTTACCTTCATCTTCCAGCCTGTCTGCATTTTTAATTAAATTCTGAAAAGAGTTTTTATCTTTGCGTAGTTGTTTTTGCGCCCGGTCTAAAACTCTTGCGCGTTCGGCAAACAAGCTTTGCGTTAATACTTCTTCACCAAATAAGTTTTCTTGCGTTTCGCTAACAAGTTCTGTTTCGCGTACCTGACGCACTATAGCCTCTGCTTGAAACTCATTAGATGGTTCTGTTTTTGACAATACATCTAACGCTGCTTTTTGCATTGAAGCATCATCTGACATTAGCCTACCAACAATAGCTGCGTAGTTTGGCGCAACTATTTCGTTTTTAACCATGCCCCACGCATCATCTGACAACTGTGACAAGTCTCTAGCCTGTCGAACAAATGCAGATTTTGGCGGTAGCTCAGTAATTCTATCCGGGTTTATGCGTAGTATCTTTGCTGCATCTATAACAGTGCCAGTACCTTCAGCTATATTTTTAAGTGCAGCGATAACAGTTGCTTCATCTGGCGTAATGCCATCTTTCTCACGCAACCTAAAACCTACCATACGCACATCTTGCTTAGGATCTTGGTCCATAATACGCTTGGCTAAACCTAGCCGCTGGTGTCCATCTGCTACGAACAAACGACCATCAGCGTATTCATACACTGTAATCATTCCAGCTTTTATTGGATCAAACTCTGTTACACCTTCTAACCTATCGGTAACACCGTATATGTCACCACCTTCTTTAAACTGAAATGTCTTGGCATCTACATCAATATCGCGTGGATTAAACTCTTCAACTACTCCACCTATATTGTTAGCTTGGTTTATATTTTCTGGTATTGTTACTTGCGCTTCAGTATTGTCTGAAAGCTTTGGCATTTCACCATCGTTAATAGCAACCGTTGCTTCTCTTAATCTGGATTGATGTTCTAGCTCTCCGGCAGCTGTTTTTTGTAATGGATTGCTTTCACCTATAGATTGTGTCGCTTCCTCTAATATTTCAGCTGCTTGCTGAATATCTGTTTTCTTTCCCCGGCTTAAAACTTGTGCGCCTTTTTTCGCTTGCTCTACTGTAAGCCCTATAGTTTTGCCACCGATTTTTAAACCAATAGGAAACGCTCCACCAATTACAGCAGCACCACCAACGTTAGTTACAAAATCTTCCCAAGTGTATTCTAATCCTAAACTTTCATACCAATCTTTTACACCGGGTTGCTGTATTGCCTCGACACTAGCATTAGTAATCGCCTCTCCAAACACAATACCTAAAAAACCTTTACCAAGCCTAGCAGCTGGTATTGCCATAAACGATTGGTTAATAGGATCTTCAGCGCCCGAACCTAAAAAACCTAGCAGCCTGCCGCTTGCCGCACCAATACCCGGCGATCTCTCCGTTAGTTCAGCTAGTTCGCCTTGCTCAGAAAAATATTTATTTCTTGCTTCTTGACGCCAAATATCATCACGCCCTGTATCTAATACAGTGTTGACTATGTTTTCTGGCAAAACATCTTGGTTTTGTTTAACATATTTTTCTATTTGTTTTATTTCAAAATCGTAGCGTTGTGGTCCGTAATATCTTGCTGCTTCACCCGAAACTATTTCAAAAACATTTGGCCTAATGTAATTACCGGGATTTTTAAAAGACATACCAGTTACATCTTGTATTTCTTCAACAATCGGCTCCCATGCGTCTTTTATATAGCGCTCTTCTGATGATCCACTTTGCATTAAGCCAGCATCAAAAGCTTGAGAAAGGTTTTCTAAAAACCCACCTAACGGTTTACTTGCTCTAGGAGCAGAGGCAAACGCCAGTTTATTTACTTCGTTTGGTAAATAGCTAGCCATTAATTATCTTCCGGGTAATCTTTAATTAAATTTAATACGCCTTTAACAACAAACTTATTTACTTTTAAATTGTTTTGTCGTGCGTATTCTTCTATGTCGCCAGACGTAAGGGCTGACAACTCAAGCGCTTCTTGTTTTAAACTTTTGTGTATTTGTAATGCGTAACGCGCTTCCATTTTTAAATAGTCTCGTTCTTCTTTTCCGTCTATTTCTAATTCATCAAATTCATCATCAATTAAAAGAAAATTACCATTAAGTTTTTTTCCACCTGTAGAAACTTTAGAAGGTTTGCCGGAAGTATCAGGACCAATACCAGCTAGATCTAGTATTTTGTTCATTCTTTTTATTTCGCTTTTTGTTTGCCCTACAGTTGTTCTGCCGTAATCACCGATTGTTTTTGATCTTCCGGGTACGGTTTCAAACTGCCGTGAAGATGTAGATCCCGGTAATGGTTTGCTGCTATTATCTACAGGTTCATTTGTAACTTGCGCCGCACCTACCGCACCGCTGCCACCACCCTCTACTTTAACAGCTGGTAGCCTAGACGCTGTTACAAGCTCTTCCATAGTAAACATAATATCGTTGCCATCGTTATCAGTCATAACACCAAAATCGCCAGATCCATACTGACCACGAATAACACCGTAAACAATTTTACCGTTTTCACGACCAAGCGCTTGTAAACTATATCCATCACCATCTTGTATCTGATTGAAAAGCTCTTCATCTATTAAGGTGCTAGTAGCTATTGCGCTAAAATTTTCTCTTGTTATATCTTGTAATGCTTGCTCTACTTCTTCAGATGTTCTATTTGGTGGCAAGATAGTTTGCACATTTAAAACTTTTTGCACACCACCAGCTTTGCCGTTTGTTCCACTTGCAATCTGCACAGCTTCAATCCAAAGATCTTGGTCATATTCCTTTTCAACCCTACGTGATAACACTTCTGCGTAATACGCTAGTGCAACATCTTTAATATTCTTTTTTAAATTTGCATTAAGTTCACCCGGCAACAATTCATACGCTGCGCCAATAACTTCAAACATTGTGCTTTCTGCTTCACGCATATCACCGCCCTCTATCGGCACACCGTTTGCGTTTATTTCTTCTATACCTTTAAATATTACTTCAGCTTGTGGCATAAGCCCATCTTGCATAAGACCAGCAACGTGCATCGTGACAGGCGCTTGCCCAGATAGTTGCTCAAGCACAGACCCGGCGTGTCTGCCAAAAATTTGGTTCACAGTAGTAATAGCTCGCATTTTTTCTAAAGCCGTACCTTTGTTTAAACTTGGAGCATATTCAGCTACTTCTGTTGGCGTAAGAAATTTTATAGGACCATCAATTTCGTAATGACCGTGTATCGCAATCGCATCGTTTATTCTTTTAGAAATCCCGGTGTTGTCAATACCACCTGTAAAGTTAGAACTTTGTATTGCTTGTGGAGATAAATCTATTGGAGTTATATCTACAGACCCTACCGTAGACGCATAACCTACAGGATCAGATTTAAGTTGTTTCTCCATGTTTGCTTTGAAGCCGCGCAAAAACTCTAGACCTAGACTTGCCTGACCTTCTGTAAGATCTGGCCTTTCTAAGCTTTTTATTAAATCATCTATCCCTTTAGCGTTACTTACACCTTTTACAGCTTGGGAAAGATTGTTTAAAAAACTTAAATCAGCAAGACCTTGTGTAAGTTGCGCTTGATCTGCTTCTTCTAAAAACGGCATAGTCTGTTGTGCTAAAGCTTGTAACTGATCTATTGCGCCATCAGGTAACGACAAACCTTTTTGTATTGAAGAAGTGTAATCAGTTACTGTGGACATAGCTTCTTTGCCAGCCTGTATATTTACCCTTTCAAGTTTCTTTTGTTCAGCTGATCGAGCATCAAAAAACGCTGCACCAGCGCCAAGACTTTGCAATAGTTTCGCCGCATCATTCATCGGCAACATCTCAAGCAAACCAATCTGCAAACGCCCGGCTTGACTATTCGCTAGCACACTTTCTCTACCGTCTGCTCTTTCTTCATCTGGCCTACTTTGCAATTGCTGTAACTCATTTAGAGTAAGTCGTAACTCCTCTAGATCTTGTACAGGTGTGCCGCTGCTGTTGAGCGCTGCACGTATGTTGCCAAGAATACCATTGTACAAAGCATTGTACTCTTGCTGCTTTAATGCACCGGGATTGCCTAAACCTAGCTGTGCAAGCCTAACAGAGTTAATGCCAAAGTTATTTGCGTGGAGTTTTGCTTCGTTTAGTTCTTTAGCGTTTGCAATGTTTTGGGAAAACTGCACCGCTGCATCGGCTCTTGTTTTCTGCGTAGCTGCATCAAGCTTTGTATCTATCGTACCGCGTAAGCTATACCTATAGGTTAGCTCCATCTGATTAAAACGATCAGTTAATATACGTTGACTTTCTCTATCCCTTACACCGTCGAGCAAATCTTCTCTAGCTGTTTTACTAGCTAGCGCCCACTGCCCTTCTTCTTCTTTACCACCCTCATTGAAAACTGAAGAAAGTTCTCCCGGCTCAACTCTTGATAGTCTGCGCGCGTCCTCTCGCAGCGTTTCTTCACCAGCGAGTAACTTTTGATTTATCTGTGCTTCCCTAGCAGCTTTGTATCGCGTAGCGGCAAACTCACCAAGCTGGCTGGTGGCAGCTTTAAACACACCAGCTTTAGCTTCTGCCTCTCTAATAAACGGTGCAGCACTTGCTCTTGCTCTAAAACTACGGCCCGGCGCTTCGCTTGTGGGTGTGCTACCAGCACGATAGATAGGTATACGCATTAATATTTACCTTTTATTAAGCAATTTTAAAAGCATCAGTATTGTAGCCAATACGCGCAGCAGAACCAAATCCAGCTATCAAGCTTGCTGTACCTTGCGATCTTAATGCAGCAGCTGATGCACCAGCTTCCATACGCGATAACTGCGCTGTTAGTCTTGTATCTTCTTGAGCATCGTTTATCTGCATATTGGTAACGTAGTTATTAAACTTGTCTACAGCAATTTCATAATCGCTTTCTCGCCCACCCTCACGTAAAACTTGCATTGGTGTACCTACAGCAATATCAACACCAGCATAAGCAAACCCGGCTACAGCCTCACCTTGCGTTTTGCGAAACGCCATACGCTTACGTTTGTTAGAAATAAGCACATTATTATTAATAATAGTGCGTTGATTTTCTAGTAGATTAACATCACGCTCAATGATTTTTGCGTTAAACTCACCAACTCTTGCAGTCGCTGCCGCTGCTTTATTTGCAGCTTTCTTGTCTGCTATGCCGCCAAGAACTGACGAACCCATCATTAAAAATGGCAGTGCATCCATTTTGCGTACCTTTCGTAATCTAAACCATCTGGCCCATACTTGTGCATTACACCTTCGCTAGTAAAGCCTAAAAACTTTGCAAGCTTATGTGCATTTGTAAAATCTGACCTGACAACAGCTTGTACTCTTGTCAGTTTCAGTCTTGTTATGGCGGCATCTAACTCACGTTTAACTAAACGTACTGTCTGTATTCGCTTGCCGTTCATTTCTCGCGTAGGCAAAAACCATGCTTCTGCTACGCCTTCCCATAAAGGCGCTAGACCTGTAACTGCGTAAACCTTGCCTTTGTCTATAAGTGCCAAGCCTCTACCCGGTTGTAAATAAACAGGCATTGCAGAAAGGACTAAACCTAACTGCGAATTGTTTTGCAACGGAACACGATCCGCTACATCTAAAACATGAACTTTACTAAGTGGTCTTGCTATCATTTATCAAAAGTATTCATCCTTGGGTACAGCGCTAATACCGTTAAGGGTAATGGCTGCGTCTGTTGTAAGTATATCCTATCATCATCGTCAAAGCCACCGGGAAACTCCACATCTTTATCACCTGAGAATAAAGGTACAGCAGCATCCATATCCATTGAGCTATCACGGAAAAATATACGATCCATTTCGGAACTATCATTACCTACTTCTACACCCACCGTTTCAAACAATCTTACTGTAATACCGTGTATTCTTTTTGGCTTGCCTTGACTTGTGCCATCAGAAGATCCGCTTTCGATCCGTAGAGTTTGCATATTAGAAGTGTATCCATATCCAATAGCTGCGCTAGTTGCTGAGAAATCAAGTGCTATAGATGCGCTTGATACAGTCTTATTTGCATGACTTGCACCGTTAGCAAGTACAGAAACAGTTTCACCTTCTAAATGGTACAGCGTACTAAAACTACTTACTGCACCACCCGAATAAGATAGCCCACTATCTACAAAAAATGCTGCTGTTGTTGTGCTGCCAAAATCAAAATCCTTCATGCGTTCTACATATCGCCGGGTAACACTATTGATAGTGCGTTTGACAATCATGTATAACTCGTCATTACCTGTATCTGTAGGCAAGGTTGCAATGCTTTCTACTACAGCTTGCCCACCAGAAAAACTACCGCCGATTACGTGTTTATGCCAAGCAACAACTTGCTCTTCACGCCGATACGTTAAACCTACCAACGCACCATCTGAACGAATAGCCCATACAATATTCTCTGGTTCTTGTTGATACGCAAAACTTTCTAAGCCACCTTCAGTAATATGCTCTGCTAACACTGTAAGATCCGGCGCTTGATACCCGGCAGTGTTTACCTCACCAATATACTTAAACTCACGCACCTTCCTGTTGCCGCGTTGCAGAAACAACGTAACATCTGCGACCTGTACAGGCTCTGTATTAGCCGATCCATAGTTAGAATACTTACGAATTTGCGTTGTAGTGGGCGTAATAGGGCCGTCATTTGTAGTTGTAAGCACGTACTCACCGCCGGAAGTACCTATCGTTAGCACTCGCGTAGCTGATAAATACCTAATATTATTTACTTGGTTAGATGCAATAGTGTAAATTAAAGCATCATCTGCATTTGTTCCTGTATGGAAATTGAGATAATCAGCGCTTTTGCTAAACCATATTGTTTGTGGCTGGTTATTAGATGCAGCAAACACTAACCGTTGCTCAAAGAATGTTACAACACTTGGATAATTATCGCTCCCTACCAAAGAAGGAGTGGAGTTTTCGTTTATTGTAGGCGTGGCAAATGTCCAAGCATTGTGGTTTGTACGTGACAAAGTACGAATTGCGTAACTTGGATGCACAAAATACATAACATCAGCACTTTGAGCAAAACGTAAATTAAATATATCAGCCGCTGCGTATGGCGTTGCTACTTCAAATATTTCATCTACTGCACCGCCGGATGTATAAGTCGTAAAATTTGTTGTGTTAATGTTGGTTCCAAACAAATTCTGCAATGTGAATGTGTTTGTTGTAACGTTAGCCACTTTATAATTACGACCATTTAGTTCTGTCATACCGCCGACATTATCTAAAAATATTTCATCGCCGTTGCTGTAGCCATGAGAAGATATTGTTACTACGCCGGGGTTTGCTTTTGTAACAGCTGTAATGTTTTGTGCAGATCCTTTTAAAACCTGAGAACCATTGCGGTACACACGCATTATCTGATCGCCAAACACAAGTATGTATGTGTCTGTTGTTTTAAACTGAAATGGTATTAGTCTAGTTTTGACACTGCTATCTTTTACAGTGCCAAGATACTGCGTACCCGGCCTACGTGTTACACCACCATGAGGTTGCACTACCATATTAGTTAGATCTGACAAACCAGCCTTGTACTTTTCTAGCGTAATACGCCCTTCTAGGCGTGGCGATATTTCACCAGCTGTAAATGTACTTAATGAAGGTGCGGATCTCGCCATTACATTCTTGCCTCAATGAAGTCATTAGCTTCGATACGTTCTGGCGCACCCTCAGTTGCGTCTTGAAACGTACTTTCTTTTAGTTTTCTATCGTAATCAGCTGCACATAACTGTCTTACAGTAGTAGATCCTGTAATTGCATACGATATTTCATACGCTAATCTAGCCGCTAATGTTTCAATTATCCCGGCATCGTACTGTTGTGGGTCCGTAATCCGGGCAACATACTTGATTTTTGCAGTACCTTCGTCTGTTAACAGCTTACGACCCTCAATAATAAACGCCGGAGTATCGCTATTGCTTCTCATGTTATCATAAGGAAACGTTAGCGTACCATTACTAAACTCTAAAACACGCAAGCAATAAGGATCTGTAGGCAGCGCATATTGTTTACCATAACCATATGTAGGCGCTGTACTCTCTTGTGCTAGCTCTGCCCTACGAATTAAACAATTCCAAGGATGCGATCTAAACACACTATCTCTTACCGCTTCGTATCGCTGGTTTACAATGCGCGCTGGTTTGCTGTTTTCATCTAGCGCAGTAATATTAGATGCACCTAAACTGTTAAGCGCATAGTTAGCAATATCAACGGTACTTGTCATTCTCTATCTCCAATAAAAAAGAGGGGGCGCAAACGCGCCCCACTCTATTAGTCTAGAACGTACTTAACAGTTAGTTCAACAGTACCAGTGCCAGCGCCACCGCCCATTGTAACCGTTACAGGTACACCGTCTTCGTTAGCATCTAACTCTGTGCCGGAGCCTAGAGCTAGTGTAGCGATTACGTCTACCTTTTGCGCTGATGTAGAAGCCGCAGCCGCTTTATAAGCCGCCGCTGCTGCGCTTACCGCTGTACCAGCTGCGTTAGTATGTGCAGCATAGCCAACAGACAAGGTTGTTCCCGAACCCATTGCATCATGTGCAAGCGATCCTTCTAACAATCTTGCGCCATCAGGCATGATAAACATCTCAATAACGTCACCAGACGCTAAAGAAGATGCCTCATAAGTACCATGAGCAACTCTAATTCTGCCGCTCATTTCGTTTGCTTTGTTCATCACGGCTGGTGTAGCTCGTGAATTAGTGCGTTGTGCTGAATAAACAGTAGCCATTAGTCAACCTCCTTATTCGTTACACGCAATTTCTACTACTTTACTTTCTTCCATGCGTGTAGCACCGATAGACTGACAGTAATAGACTTGCGTTGAGTAAGATTTATCAGCACGTTCATCAATACGAGCAGATGGTTCTTTACCAATTGCTAGCTTGATACCGTCACTGGCAAAAGCAATAACCTGACGGTCACTGTTGCTGTCAGTGTTCAAACGATTAGATACGATAAAGTTAAAACCAACAAATGAGTTTAACTCACCTGTAGCCAAAGCCTTAACAGTATTAAAATCACTTGACGTTACGGTTGTATTGTTAAGCAGATCAGAGATTTGCTTTGGCGATACAATTATGTGCCGTGTGATTGATGGATCAACAGAGTTTGCATCTAAGGTTTCTTTTGCACTTAGAAGCTTTGCAATAGTTAACCCGGCGCTGCCATGTGCAATTTTCTGTCCAGCTGGAAGCGCTGTAGAAGTGCTGCCATCTTTACCAGTAGTTGACGTACCGAGAGCCGCAGTGATAATTACATCATCCATTGCTCTACCCATAGCTGCCGCTGCTGCCCTAGAATAAGTAGATGTTGGATCAGCTAGCAAACGTACTTTGTCTGCATCGTCGATCAAATCTGCGTATTCATAGTCTGCCATTGTTACCATCCGTCTGCTGTGTGGTGTTTCCACCAAAGGCGTATCAGCATGGCGTGAAGTTCGTAGAACAGCTGCCGCTGCACCTACTTGGTCGAAAAAAGCTTTTTCACCGTTCACACTTTCCGAGTCTACTGCATCTCGCAGCAACGAACCCATTTGCTGTGATAGCATTTGGATATTCGCGGAAAACTGTTGAACAAAAGCTGTAGTAATCTGAGTAGACATAAGTCTCTCCTTTACAGTTTAGGTTTAAGTTTGCTGCGCGTGGTTATCCCTTTCGGGGCCAATGCTACTAATTAGGTTAGCTACTCCGCTTGACGCACAAGCTTGACGTTCTGGGCCTTTCGGTTATCCAGTAAAATAAGAACGTAAGTGCAAAGCTTCATCAATATAATTTTGATGTTCAGCGTGGAATTTATCCCAATAGGGAGATCCTTGTTGAACAACTTCATTATATCGCTGTTTTGCATCTTGCGAACTCATAACCATTTCAGTCGTTTCACCGACTAAATTATCTTCTCCTAGAAGTTCAGCTACTTTTGTAAACGCTCTGACAAT
>Ga0181413_1000276_pt1 | contig 15903 bp, 20 predicted proteins | sample 36SPOviralmetaG_FD_130111 | JGI IMG/M metagenome (GOLD analysis project Ga0181413, IMG submission 130111) | Marine viral communities from the oligotrophic San Pedro Time Series (SPOT) site, San Pedro Channel, CA, USA - 36 SPOT_SRF_2012-09-28 | ecosystem: Environmental > Aquatic > Marine > Strait... | reverse complement strand
GGTGGCGGGGTTAGCCTACTACATGGCTATGAAACGAGCACCAGATCGTATTCAAATGTTGAAGTCAGTTTATGAAGAAGAGTTCCAACGTGCAGCGGACGAGGATCAAGGTCGAACACCTTTGAAGTTGCAGCCTAGTTTGAGTTATCTGAGGGTGTAATGTCCTACGCTAGTGGTAAACATGCTTATGGTATATCGGATCGGTCAGGTCGCCGTTACCGTCTTCGTGAGATGAAGACAGAATGGACTGGCGCAAAGGTCGGTCCTGATGAGTTTGAGACTAAACATCCACAGTTGTTTCCACCAAGAGCGTTTCCAGATCCACAAGCTTTACGCGGCCCCAGACCAGAGACAGGGTTGTCAGAACAGAGGGCTATCCAACACGGGTATAATCCTGTTGGTTTTAGGGACATACCTGGAATTACGCCTGCTAATAATTTAGTGGCATTAGGTCAAGTTGGCGTAGTGGTTGTAAATCCAGAAGATTCCGAAGATTTCGTTACAGGAATCACCGCAATTGGAACAGTAGGTAGCGTTACTATTATAGATGATGCAGCGACTTTTGATAGTACGTCAGCTACTTTAGATTCAACTTCACAAACATTTGATGAGGGATAGAACATGGCAAAACAAACAGTAGGTATTGGTTCATCTGCAAATGATGGAACAGGTGATACTCTTCGTGCAGGCGCAGATAAAATCAACGATAACTTTAATGAGATTTATGCTGCATTAGGTAATAGTTCTAATGTTCTTACTGATATAATAGACAGCGCAGGTCTTCTTGATGTTAGTTCTGGTGCAAACAAAATCGTATTTTACTACGCCGCTTTAGGTGATTTACCAAGTGCATCGACATACCACGGCGCTGTGGCACATGTGCATGCGACAGGGGGTCTGTATTTCGCGCACGGTGGGGCATGGATTAGATTAAATGATGAAACGACTGGCCCTGTAACTAAGTACACCACAGGTACAAACGGATCATCTGCTTACACCTTTACTGGCCCTGGCGCTACGTCTGGAGATAATCCAAACTTTACTTTCTACAAAGGACATACTTATCTTATAGATAACACGGCTAACGTAGGAAGCCATCCCTTGCAAATTAGAACATCTAATGGTGGATCTGCTTTTACCACGGGTGTAACAGATAACTTCAATTCAACTACAGGGTTGACACAATTTATTGTACCACATGAACCAAGTGATACCTCCTTAGTCTATCAATGTACTAATCATAGTGCTATGGTAGGAAACATAACAATAGTGTGATGACATGAGCTTTACATACGATCAACTTAAAACAGCTATTCAAGATTATACGGAAAATGATGAAACAACTTTCGTAAACAATCTTTCTTTATTCATAAGACAAGCTGAAGAAAGAATATTAAAAAGCGTACAACTTAGCCTTTTTCGTAAAAATGTTACAGCATCTTCTACGGCAAGTAATAAATTTTTAGCTTGTCCAAGTGATTTTTTGTCTCCGTTTTCTCTTAGCCTTGCGGGAACAGATGGGGATAAATTCTTTATAGATTTTAAAGATCCTAGCTTTGTGCAGACATATACTCCAGACGCTACGACTACGGGATCTCCAAGATATTATGCTGTTTTTGATGTTGATAACTTTATATTAGCGCCCACGCCAAATACCACATTCACCGCAGAGCTTCATTATTTTTACCGCCCTGCAAGTTTAACTGCGGGATCGGGTAGTGGAACAACTTGGTTAAGTCAAAATGCTGAATTATCACTTCTTTATGGGGCGCTTGTTGAGGCTTACATTTTTATGAAAGGCGAACAAGATATGATGACATATTACGATAAAAGGTTTACAGAATCTTTAACTGGTTTAAAGATGCTTGGAGAGGCAAAAGAAACTACAGATGAATATCGAACAGGGAAAGTAATTAGGGCAAAACAATAATGTTTAAAATAGATGTAAGTGTACCACAGAATAAAGAAGTTGTAGGCGTAAGAACTACGGATAATCGTGGATTTACACCAGAAGAATTAGCGCAGCAATGCGTTGAAAAAGTAATTTCGGTTTCGGATCAGGCTCATCCTGGTATACGAGACCAAGCTCGTGCTTTCTCAAAGCACGTTGAAAAGCTTGTTGAATATTATTTAAGACAAGCTATTCGTAGTGACCGAACAACAGTGTATAATGCGCTTGTTGATGCAGGTCATCCCCAACTGGCTGAACTTATAAGGAGACTTTAATATGGCCTTTTCTGGAAACTTTATGTGTACTTCATTCAAAGAAGAACTTTTGGAGGGAAAGCACGATTTTACTAATGGGCAAGACACTTTTTGTATTGCTTTATATACAAACAGTGCCACCTTTACTGCGGCTACCGCCACTGCTATTTTTGGTACAGGCAATAACGAAGTTGCCACCTCTGGTACTTACACAACAGGTGGACCTTCTGGTGCCACCTCAACAAACTCATTGACGAATGTTACCCCAACTTCCTCTGGTACTACAGCTTTCACAGATTTTTCAGATAAAACATTTACATCTGCAACTATTACTGCTCGTGGTGCGTTGATATATAATACTCAAACAGGGGGTGGATCTAACACGGCAAACTCAGTTGTTGTCTTGGATTTTGGTGGTGATAAAACATCTACATCAGGTGATTTTCAAATTGTGTTTCCCACAGCAGATGCTTCTAGTGCGATTATTAGAATTGCTTAAATATGGTTGTATTAGCCAATAGAGTAAAGGTTGCCACAAGCACCACTGGTACTGGTACGATAACGCTTGGTTCTGCGGAAACGGGCTTTCAAACTTTTGCTGATGGTGGGATAGCTGATGCGGATGTTGTGCGCTACACGATATTAGATGGCGATGCGTTTGAAATTGGCACTGGCACATATACCGCTAGTGGTACTACGTTATCTAGAACGCTGACGGAAAGCTCCACTGGTTCTTTGCTAAACTTATCTGGCAGCGCGGTTGTGTTTATTACGGCTGCTTCAAATGACGTTATGACTTGGCAAAGTACTTGGCCTGATGATCCTTATACTGGTGCTACACTTGCTTCTAAAAACATTGTAATAGGTGAAAGCTTCCCAAACATAACCTCTAGTGCTGTAGCCAACATTGTCATAGGTAATGATTCATTAACACATTCAGCAAACATTAGCCAAGATTATAATGTTATTGTTGGGAATTACGCAGGAAGAGAGATAGATAGTAGCCGAAATATTGTTATGGGCTATAACGCAGGAAACGACATTGATGGTTCACAAAACGTAGCTATCGGCTATAGTGCCATGACAGGAAATGCCACGGGTAGCGGCAACTCAGGCAACGTCGCGGTGGGTGAATATGCCCATTATTGGACCAGTTCGGGGGATTATAATACTTGTTTGGGTTACTATGCCTCTACCTATTATAATACCGCATTTAATTGTGTATCCATCGGTAGTCAGGCAAGGGCATCATATGGTGATTGTATAGCTATCGGAACTCAGGCAGGAAATAGTGCGAGTACATCAAATTATTATAATATTTTTATTGGCTATCAGGCGGGATATGATCAGGACGGAGGTGATAATTGCATTTTCTTAGGCAACCGCGCGGGATACGGAGGGGGCAACGGTGATCGTAATATTGCGTTGGGACAAAATTCACTATATTACCTAAATGGGGGCGCAAACAATACCGCTGTGGGTTACTATTCGGGTAATTCTATCAATAGCGGTGACAATAATGTTTTACTGGGTCGCAGCGCGGGTAGAAGCGTTTCAAGTGCGGATGGCAATACGTTTATTGGAGATCAAGCGGGATATTACAACGGATCTAACACTATTAATACCACTACGGGGTATAACAATACTGCCATAGGTGCAGAAGCGTGTTGCACCTCCTCAACCGCTGATAATCAGGTCACTTTGGGTAACTCTGATATTACTACGTTGCGATGTAACGTACAGACAATATCCAGTTTATCAGATGAACGCGATAAGACAGCTGTTCAAGATTTGAGCTATGGTCTCAATTTTATTAACGATATGCGGCCTGTTGAATTTACTTGGAATAGACGCGACGGCTCTTATGGAGCAAAACCTGATATGGGTTTTATTGCTCAAGATCTGTATGAGGTAGAAATAGAACATGCCTCACATACTCGAACAAGATTAGTAAGCTTTGAAGACCCATCAAGACTTGAGGCTGACTATATACGTTCATATCCAATCTTAGTGAAGGCCGTACAGGAACTGTCGGCTAAAGTAGATGCGCTGACAGCGCGAGTGGCTGAATTAGAAGGAACATAATATGGCTGTAAATGAATTAGAGAGAGACTATATAAGGCTATTGCATACATGCGATATCATTGAAAACATTATAGGCGGTATGAAAATGTCTGATGCTTCTGACTCAGACAAGAAAATGACTGTTGGCAACCTTATTATGCATATTGAAGAAGAACTTGTAGACAGCAAATATACAGACGCTAGTAAAGATTTGACTAGAGTAAACTCTGTTATTGCCACAGGCCGCGCTTATTGGAAGTCATAATAAATGTTAGGTTTTACACCACTCGCTAGTGCACCGTTAGCGGATGATGGCGGTAGTACTGAGGTTTCAGTATCAGTTTCCGTCACAGGTGTAGCCGCAACGGGTTCTTTAGGCTCAGTAAGTGTAAACGCTAATTCATCAGTTTCCGTCACAGGTATAGCCGCAACGGGTTCTTTAGGCTCAGTAAGTGTTATCCCAAAAATAAGTGTATCCGTAGGATCATTAGTTGCTCAAGGCTTTGTAGGAAGCCTTTCTCCTGGGGGGAATGCTTTTGTTCTTGTCACGGGTTTAGCAGCAACGGGCGAAGTTGGAACATCTACCGCATCCGCTAATGTGGTTGTTCCCCTCACTGGGCTAAGTGCTACAGGCGGAATAGGGAATGTAACAGTAAATGCTAATGCAATTACTTCTCCTACGGGCATAGCGGCTACGGGTTCTGTGGGATCAGTGACGGTTAATATTAATCAAGTAGTTCCAGTAGTAGGGGTTTCTGCTACAGGTTCTATAGGCACAGTAACGGCAAAAATTAATGCTTCTGTTTCACTTATAGGAGTTTCTGCCACAGGTGAGGTGACAACTCCAATAATTTGGGGTAGAATAATTCCAAACTCAGGGACTTCTTGGGGTAGTATAACGCCAGATCCAAGCACAACTTGGAGTGGAATTACACCTAACCCCGAAACTTCTTGGGGTAATATAGCACCGAATCCAGGAACTTCTTGGTCGGAACAAACACCAAATCCAAGTACTTCTTGGGATGATATAGCAGCGTAAAGGTAGAAAAAAAATGGCAACCTATACAACAAATGGCGGTATCAAAAAGATTGCCACAGGTGATGAGTCTGGAACGTGGGGTACGTCAACCAATACAAACTTTGATATCATTGACAGGCTTTCTGTAGGTGTTGGAGACATTACACTTTCAGGGACAACGCATACATTGACCACTTCAGATGGTTCTGCATCGGATGGTCAGTACCATGTTCTTGTTTTAGGGGGATCACCTTCTGGCACAAATACAATTACAATAGCTCCCAATGACGCTAAACGGTTATACCTTGTAAAGAATAACTCAGGTCAGACGGCCACCTTTTCGCAAGGTTCTGGTGCTAACGTAAGTGTAACAAACGGTAAATCTGCAATTATATATGCTGATGGTGCAGGCTCTGGCGCAGCGGTAGTAGACCTTACATCAACATTTGCCACTGTTCCTATTACTGGTGCTTTATTAGCAGCTAACAATTTATCAGATGTTGCGAATGCAGGAACATCTAGATCGAACTTAGGGCTTGCAATAGGCACAAACGTGTTGGCTTATGACGCAAACTTACAGGCTTTTGTAACGGCTCTTACCCTACCTACGTCCGATGGGTCAAATGGGCAGGCGTTGGTTACAAATGGTAGTGGTACTGTCTCTTTCGGCAGTGCTGGAATTGGAACGGGTAAAGCCATAGCTATGGCTATTGTTTTTGGTTAAAGGAGGCTAAGATATGGCTGCACCGAACATTGTAAATGTAAGTTCAATACTTGGAAAAACCGCAATGGTTGCATTGGGTTCAACATCACAAACCACACTTTTAAGCAACGCAGCATCAAGTGATGATGTTCTGAAAGTAAACATGATTCAAGTTGCTAACATAGATGGCACAAATGCTTGTGATATAACCATAGATGTGCATAGCGCGGCATCAGGCGGCGGCACAGCGTACTCGCTTGTTGCAACCGTATCTGTTCCTGCGGATGCATCCTTAGTTGTGTTGGACAAAAATACTGCAATTTATCTTGAAGAAAATACTTCGATAACTGCAACTGCGGGTACTGCAAGCGACTTAGAAGTTATTGTAAGCTACGAGCAAATCACCGACTAATAGGAGTCGTATATGTCTAAAGGTAAAGGCGGCTTTATAGGTCAAGATGGGCTAAATGCACCAGACAGCCCTACTGAGGTTAGCGGCACAGCAGGCGATACTCAAGTAGCGGTAAGTTTCACTGCGCCTAGTGATGTTGGTGGGTCCGCTATTACTGGTTTCAGGGCACAGTCAAATACTGGGGTAGGTGTTTCAGGTTCAGCATCACCCCTAACTGTTACTGGTCTGACTAACGGCACTGCCTACACTTTTAACGTATGGGCAATAAATGCGTTTGGTTTTTCTGCACCTAGTGATGCGAGTACAGGTGTTACTCCCATACTAAGCACTAGGGCGTTTTATGCAGGGGGATATACAACCTCTCCGCAAAATCAAATTGCTTACTTTAATATGGCAAGTGGCGGAGAAAATGCACAAGATTTTGGCGATTTAACTCAAGCAAGGTTTTATCCATCATGTGCATCTAGTTCAACAAGAGGTATTTGGGAAGGGGGTTATGACGGTAGCAGCACTGAATATAATACCCTTGATTATATAACCATTGCAAGTACAGGAAACGCAACAGACTTTGGTGACATATCTACTGGAGGGCATAAGAGTGGTAGCGGTTGTTCAAATTCAACTAGAGCAGTTTGGACTTTAGGTCGTAATTCTTCAAATGATAACACAAACACTATTCATTACAGTACTATTGCATCTACTGGGAACACAACAGATTTTGGTGATTATACGGCAGGCGTAACAAACGTATCTGCGTCATTTGCAAGTCCGACTAGGGGTTGCATAACTCGTGGTGACCAAGGCAACGAATTGCAATATGTAACCATTGCTTCAACAGGTAACACGACAGATTTTGGTGATTTGTCAAACGGTGCAATGTCAACTGCCGCAGGAGCTTCAAGTTCAGTCAGGGGGTTAATTGGCGGTGGCGCAATGACTTTCCACGATATTGTATACTTTACTATTGCCTCTACTGGAAACAGCACAGATTTCGGTGATTTTGCAGAAACAGAAAAAGGTGGTATTGCTGCGGCAAGTAACAATACCTCTGCTGCATTTATAGGTGGTAATACAACAGGTGGTCGTAGTAATAGAATCGACAGAGTAACAATAGCCTCAACTGGTAATGTTACAGATTGGGGGGATGCTACCCAAGGCATATACGGACATTCTGCAAGCTCAGACAGTCACGGAGGACTTCAATAATGCCAAATTATCAGGGTGTGTGGTCGCTCTCAACGCAGTATCAGAATGCTAGTGCTTGGCCTGGACAACCTATAAAGGGCGTTTGGTTTGGTGGGTTTTCTGGTTCTGCTGAAGTAAATGTAATACAAACTATTAATATGGATGTTTTGGGCAATGCCACGGATTTTGGTGATTTGAGCAGTACATCACAAGGAAACGGTTCAAATAGCTCCTCAACAAGAGCCGTTTGTGCACTTGGGTATGTTAGTGGGTCAAGAAGTTCAACGACTGAGTTCATTGAATATAGCACTTCGGGAAATTCAACATCCTTTGGTTCTTTGGTTGCGGGAGTAAGAGCTTATTTAGGTGGTGGAGGAAATAGTACAAGGGGTATTTTTGCAGGCGGAAGCAATGACGATGGAGGTGGCGGCACATATGATACAACTATTATAGATTATATAACCTTTTCTTCTCAAGGAAACTCTACTGATTTTGGTGATATGACTGCTACTTGCTCAGATACAAAAGCCTCATCTTCGCCAACAAGAACTGTTATATCAATGGGACTTTCAGGAGGTTCTTCAACAAATGTAATTGATTATATTACTACAGCTAGTACTGCCAACGCAACAGACTTTGGGGATTTAACCGTTGCGAGATTTGGGGCGGCTTCGGCATCATCCTCCACAAGAGCGTTGTTTATGGGCGGCGGAAGTTATACAAATACAATAGATTATGTAACGGTTGCCTCAACGGGAAATGCCGTTGATTTTGGAGATGTTACTGAAGGTATTTCACAGGCGGGTGCTTGTAGCAACAATACTCGTGCTTTAGTGAATGCTTCAAAGAGTTCTCCAGGTTCAACCGTGTATTATGTAACCATTGCGTCAACAAGCAACACATCTACATTTGGCAATCTTACAAATTCAATAAATAGAACTTCAGCGACTTCTCAAGGACATGGAGGACTTCAGTAATGACCAGTAAGCGTTATCTAGGAAACATTATAACTGATAATCCGACAGAGCCGACAGAGAATTATGAAAACAGTGCCGCCAGTGGCGTGTGGTCATTAGCAGAAGCCGAAACATACACAAGAGCGGGTGTGTGGCCCACTGCAGGTAACTCCTCAGACAAAGGCGTTTTCTTTGGTGCGGGTAACTCAACGAGTAATGTTATTCAATATATTCAAATTGCCTCAACAGGAAATGCAGTTGATTGGGGAGACTTACTTGAGGCCAATTATTCAAAAGGTGCGCTTGGAAACACTACTAGGGGTCTTACATTTGGTGGAACTGGGACTACTTACGGAACTAATGTAATTGAATACATAACGTTTGCTACAATCGGTAATTCACAAGACTTTGGTGACTTATTTCAAAGCACTGGAAATGCTGAAAATATTGGAAAGACGGGTACGGCAAATGACACCAGAGGTATGATAATGGGAGGGCAAGGCTCAAACGAAATATCCTATGTGACCATTGCTTCAACAGGTAATGCGTCTGATTTCGGAAACTTTGCTTCATCAAACCGTGGATGGGGCGGAGCAGGATCAAATGGAGTCAGAGCCGTATTTGGAGGACAAGACCCTTCTGGGTTTTCAGCCGCTAATGAATATGTAAATATATCTTCAACAGGAAACGCAAGTAACTTCGGTAATTTATTTCAAAACAGATATCAAATGGGGGCAGGCTGTAGTTCTACTAGAATAGTATGGATGGGTGGCAGCGTTAGCCCTTACACGACAATTGATTATGTAACAACAGCAACCACAGGTAATGCTTCTGACTTTGTCGATCTTTATTCAGGTGCTTTTGAAAATGGTGCGTGTTCAAATAAAACAAGAGCCGTTTGTGCTAACGGCTTTGATGGTTCCGCTTTTTCAAACATAATGAGTTATGTAACTATAGCGAGCACGGGTAACTCACAAGATTTTGGTGATTTGTTAGCGGTAGGTGCATTTAGAGCAGGAGCTTCTAACTCTCACGGAGGGCTTTCATAATGCCAAAAGATACGACAACAGAACTTACGTCAATAACACCCGATATAAATATTCAGCTTCCCGCAGCAAAGCCTGAGTACAAATCCATGTTGGCAAACATTGCAGAAAAAGCCCCTGCAATTGCACAGGCATCTTGTAACTTTTACAAGTCGCACTCGCAGATGATGAGCGTCACACTCGATGTTACTGCTATTACACCAATACGCTCTATTAAACATAGCTTGGCTGAGATTGAAAAAACTAAAGCAGCCTTGCAAGAGGGCCACTTCCGCATGAAGAAGGAGGAAGTAAAGTTAAAAAAACTAGAGCGTAAGCTAGAAACTGAGACAGATGATCTTGAGCGTGAAATGCTTGAGGTAAAGATAAATGAAAAGCAAGCAAAGGCGGCAAGCTCTCGCGGGTATGTAGAGGGTGCGGTTAGGAAGCTAAACTTTTTTACTAATCAGTATGACAATCTAATGAAAAAGATAGGCAAGGATGAGCTTACCGAAGAAGATTATGAATTAGAAGAAGTTAAGTACCACATTATGACTTGCATGAAGCAGGCACTTAACAGCGCAAGACCGCGCAACGGTGTGATTGACGAAGGTAATATGATCTATTTGTTTGATTTAGGGATTAATGCAGCGCAAGCACAGGCTGAAGTGTTTTCATATTTGCAGTGGGAGAATGAAATTATTAAAAAAGGTCAAGCACCAGAACACTATCACACGGTGCAGTGGCTTGAAGCATGTGCAGAAAAATGGGCACATTGTCCAATAGACTTTGCAAACAGTCGTGGTTTTGATATCATGGACAGAACATCATTAACGAATACTCCACAACTAGAGGAAAATAAAGATGGCTCATAAAGTTGTAAAATATAGATTAGAGAGTAATGGGACAATTCCCACTTGGTTAAAGTTTGGTGTATCACAATTAACTGGGGGTATGTATGCGGTTGCAGATAGTGGCGCGGCTAGTCCACAGGATTGGATTATGATAGGAATATCAGACGATGGTGCAGATATATCTGGTGCGGTTGAAGAGGTTACCTCTAAAGATAATCTACAAACATATCTTGCTGCACAAGCGTCAGCAAACAATTGGACAGATCCTGCACCAACCGAAGAAGACCCAGAGGCAACAACAGCGTTTGATGCTGCTGCACATGCTCAACGTGTTTGGAATGATTTGGACGCACTTAACGCATAGGATGCTAAATGCCACTAACAAAACTTCAGTTTCGTCCAGGTGTAAACAGAGAGACAACCTCTTACACTAATGAGGGCGGTTGGTTTGATGTCGATAAGGTTCGTTTCCGATTCGGTATGCCAGAAAAAATAGGAGGATGGGAAAAGTTTACTCCTACATCTTATTTAGGCACAGCAAGAGCTATGCATCCTTGGGTTGGTTTAGATAATAGTCGATTGATAGGTATTGGCACCTCCTCAAAGTATTACATCAACCAAGACAGCGGTTTGTTTAACGACATTACCCCTATTCGCTCTTCTAATGAATTGAACTCCTCAATAAGTGTTGGTGTTGTTGGGGTATCGGCCTCAACTAGTGTTGGTGAAATCACAAAAAACGATAATATTGCAAGTTTAACAGGGGTTAGTGGCGCGGCAACGGTAGGTTCTGTTTTAGTAAGTGGTAGCACAAACACAGTTACAAATGAAATACTTGGTCTTTCTGCACCCGCTCTTACAGGGAGTGTGGGAGAGGTTACTATTTCAGGAAATTTAGATGCCTCCGTTAGTTTAACAGGGGTTTCGGCAACAGGAGAAGTAAGACCTGTAGCTGTTACTAGTCAAAACGTGACTGTTTTTGACGATCTTACGTTTTCAGCAACAAACGGATCTTCTATAATAACTATAACTGTAAATCAGGCACATGGCGCAACGAAGGGATCTTTTGTAACTCTTTCTGGTGTAGATAGTTTGGGGGGCAATATAACAGCAGATGTTCTCAATCAAGAGTATGAGATAGCATCTGTCCCTTCTTCACAGATTTTTACGATTGTTGCTCGTTTAGCAAATACTTCAATACAAGACATTACCGTTAATGGTCAGCTTGTTCCCACGCCAGTTGTTGCTAATAGCTCGGACGTTGGAGATGGAGGACTTACCAGTGTAGCTCAGTATCAACTTAATGCAGGATTAGATTCAGTAGTATATGGAACTGGATGGGGCGCGGGAACATGGGGACGCGAAACATGGGGTAGTGCCTCTAGCACTAGCATAGAAACAAGTACTTTACGAATTTGGACCCACGATAATTTTGGTGAAGACCTACTTATTAACGTGCGTAACGGTGGTATATATTATTGGGATAAAACAGGCGGCTTTAATACAAGAGCGGTGTCTTTGGATTCTTTAACAGGATCAACTAGCGCACCGACCATAGCAAAACAGATTTTAGTATCAGATCGTGACCGACACATCATAGCATTTGGTTGTGATACAGAGGCTAATCCAGGTGTTCAAGATCCCTTGGCTATACGGTTCTCCTCTCAAGAATCTTTAACTGATTGGGCATCCACCGCTACCAATACAGCGGGTGAGTTGCGTCTCGGTTCTGGTTCAGAGATTTTGGCAGCAGTAGAAACAAGACAACAGATTTTGGTATACACTGACGAATCCTTGTATGCCATGCAGTTCTTAGGTCCACCATTTACCTTTGGTGTAAACCTTGTGTCAGAAAACATTACGACTATGAGTCCGTTATCGGCGGTAGCTGTTGAAGACAACGTGTTTTGGATGGGACTTAAAGAGTTTTATGTTTACGGTGGTACAGTACAAAGACTGCCTTGTTCTGTCAGAGATTTTGTATTTGATGATTTTAATTTATCACAAAGAGAGAAGGTTGTAGCTGCAACTAACACAGCTTTCTCTGAGGTCTGGTGGTTCTATCCATCTGCAAGCAGCGACAATAATGATAGATATGTAGTTTACAATTACGAGCAACAGGTTTGGTATTATGGGGCACTTGCTAGAAGCTTTTGGATGGATCGTGGTATCTTCGACAACCCAATTGCAGCAGGGCCAAACAATTATCTCTACACTCAAGAGTCTGGATTTGATGACGATGGGTCTGCAATTACTGCATATATTGAATCAAGCCAAATGGACCTTGGAGATGGAGAGCAGTTTTCTTTCATACGTCGCATGATACCTGATCTGACATTTAGGGGATCAACGGCGGGTAGCCCGTCTGCAAACATAACTGTCAAGACACGGAACTTCCCTGGAGGTAATTATCTACAGTCCACATCGAGTGCCATCACCAAGTCAGCATCGGTGCCTGTTGAGCAGTTCACGGATCAAGTGCATTTAAGGTTAAGAGGACGTAGCTTTGCCATGCGTATAGAATCTACATCTTCTGGAGTAGGGTGGCGATTGGGATCACCAAGACTAGATGTGCGTCCTGATGGGAGAAGATAGTGTCCCGAAACTTAATCCTTCCCTTCTTTGCGGTGCCGCCAACGCAATACGATCAACAATACTTTGCAAATTTAACGCGAAGTTTTGCTGTATACATGGAACAACAACAGAACCCAGGGGAAGAAAGGGCTACAAAACTCACTCTTACCGACCTTCAGACAGATGATGCGGGTTTAGAAAATGGAGCATTGTTTCAACAAGATGGTTTTGTTAAGATGGCATTAATTAATAGACCACATGCTCGTGGTTCTGTAGGAACAGGTGCGGTAGGAACAGTAACGGTGATAACAACATGAGTGATACAATTATTCCTATGTGGAAATCTATTAAAAGTTCTGATACAGTGCATTGTGTAAACTGTGAGAACGCAGTTGACACGCCTGAAGAGATTGCAAGCTACCCTAGCGGAAACTGTCCAGATTGTGGACAAGCTTGGACAGGATCTGAAAGACGCAGCACAAGTATTATGGTGACGGCACCCGAAGCAATTTCAGGAGAGGCGTGATGGCGGAAGAAGCAGAAACAGAAAAGAAAAAAGGTGACCTATTCTCCTCAATAGGTGCACTTGTTGGCATGGTTGCCAGTGGAGGTAATCCACTAGGCGCGGCCCTTGGTTCTGGACTTGGTAGTATACTTAGCGGTGGATCTCTAGAAGATGCACTCCAAGCCGGAGTAGGTTCTTCTTTTCAAGGGGCAACTATGGGTGTCCCAGGTTTGGCTTTGAATGCTTTGGGTAATCGAGGAGGTTCACGGTCAACTGCGGGTGGTATTGCTAATCTAGTAAAGAGTCCTCAAGCCCTACAATTTGCGGCTATGGCTAGTGGGGGTAATCCCGCGCTCAGAGCTTTGGCGTTGGGTTTAGGACAACAAGGTGAAGGTGGTAATCAAAATGTCATGAACTCTTTATTAAAAGGTATAATGGAAGAGGAATTGTACAAACAACGTCGCCCACGTTTTGAAAACTTAATGTCAGAAACAGAGTTAGCTCAGTATAATACTGGAGAGAGAAGACCAGACTATAAGGGCACACCTGTGATGGCAGCAACGGGGGGCATGATTGCAGGCCCAGGGACAGGGACAAGTGATTCAATACCCGCCGCTATTTATCAAGATGGTGGCAGGGTTCAAGAAGCACGGCTCTCGGACGGAGAGTTTGTTATGACTGCTGATGCAGTCAAGGGTGCAGGGGGCGGCAATCGAGCAAAGGGAGCCGCTGAGATGTACAAGATGATGAATCAATTTGAGAGGAGAGCATAATGGCTGAGTCTACCGTCAAAAGTATGACGCTTCTCCCAGAGTATCAGGAGAAGTTTTTAAAAGATTTACTATCCAACATCTACAGGGTTGATGAAGAGACGGGTCAGGTTTCTGGTATTGCATCTAGATCTCCGTTGTACGGCACTCCAGTCATGGATGCAGATGGCAATCAGATGTACGAAACAGATAACGGTACGTTTACTTCTGACATAAATTTGGCAAAGAAAGATCAATACGGCACTCCTATTCAAGCAGTAGAGGGTGGCGTAGCTGCACCAGACGTAATTAGATTTACCGAACCTCAAAGAGAAGCCATACGTTTGGCGCAAGAAGGTGTCGGATCCTTTGAACCATTTCTACAAGATGCACGAGGTGCATACGACGAAGGGCTAGAGTCTGTTCGTCCTACACTCGGTGCATATGATCCTAGCTCCTACAAACAATTTTACGATCCGTTTGTAGAACAAGTTATAGACACAACTCTTTCAGATATTCGTCGTCAAGCGGACATGGAACGAAACAGAATTGGTGCAGAATCTGTAGGTGCCGGAGCATTCGGTGGGTCACGTCAGGCTGTAGCGGAGCAAGAACTTGCACGTAACGCAGCAGATCAAATGGCACGAACAGGTGCACAACTACGTTCAGCTGCGTACACTGGTGCGCAACAACAAGCTCAGTCTGCTTTTGAAAACCAGATGAAACGTGGACAGACTGGTGCTCAATTGTTTCAGACTCTTGGCACGGGACTCGGTGCTCTCGGAGAGGCATCACAGCAATTAGGTCAGCGTGATGTAAACGCACTGTTTAACGTGGGTCAGTTGGAACAAGGACAACTACAAAGAGAGTTTGATGTACAACGAGAAGGTCAGCTTGAAGAAGCCTACGAACCGTTTGCTCGATTCTCTTTCATGAGAGACATACTAAAAGGTCAGCCAGGTGCCTCTACGGGTTTAGTTGCCACGGGTGTACCGCAACGTGGTTCTCTTGGTAACATATTGGCAGGGGCTAACACTGCTTCTTCTGCGGCGGGGCAAGGAAACTTATTTGGTTTGGGTAGTTTAATGAATGTAAGCGGGGCTTAATATGAATGGGGTTTATAATCGTAAGTTGTTTATAGATACGGCTAGACCTGCACGTCAGAAACTAGCAAAGATGGGCGGTATCATGGCCTCCTCATCCGATCTCATGCAAGCAGCGGTTCCTCCCGTTCAGCCTATGGCCCCCGCTCCTATGCCCATGCCGCAAGCTATGCCACAACCAATGATGATGGCACCAGTTATGCCTGCACAACCAATGCCCATGCCTACTCCGGCACCCATGCCTGCACAACCAATGGTTCAACAGACCCCGCCCCCCGCTCCTATGCCCCCTGTAATGATGAACACTGGCGGTGCAATAAACGAACAGCTTAGAGCGTACTCTCAGATGGGAGAAAGAATGGGACGGGAAGCTAGAAAACCTGTGGATGTTTCAAAAGCTCCCACTGTTGAGCAAACAGAAGGAACAAGAGGTGCTCTTGGTATTTTAGCAGAGATGGATTCTGGTGCAGCAGATGCTGCAATAGCAAGATATGGATCACTAGAGGCAGCAGAAAAAGCTCTCAGTGAAAAGGGTCAGAAGATTGATGAT
>Ga0181413_1000274_pt1 | contig 15957 bp, 18 predicted proteins | sample 36SPOviralmetaG_FD_130111 | JGI IMG/M metagenome (GOLD analysis project Ga0181413, IMG submission 130111) | Marine viral communities from the oligotrophic San Pedro Time Series (SPOT) site, San Pedro Channel, CA, USA - 36 SPOT_SRF_2012-09-28 | ecosystem: Environmental > Aquatic > Marine > Strait... | reverse complement strand
GGGGGTGAGTGATGGCAGCTAAAAGCAAAGCGGCAAACGCGATCAACGCTGCTGCATCAGAGGCAGAAGCTAAGGCCATGATGCAGCTCAACGAGTGGATCGAGCAGTATGACAGCGCAGACAGAATGAGCGTAGGGCAGTGGTATGGGATGCCAGACGCTTATTCTAGCGGCTGGACTTTTACGCGATGCGGCCAAAAGGGTGCACCACGCGCGGAAGCGTTAGCTGCCCAGTTGCGCCGGATGGGGTATCAAAACGCGCCCGCATCACTGCGCAAGGCAGGGTTTGAAGCCTCCGACGGCGATCACGGTCTTTATCTCTGCATTCCCACAAAAGCCTACTTGATGATTCAAGAGCGGAAGCGTGCGACACAGGCGAGAATGCAGCAGAGCGTTGAAGAAAGCTTTGCTCAAGAGATGAGCAGAATACCGGGTGGATCTATGAGCGTTAGCCATGAGAGGGCAGTCGTAAAGACTTAGAAGCGCAAGCGGTTTGCTGTTCTGGGGTGTGAGGCTGACTGTACGGGCTAGCCTGTGGTCATTAACTTACGGCCCACCTTTGGAGGTTTCAAAATGGCCTTAACAGCATTCTCAACGTCAAATGCAATGGCCACTGCCACGATCAATTATGTGGATGGCCTCGCAAGTGTGCCAGATGACTGGCGAAATATCGTTGATTACCGCACAGATCAAACGGGCGCTCTCCGGGTTACATCGATGGCTTCGATCGGTGAGATCGCAAGCTGGGATGGCACAGCCGATCTGAGCGCTTCAGCCACAGCAGCAGGCGCAGCAGGCACCAAAACGATCGATATCGCGCAGTTCGCTTCGCAGGTCACGATCTCGCGCCTCAACGCTGAGACGATCCCCGGATTGGTTGACGGCATGGCACGCCGCATGGGCGTGGCTGTTGCGAACACTTACCGCAAAACAGTGTTCACCCGCTTGAACCAGTGCGCAGGATCGCAGACATCTGGTGATGGCAAAGCGTTCTTTGCAACCGACCACACGATCCCCGGCGGAACTGGTACGCGCAGCAACTCAATCAGCTCAGCGCTTGATCCGGCTGGCATCAGCGCGGCATTGCTTGCTGCGCGCAAGTTCGTTGATGCGACTGGGGCGCCCTATGATTTGAGCGCGGGGGGGTACTGGTTAGTCGTCCCGGCTGATCTGGAGGAAGCCGCCCGGTCTGCCGTTGCGTCGCCGTTTAGCCTTGTTAACACGGGCGGAACGAACACCAGCGCGCAAGGCCTTGCTAACGTGGTTGGCCAGTACCTCAGCCAAGCTGACATTATTGTTGCTAACACTGGGCTGAGCGACACAAACGCATGGTACCTCTTGCCTAAGCTGGCTAACCCGCTCCTAGCGTGGTCCAGATTGGATCCAATCATGCGTCAGACCGTTGATGAAGACAGCTTGAAAATCAAGCTCACTACGGACTTTGCTTTTGCTGTGGCTTGTAACGTTGAGCCTATTGGCATCTTCTCTGATCCGTCCTAGGCAGTAACGGGGCGCCCTGAGACGGGGCGCCCTTTCTCACTGCCTAGGGGGCAATCGTGGCGCTTGAGGTTACAGAGAACACAGCAGCGCAGGTGGTTGACTATCCAGACACTGCAGCTCCTGCCAGTGCCACTGCGACGTTTTACAACGCGCAGGGCGTAGCAACCAGCACGCCCGCTGTAACCGTTGACGCAATTGGCACGGGTGGCGCTGCTGTTGTTCAGAGCGTGCAGAGTCAGACTCAGTTTCACGTGGTCAACGCCACGGGGATCACTGCGGGGCGCCGTTACTGGCTGGCAAACGATGATGCGGGCTGGGGCGCTGCTGTGCTTGTGTCTGAGGTTGATGGCGTGGTGATCACGCTTGAGAGCCCGCCGCCAGGCGTGTTGACCAACGCAGACAGCAAGCTGGTGGGGCTGCGCCTATCGGTCACCCTTAGCGCCACCACTGACACCGCTGATCGGGGACTCAATAACCGCGTTGAATGGGCGGTCACGGGCACAGATGGCGTGGTCAGGCACTACCGCACGATCGTTGACGTCGTTAAGACGCCCTGGCCTGACAGCGTAACACCGCAAGCGGCTGCGCGTTTCCTTGCGATGTCGTTCCCTGGATACGCCACAGGGTTAGACGCTGGGCACTATGCCGAGCTGGCGCGCAGATCATCGCAGCGCGTGCGCAACATTCTGCGCTCTGACGGCAATTACCCGCACATGGTTGGCGATCGGTCTGTCTTCGAGGCTGCTGGCCTTGCTGCCTTGCGCCTTGAGTGCGCAACGGCTGACGCGCTGATCCCTGCTGGCTTCGATCCTTCACAGTACCTGATCGATCAAGAGCACGTGTTGCGCAGGCTGATCGCTGAGGCTGTGGCCAACAACTGGATCGATCGCAACGATGATGGTGAGGTTGAGGCGGGTGAGGTTGCGCCCATGTTCACCATGCGAGTGGTGCGCCGTTGAGGGCTTCAGAGGTCAAAGCGGCAGTAGTCAGCGCCATTGAAGCCGTGACGCCTGACAGCCAGGCAAGTGCGCGCGATGTGTTTAAACACGTAGACAACGCCGGGCGCACAGGTATGAGGGCGCCGGATCGGGTGTTCTTCGTTGATGTGTCTGCGCTGCCAAACCGGGCAGATCTGTTGACGGTTGACGCTTACACGGTGCAGTTGGCTGTCACTGTGCTTTACTCAGTGGCGCCAAGTAAAACCGAGGATCGCGTGTTGTCAGACGTTGAGAAGATCAGCCAAGGGCTTATCAACTTGGCTGCACAAAATGCCGATCTATATGCGGCTGAGATAACGCCGATCGATATGTTTGAGAGTGAAAGCATCATTGAGGCAAGGATCACAGTTGACGTGATCTACAGGCTTACAGGGGTCTAAAGTGGGATATCATCCGTCAAATCTAGGGCGCGTTTCATTGGCCAAGCAGTCAGGCTGGGGCACTAAGCAAACTTCATTCGCTGCCTCAACGTATGCAGAGTGCGAGATTACAACGCCCACTCTCAGCCGCGAAGCGCTAATGACTGAGGCCTACCGGGGAAGCTATTACGCGCACCGGGTGAGCGCTGGCAGCAAGGACGGGGCAACCGCTTCGATCCGCATGCCGCTGCATGGCTGGAGCGCCACCACGCCAAGCGGTGACCCTACCAGCAGCGATCAAAGCGTTGATTCAATTCTGTTTGAGTATGTGCTAGGCGGCACTGACTTTACTGAGGCCGTGCAGGGCAAGACGGTGCAGAGCTACAGTGCGCCCACCGTCACAGCAAGCGGGGCGCCAACCTCTTGCGCTGCTGACGCTGTGCTAGTGCAAACAGGCGCAGGGGGCACGGCTTATGCAGTGGGCTGGGTGAAGACGGCATCAAGCGCCGATCTTACGATGACGAGCAACCTCTCAGCGGTTGGCCTTCCTGATGGCGCCCTGTTCGGATCGATCAGTCACTACCTATCAAGCGGCCAGCCTTCAGTGCCGCTTTCAATGGAATTCATTGGTGCTGATGCTAGCTCGCGGATCATCCTGTTTGATGGTCTGGTGACTAGCGTCACCCTGACAATGGACGCCAAAGCACAACCAATGCTTGAGGCTCAGCTTACCTTTGCTGATTGGGAGTTCATGGGCAGTGGCGGCAGCCCTGGCCTGTATACCTACAGCCTGCCTCAGCTGCCTGCCTCGACTGGCACGACGGGCGCGTTGGTTCGAAGCGATGGCACAGCCGTTGACGTCGCCTCTATGTCTGTCGAGTTCACCGCCGAGTACAAAGCAGTACTCAACCACAGCAGCAGCGAGGGTGTGAGCCGTTACGTGGTCACCAGTCGCAATGTGAACATGAGCATGGAAGTGCTTGTAGGCACAGTGGGGGCCACTGAGATCAAGGCGCCTGGCGATGAATACGCCTATCTGCAAGCAGACCTCAACACGGGCACGCCTGGCGCAGCGTTTAGCATGCTGATACCTGTGGGCCAGATTAATGAGCAGAGCACGCTAGGCGATTCTGAGGGGATCGTGAGTGTGAGCCATTCTATCAGCCCTGGTTATTACTCAGCGGACACGGGCACAGGCGACGGCAGCACCAACGCAATTGACACCCCTTGCCGCGTTGCGTTTTTATAGGGCAGGCAATGGGGCCACATTATGTGCAGGGGTGCTTACAATGCTGCCACTTCTCAGGGTGTCCGATTCGATCGATCTAGTGGCGTCAACAGATCCGGCTGTGCTCTGCAAAAAGGGGCCAATCAGGTGGTTGCGCCCAGCGGACTGCAAGACGGTGAAGGATGGCGCGCTGCACGTTACTGTGAGGCCAATGAAGTCAACCGAAGTGCTGAGGCTGCAGGCAGAGGATCCGGCGGCTATCACAGTGGATGCATGCTTGATCTGCGTGCAGCGTATAGCGGGGCCAGGGATAGACGAGAGCACAGCAGCGGGGATCTCCGATCTGCTAGACAGGATCCCGCCTGCAGAGCTGGCTTCACTAGGTGGCGCAATCTTCGAGTTGAGCCTTGCACCTGTGGACCCTACCGACGCCAGCGCCTAAGGGCTCTGGTATGGACAGACGTGCTTGCCCGTTACGGGTTAGACTGCGCTGAGGATGGCGGCAGGGCGTGCGCTGCCAAGCCTGAAATATGCAGGGGCAAGGCTGGGCGTTATCTCGGCAAGGACTGGCCGCTCTGCCCTATGCGCTCAGCGCTGAGCGATCCTTATGTGCAGGCGATCGCGCATCTTGAGTCAGCTAGCAGGCTTTCGCCTCTGACAGACTGGCCAGACAGTTATGCTCATTGGGTGCCAGCTATGTGGGGCACGCTGCGCCACCTAATGGCAGACAGGCAGCAGCACGCAATGGAGCAAGCCAAAGGGGGCACCAATGGCGGGTGATAGTCTCAAGATCACAGTTGATGCGCATGGCAATGCGGTTGACGAGCTTAAGAAGGTGCGCAGGGGGCTTGAAGCAAACCAGAAAAGCCTAATCATGCTCACCTCTGCGGGTAAGGCGTCAGAGGCTCAGACAAAGATCAGCGTTGCCACGCAAGACAGGCTTGCAGGGGCAATGAAGCACGCCCAAGCTGCTGCGGGTTTATTGGCTGCAGCGATGGCAGCGCGCGCGTTTTCTGAGTTTGTAATTGCAGGTGAGAAAGCGGTAAACGTTGCGGTGAGATTTGCTCAAGCAGTGCCAGACGCAGAGCGATCGCTCGTGGCGCTAAAAACTGCAACCGCTGGCCTTGTGACTGAGACAGATCTGCAAGTAACGGCTAATCGATTTATTCGGTTAGGGGTGTCTATTGATGACACTCGGCGCTTGATGGAATTAGCCACTAAGGCAGCGTTCGATCAGGGCCGTGAGGTCATGGACGTTGTCAAAATCCTTGAGACTGCCGTGCGAGGCGAGACTACGGGATTGCTTGAGATTGGCGTTAACCTTGAAGAGACAACGACGCTGACAAAGGCCTACGCTAAAGAAACAGGCCGCGCAGAAAAAGAGATCGGAAAGATGGAGCAGCGGCTTCATGTCGCACTTCCTGCAGCGCTTAAGGCGTTGGGCAAGCAGTTTGACAGCGTTGATCTGCGTAATTTTACAATTGAGATGCAGCAGGCCACAAACGCATTTGATGACTTCACTTCAGATTTGCAGGCTTTTGTTGCTGAGGGCTGGGGCGACCTTTTTCGCGCTATTACTCCGATCGAGCCTGAAACGATCGACTCCACAACCGCAGCGCTTGAGCGCTCAACGCGGACGGTCAACCTCATGAGCGCAGCCGTTGCGGCTGGCATGGACAATCAGCGAGATCTAGTCACCGCGTTTAGGGATCAACGGGAAAACGCTAAACGGCTGGCCATGCAGCTGGCGAAACTACCGATCGCGCAGAAATCTGCAGCCGTTGAGAAAATGAGCACAGCTTTTGGCAACACAAACTTGCACGTTGTGACACTGGTTAAGCAGTTTGCTGGACTAACAAGCAACCTCAGCAAAGCAACGCACGCCAGTCAAAAGCTTCTGCACGAGCTAGCGATCAAGCCGCCAAGCATGAAATGGTGGGATGATTGGCTTAAAGACGTCACAAAAGGTTTAGACGCTCATGCAGCTGCAGCAAAGAGGCGCGCTACAGCTGCGGTGAAAGCAATCAGGCAGACGCGCGCAGCAGCTCAAGAGCAGGCCAAGAACCTACGATATGAGAATGACCACGCGGGCCGCATGGCTGACGCTGCCACAGAACTGGCGCGGATTAATGAGATCTCTCGACGTGCCAAAGAGGTACACGAACAAAAGATGGAGAAGCTTGAGGCAAAAAAGGTCACAGCCAAGACGATCAACAAACTGAACCTTGAGTTTGAGATCAAGCACACTCGCGAAATGGGAAAGTTGCGCAATAGTGCTGATAAGGCAGAAAGCGATCGGTTTAAGTTGGCAGCTACGGCAACGGCAGAGCGCGCAGCGGCTTTAAAGTTTGCCCGCGTAGATGCGCAACTTAGCCAAGCAATTGAACCGCTTGAGCGTGCGCGGCTTGAACTTATGCGCGCGAGGATTGAAGCGTCGCTGACTTTGCGCACTCTTTCAGACAATGAGACAGACGCAGCAATACAGCGGATTGAAGCGCAAACTCAGCTCAATGCAGCTATGTCTATTTATAACCAAGAGCTTGCGCGGGCATCCTCAGCGGGCTGGGTTGCAGGCCTCACAAGCGTGTCTGATGCAATGTCTGAAATTAGCGGCAGAGCAGGCGGGATCGGTTCAATTGGCGAAAGCCTGTCAACGGTATCAGACGCAGTTGGCCGCAGTTCGGGCGTCTGGGCGCAGTACGCTGACAGCCAGATCAACGTTGGCGATGCAGTAGGCAGTACGATTGGCGTGCTGAATGATGCGGCGGGATCCTTTATTGAAGATGAGCAAGCCAAGGCCGCAGTTGCGAGCGCATTTCAGGTGGCTAGCTCGATCGCCTCTTTTGCAACTGGTGATATTGCTGGCGGCATTGCTCACGCTGCGGCTGCTACTGCCTTTGCAGCTGTGGCGGCGGGTGCTGGTGGTGGTGGCGCAGCTGCGACGGCTGGCGGCTCTGGTGGTGCCTCAGCGGGGGCCTCAGGCGATAGGGATCAGCAGGGCGGCTTTGGTGACTCTGGCGGCAGGCAGGTGATCATTCAGTTTGGCAGCGGTGTGATTCTTGGCTCTGCTGCTGCTGTGGGCTCTGCTATCAAGCAAGCTGAATATGCCAACAGGGGCACTGGCCAGGCTGCAGGCTACTGATGGCCAGCGGCAGCCGATCGATCGGGCTGGCCAAAGTGCTTACTGGCTGGACTGGGTCTTTGACTGTGACAGTCGGCGCCACTGCTGTGCCGATCGTGCCGTCTGAGCCTACCAGCGCAGTTCAACTCGCCCTGCGCGTTGACGTGGTGCTAGGTGCGCTTGGCGCGAGCCCCTACGGTGCCAGCGTCTCATCGGCTGGCGTCATTACCTGGCGCGCTGTGTCTTCGTTTACGCTGGCCGCAACAGGCGTGATCCGGTCTCGTTTAAACGTCGCAGCATCGACCACAGGCACAACCGTGACGGGTTCAGGCGCGCACGCTGATGGATTCTACCCTGCGCGGGGCATGCTGGTTGAGTCGCCCATGATGGCTAGTTCAGCGACTATGAGCGTTAGCGATGGGGCAGGGGCGATCAATCCGCTGCCTATGACGTCAACGGTTAGCCTTGAGGTGCATGACACCTTAGCTAATATCTGGGCGCATGAGGCGTCATTCAGCACGGATCACATGTGGGATCTGTGGGCTGGTGGCGTCTATCGCGGGCGCTTGCGGGTTGAGGATGCCAACCGATCCCGCATGGGCATCAGTGCAGAGCACGCGGCGTTGCGCCTTTCCTGCGTGTCAGTGTTCGAGCGGGGGCCAAGTTGAACGCATTTAGCCACACGCCTGCCGCTTTTCTATATGGCTATGTGCAGAGCCTCACGCCTGGTTACAGGTCGATCACTATTGGCGGCACCACATACACGATTGCTGCAACTACTGCAGCGGGCTCAGTGTTTCCTGACTACGTGGTTGCGCTCAACACTGCGATCAGCGGTGCTGGTTGGGGGGCGTCTATCGCTGCAACTGGCGCGGTGCAGCTTGCTGGATCGTCTGCCGCTGTTGCCTTTCCTGACTCGCTTGGCTTGCTGCTTGGGCTGCCTGTTACGCCAGGGACAAGCGCGGGCACTGTCACCGCTCTGCAGTCCTCAACGCCTTCTTTGGCATGCCTGCCGCTGTACGGGGCCACATGGGATGAAGTAGACGTTAGGCGATCCGTTGAATATGAGGTAACGCGCATGGCGCGCACTCATGGCTATGTTTATGGCGGGGCTCGCGTTTACACGTGGCGCCTGACTATGGATCGGCATGCGCTCACAGCGCTCAACAAAGGTTGGCTGACGCGCTCACGCTTGAGGATTCAGGGCACAGCCACAGGGGCAACGGGCACGCCCACAAACGCGATCAGCAGCAGCAACCCGTCTGGCTATGTTGATGGCTATCCTCTAGGGATCCGGTCTGTGCGCTGGCTTGATGGCGTGCAAGAGGTTGCAGAGGTCACCTTGATGGTGACAGGGGGATCAGCATGACGGCATGGGGTGACCTGATCAAAGCTGGCCACAGCTGGATCCATGTGCTGCAGATTGGCGGGATCCCTTACGTTTTCACAGAGATCGAGGCGCTGCGGGTGGACGCAAGCGCTGCGCCTGGCTTGCCGTCTGGCTTTGATGCTTGGGCGCCTGCGCTGATGATCAAGGAAGGCATGCAGGTGGGGGTAAGGATCGATCGTCAGACTGGCTTCGCAGCTGGTGACGCGCTGGATCTGACACTCAGCTGGGATGGTTTAGCCAGTGGCGGCAGCCAAACCAGCGATCTGCGGCTGGACATATTTCAATCGCCCAGCAAGATCACAACGATCACGGCAGATGTGGACGCCAGCACAGGCAGCAAGGCGGTTGCTAGCACTAGTGGCTGGTCAGCGAATCACGCCCACATAGGCACAGAGCGCGTTGCTGTCAGCGTGGTTGACGGCACTCATCTCAACTTCACAGCCCGCGGCCAAAGCGGCAGCCGTGCAAACGTCTACAGCGTGAGATCGCCAACGTTTAGCCGGGTGTCTGATCGCCCATTGGTCTGGCGTGGTCGAGAGGTGACGCTATGGCGGCAACTGGTGAGCCCTGAGGGGCGGGTGATTGACGAGACTTGGTGCGACAGCTCAAGCACTTACTCGCGCGTGCTGTGGCGCGGATATATAGACGCACCACCAAAGCCCAGCACTGAGGGCATGACGCTGCGGGCCTTGCCTCTTATCCGGCGGGCGTCGCTGCCTATCGGTCATGACGTGCAAGCATCTATCTATGAAATGATGCCAGTGGACAAAAAAGATAATCATGATGAATGGTCAGCGGCTCTTTATGGCTTCCCTGTGTTCGCTGCGCCTGGCACTATTCAGATGATCTGGCGCTGGGAGCAGGTTAACGGGGACGTAGTAAACGGTCAGTTTGAGATCGGGCTAACGCATCCTGATGGAGTGTTCACCCTTGGCGCCTTCGCTGAGGCTGCCTATAGCGGATACACAGGTACGAGCGGCGGCATGTTTGAGGGTGTAGACGCCTCAAGCGCATCTGATAAGCCACTATCACAGCCGCCTAATGTGTTCTGGAATGGCCAGCAATACGTCATTGAATTCAGGTTTCAAACCGTTTCTAGCTTAGTTGAGGAGGGCGGCACCTATGTGCACGTGCCTAGCGGCGGTGCCTATTTTTTAGAGCCTGGCACCTATTACGCTCAAAACCACAGCGGATCAGGCGGGCTGCTTAAAGATGGCTTTACGTCGATCGTTTTGCCTGTGCTTATAAACAACTTCTATCTGCCGTCAGGCTATTGGCTGCCAGTGGTGCAAACCGAGGGGACAGAGTGGCAAGATGTTGCTTTGCCTGTAACAGGCTTTGGCATCATCGAGCATGGTGACGGCAAGAAAGTGATCGAGTGGGACGCAAAGATTGACAGCTTTGGCCAATGGACTAGCCCTGATTTGACGATGTTAAGGGTTAAGACTGTCCATAAGTCGCTTGGCTTGCCGCGCGTTTGGAGTGGCTCAACGCTTAATTATGTCAGCGGCACAGAGGGCACTGTCAAAACAGCCTTGCTGACGCTGCTTGAGAGTAGTGGTGCAGCAAACCGTGGCACCTATGACACGCTAGGAGTAGGTCAAGGCTGCGGCATACATGAGGATCAGGTTGATGAAGTCAGCCTAAGCAAGCCAGGGATCACTGATTACCTTATGACGCTATACGCCAAGGGGCGCACTAGCGTTGCTGAGTTGCTTGGCGGGCATTTTGCGTTACGTCAGATGTGCCTTGTCCAGCGCTGCACCGATCCAGACAGCACAGAGGCAGGCGCCGCCATATCGGGTGACTGCCTGATCACGCTGGTTGATGCAGAGGCGCCGATCGTTGATGACAGCTCGCCAGCTATTAGCATTAGTGAGGCAGTGCTGGAGGCAGTTGAGGCGCCTGAGGCGGCAGAGGTGCCCAACATGCTTGAGCTGACTCTGAGCACGCTGCTAGTTGCCAACGAAGAAACAATGACGATCCAAGACGTGCCGCGCATACAGGCAGAAGGGCCGCGCGCTCACAGCTACACAGCGCCAGGGCTTACAGCGCCTGAGGCTTTGCAGCTAGCTGCCTCCATCATTGCGCAGGGTGACGGTCAGATGATCCTGACGATCCGCTGCGCGCCTTGGGTTGAGGTGCAGCCGGGTGACGCTGTGCGGCTGACTATGGCGCACCCAATGATCTACGACTACGAGACCGCCACGCGGGCACCGTCAGCGGTTGGCGCGCGGTGCTTGGGCTGGGTGTCTAGCCTCTATGATGGCATGCAAACGTTTACTTTTTTGCTAGGTGGCGCCACGCCTGGCGCGGGCTATCTGTGCCCAAGCGTTGAGATCCTAAGCAAGCCAAGCAGCACCAGCGTCACTGTTGGCGCAGGCGATCTCAAGTGGCTGGATCAAGCCTCAACGGTGTTGGTCTACACGCCAGGGCAAGAGCAGAGCGGCACGCCTCAGGCTGTGCAATACACGATCAGCACTATCAGCGGCACGACGGTGAATTTCACAACGTCGCTGGCTAGCTGGGTGGGCGCAGGCAGTGTGATCACTTATCCTCTAGTCGCTGATAGCAACGCGAGACAGGCAAGGTTCACACACAACGCTGACACCTATAGGCTGAGCTGATGGGCACAATTACATACAGGCCTCTAGATCTGGTTGGCGTTATTCCTGGTCAACAGCTCAACGCAGCACCTGACCTCATTGAGATCGTTGGCGGCAACGATCGCTGGATTAACACCACCTGCGCGCCTGTGCTCTTTTCCTCATCGCTCATGAGCGCCACAGGTGCCGCCTCTGCGTCTCAAGTGGGGGCGTTTACCAATGCTGGCAGCGGCAGCCCTGCAGAGCTTGCCCGCTGGAGCATTAGAGGCAACACGATCCGCAGCCCGATCACTGTGAGTGTGTGGGCTATGGTCAACAACGGCGGCACAACAGGCACCCTCACGGTTAGTCACGGCGGCGCCACTGCGACACAGGCAGTTACAGCCACAAGCGCCACAGCCTTTGACATCACGATCACGCCCACCAGCGGATCTGCGCCTCTTGAGCTGCTAATATCAGGGCACACTGATGACTCGAATTACGTGGTGTTGTTGGCTGCATGTGCCCGCTATGCGCCCACTGATCGTGAGGCAGGGGGCACAGGCTCAGACGGATACGCGCCACTAGGTGATCAATTGACAGGCACAGGCAGCAGCATGACCTATGCTAACAAGCCTGTACCGACTGAGTGGTTGGCGCGTGGTTGGAACAACATGAGAGCGCTCGCGCGTGATCGGGTGGCATGCCTTGCAACGCTGTGCCATCCCATGACAGTGGCAACGACGCGCGGGAACTCATGGACTGCTTATGAGTCTTCAGCAAAGCTGGTTGGCCGCTTGCACGTTGATGGCTGTGATAACGCTGCCCGCTCTGGCGTGCTCTCTGTGTACATGTACGCGGGCGCCAGCACTACAGGCAAGCTGGTGATCATGATAGGCGGCGGCCACAAGTATGAGCTGACGATCAACGCTTCTGGCTGGCAGCACCAGACGATCGATCTGCCTGCTGGGCCAACTGTGATCAGCATGTACGGGATCCGCTCAACGGGCAGCAATGAGGTTAGCCTTATGACTGCGCAGGTATTTAGGCAGGTGAGTTGATGGGATACAGCGGGACATTGCGCAGCCAATACAGGCAGAGCGGCGGCGCTGCGATTGATAACACTGCAGCGCGCACAGCTTTTGATCCAACGCCCGCACGGGTTGCCCTGTTCACTGACGTTGACCGGCAGCAGTGGGGCATGGTGACCGATTGGGCGCACCCGTCACACTACACAGCGATCGAGGTTGGTGACGGGGGGACCACAGGCAGCAGTGGCAGCTATGCAGCCGCATCTCAAACCTTTGTTTACAATCTTGTGCTGCCGCCACTGGTCACCGCTTGCAGTGTGGGCGCGGTGATATCTGGTGCGCTGAACGTTAAGATCGTCAGTAGCGTGGATACGGTTGGCATTGAGATCGAAGGCTTGTCTAGCCCTGGATCGGCTGGTCATGACGATCCGAGCAGCGCGGGCACATTTTGGGCCACTGGCGTCAGCAGTCAATCACCGCTTCTGCTTGGGCCGCGCGCGTTGAAGGTTGCAAGCGCTGCCAGTGTCGCCAGAACACAGATCCAGCCTCTGACTATCACGGTTAAGCGCACAGACGTGACGCCTACAAACGCGGGATCAGGGGGCGTGCTGTGGGGCCTGGTGTTCAAGTGGGTTAGGCAGCCGCTCAATACGTTTAAACTAGGCACAGACACAGCAGACAGCCTTAGCGTGTAGTTGATAACACGTTAGAACCTGTCAGCATTGGCAACGCGCCAGGCGGTGTGCGTGGTTGGGTGTATATTAGGGCAGAATCGGAGGTGTAATAAATGGCGAGCTATGCAGACACGCAGACAAAACTTGTCGTCAACCGCGTGCCCTACTTTAAAACAGGCACGATCACAGATGGATCGACAGCTACGATCGCATTCGACAACCTGACAGATCAGTTCCAGATCTGGTGCATTAATGGCGGTGGAGCCTTGCGGGTAGGGGTCACCACTGCTGGAATTGCCGCAAGCAGCTATATCAGCCTAGCAGTTAACAACAGCACCCAGCCAATGGAAGCGCAGGTTAAGCAGCTAGTTCTTAAGGCTGTAGGCGCTGATATGACATATCAGATCTTGGCAGTGCTTAACCGCAGCCAAGCCTCAACCTATCCAGACCTGACAACGGCCAACGGCTTTGAAGGCGTCTGAGTGGGCCACTGGTTTTTATGGATGTTTCGCGGGCGTGGTAATGATCGCGCGTCTGGCGCCGGGGCTGCACTGGTTGCTATTGTTCAGGCTTGGCTTGCGCAAGGCGTCACAGAGAGTAAAGGCAGCAACGCGGGGCCTGATGTCTCTTGGCTGATTCACGATGGGGGCGGCAGCCCTGACAAGCGCCCACCGTGGTGCGCTTATTTTGTTTCGAGCTGCTGCCGACAGCTAGAGCGCGCGGGGCATGCCATGCGATACAGCCGCACGGGCAGAGCTGTGGCGCATTGGCAAAAGGCTGAGCCCGCCGATCGGATACTGCCGCGCGACATATGGCGCGAAGATCCACGCGGCTTGCTGATGGTGCGCACGCGACTGAGCAAGGATTACACAGACGCTCACAAAGCGCGTGACGGCATGGCAAGACAAGGACACGTGGCGATCGTAGTCGCCATTAACGAGGCAGAGCGATCGATCGATCTGATAGCTGGCAACAGCAGCGGATCGGGGCACGCCAAGGTTAAAGGCTCTGGCGCTGTAGCGCGTGAGCGAATCATTGAGGGTGATCCAGCATGGGCGCGGCTGGTGGGCTTTGTGCGAGTGTGTGAGCCATGAGCATCATCAGCAGCTGGGCGCGTTCAAACGTTGGCACGATCGCAGCATGGATCGGCATGGTGTTAACGATGGTGGTTGGCACTGCGTCTCAATGGACAATGCTAGAGGCACAGCACGCGCAAGCGGCTGAGCGCCTAGACCGCGTTGAGGGCGTTGCTGAGAAGCATGCTGCAGAGATTGTAAAGCTAAAGAGCGACGTGCGCAGCATCACAGAAGCGCACGACAGGCTAGATCGGGCTGTGGCGCGTCAAGAGGATGCAACGCGGCAGATCGACCGCTTGACCGTTGAGTTGAGAGCAGTTGTAAAGACACTAGGGGGCAGCCAGTGAAGCCAAAGATACACACACAGAACCTTGACCATCCTGAGATCGCCAGCGCTGTTGCTGGGCTGGTTTCAATCGCGTTGCATTACGGGGGCACAACCTCACTTAGCCCTGAGGCGCTAGGCGCTGCGTTGTGTGCTGTGCTAATGCCGCTTGCAATGTTTGTTATTCGCACGGGCGCTAAGATAATGAACAAGGCGAGCGGTGAAAGCGGGCGCGCTGAAATGCCAGTCGTAATTCTGATGCTAGCTGCTGGCGTTGCGTTGCTGCTGCTTGGCTGCGGCTCAACATACAACCTCAAGGCAGGCGGCATGAAAGTAGCCAAGCAGGCAGACGGGCAGACCTGTGCGCAGATCTACGGTGACGGGGATCCTGACGTGGTGCGGGTGTGTTTTAAGCAGGTCAAGGTCAAGCTGCCTAAGGGGGCCTGTGATGGCGCTAAGTGAAGACGGGAAAGAGGCAGCAGAGTGGGCGGGCTTAGTGCCTGGTTTTCTGCGCGGTCTTGGCCAGATGACAGGCGATCTCCGCTTTGATGATGCGGCTGATGCCATCGGTGCTATCGGGATTGTTAAGCTGGCTGACGTGCTGGCCAAGCTGCGCGCGGATCGAGTCAACATTGACTCCGGCGAGATTGAGATCGGTGATGGCGTTGACGTTGAGATCGGCTGATGGAGCACGGGCAGTGGGTTGAAGTGTGGGCGGGCCTTGATGAGGTGGTATGCACGATCATGCTAGAGCATGAGCCAGGAAGCCTTGTAAAGGTTGCTGAGGGTGAGGATCCCCTAGAGCCTGACCGTCTGTTTTTGGTGCTGGTGCCGCAATGGGGTGAGGCGTGAGCAGTCGGTTTGAGGCTCTGCTAGAGCAGGGCGGGCAGACTCTCTACAGCTGGGCCAAGTGCAACCAAGTAGGCCGCATTGCGAAGCGTTTAAACATTGAGCGCGATGAGGCTAGGGCGCTTAAGGACTGGTTGAGGGCGGGCAAGGTTGAGAGCGTGCAAACGCCACAACCAGAGCCAGAGGCGCCACAGCAACAGGCTCAGGATCTGCCCTATTGGCATGACCGCGAGCGAGATGTGTACGTGTTGACGCTCAAGGGCAGGCGCAACCCTGTCGCCATTCGGGGTGACACAATCCGATCGATGCGCGAGGCATACAGCAAGCACGGTGGCAACGCCTCGATCAATGAGCTGACGCGCAAGTTTGGCATGAGCCGCCCTGTAGTGGTTGAGTTGCTGCGGCGGCTGGGCATCACTCACGACTCAACGCCTTGGACTGATGACGAGCTTGGCACCAGTGAAGATGAGGATCTGGTTGAGGATCTGCTGAGGCGCAAAGAAGAACGCGTCTTGGTACGCGCTGAGCGTCGCGAGTGGTCACGCATCAAAAAGGATGCTGACGCATTTAGGCGGCTGGACATCGCAGCGCAGCGCGTTGCCGAGCGCTTTGAGGGCATGCGCAGGGATTACAAGCCAGAGCGGCTGAGGCTGCCGCGCGCCCGCAAGCCATTCAGCCTGGTGCTAGGGCCGAGCGATCTGCATCACGGGAAATATGGGCCAGGCTATACGGGCGACGGATACGATCGCGAGACCACGCGTCGCCGACTGTTCGACACCACTGCGCGGCTACTGGATCGCGTGGCTGACATGGGCGCTCCAG
>Ga0181413_1000271_pt1 | contig 16021 bp, 28 predicted proteins | sample 36SPOviralmetaG_FD_130111 | JGI IMG/M metagenome (GOLD analysis project Ga0181413, IMG submission 130111) | Marine viral communities from the oligotrophic San Pedro Time Series (SPOT) site, San Pedro Channel, CA, USA - 36 SPOT_SRF_2012-09-28 | ecosystem: Environmental > Aquatic > Marine > Strait... | reverse complement strand
GGTTGAGCGTTGGTCCGGTCACGATCCAAAACTCAATCGCTGTCACTGTCCCTAACGGGGCAGTTTGGATGATTCTCTGATCATGGCCATCAAACTAAAGCGGAGCAGCACTGCCAATAAGCGTCCAATCCCTTCGCTGCTGGGATCTGGCGAACCAGTCGTCAATACAAACGAAGCGTCACCAGCGCTGTTTTTTAAAGATACGAACGGCAACTTGGTCAAGGTTGGCCCGGTTCATATCGGGACTAACGCTCCAAATAGTTCACCAGCTAGCACGGCTGCTACTGCGCTTGTTGCTGGTACGACGTATCAGATCCTGACGGTTGGCTCTACGGACTTCACGTCTGTTGGAGCGTCTAACAACAATGTCGGCACGATCTTTCAGGCCACTGGAGCGGCAACTGGTTCCGGCACGGTATCTGGCCAGCAAGGCGTTGAAAAAGGAGAGGAATGGCTAGATACCACCACTAACAAACTCAAGATCTACAACGGCAGTGCTTGGGTTGAAGTTGGCGGTGGTGGCTATCCAGCTGGCGGTGGTTCAGATGAGTGGGCGCTAGAGCATGACAACACGGTGACAACGTCTTATTCGATTGGTAGCGGCAAAAATGTGGTCTCTGCTGGTCCGGTTAGTGTGAATGCATCGGCAGTAGTTACGGTGCCATCCACCACAACCTGGGTGATTATCTAATGGGACTCCGACTAGAGGGCCAAACTACAGGGCACGTAACGCTGCAGGCACCAGCGACTGCAGCTGACAATACGCTGACCTTGCCTAATGGCAACGGTTCTAACGGAGACACACTGATTACGAATGGCAGTGGTGTGTTGTCGTTTTCATCTTTTATTGTCAGTGGTCAGTCTCTTGGCTCTAGTGCAACGATTGCAGCATCAACTAATGCGGGGGTTTTAGGGCCTAGGTACACGATTGCGACAGGCGCTACACTTACGGTATCGACTGGTTCGTTCTTCACGGTGCTGAGCTGACATGGCAGGAACAATCATTGCTGACACTCTTGAGCACTCTGACTCAACGTCACTGGCGACGAACCAGATTCCAGCAAAAAACGCTGCACAGACTTTTAGTGCTGCACAGACGTTTACAGCGCAGTCGGTGCATAACGGCGGGATCGACTGTAACGGTGCTGCAGACGTAGCTGGCTCATTTAATATCAACGGACAATACAAGCAGGTATCAGAAGCAGTTTCAGCTTTAGAGATTGACCTTAGCACTGGCAATTACTTCACCAAAACCATAAGCGGCAACTCAACGTTTACTTTTGCAAATCCACCTGCAAGCGGAACTGTCGGATCGTTCACGCTTGAGCTGACGCATAGCTCTGGAACGGTCACTTGGCCAAGCAGTGTCAAATTTAATTCTGATACTGCGCCTACGCTTACAACTGGCAAAACGCATTTATTTTTCTTTGTGACCGACGATGGTGGCACGCGGTATCGCGGTGCTGCTCTTGTTGACTACGTTAACTGAGGAATAGCATGGATCCGATTACACGACAGGCGATTGCTGTTGCTGGTGGTGCAGGTGGCGCTACAAAGACGTATGTCGATGATGTGTTTAATACATATATCTGGGATGGCACTGGTAGTGCCCAAACAATTACGAACGGGATTGATTTGAACGGTGAAGGCGGAATGGTCTGGACAAAAGTTAGGGACTATTCTGACAACCATTATCTTGCTGATTCTGAGAGAGGAAAGACAGGGACTTATTTCGATGAACTTGCTTCTAATGCAACCTATGGCTCACAAACGACTCGGCCTTGGGGAATTACATCCTTTAACAGCAATGGGTTTTCCTTGGGAGGCAATAATAATCAATTCAATAGCAGCAGTTACAATTACTGCTCCTGGACCTTCCGCAAAGCGCCTGGATTTTTTGATGTAATTACTTACACAGGGGATGGAACTGATAACCGAAATATCAGCCATTCATTAGGGTCAACCCCTGGCATGTTGATCATCAAAGTACTTGATGTAACTGATGATTGGGTGGTTTGGCATAGAAGCGTAAGCGGAAGCGATATTCTTCGGCTCAACAGAAACGCTGGAGCGGGTGGATATTACAGCTCAATCCCGTCAAGCCCATCATCAACACACTTTACGGTTAGCTCAAATGTAAAAGCTAATCAATCCGGTAAAACTTACGTTGCTTATGTCTTTGCACATGACGATCAATCGTTTGGGACGAATGAGGATGAGGCGATTATTAAGTGTGGATCTTATACAGGCAACGGTTCATCAACTGGACCTGTAATTGATTTAGGTTTTGAGCCTCAGTGGGTGATGATTAAAAGCGCAAACACGACCGGAGACTGGGGTATGGTTGATGTCATGCGACGTCAAGGTGTTGACAGCTCCAGCAGCGAAAAATTTTTAGCCAATGCCAATTACTCCGAAGGACTTTCTAACTTTATTAAGTTGACTCCTACGGGTTTTCAGCTTACTGTCAGCGTTGCTGACATTAACGGGAATAATCAAAACTTTATCTACATGGCAATCCGCCGTCCGAATAAGCCGCCGACTGCTGGTACGGAGGTGTTTGCAATAGATACATATGGCGGTATTTCGCCGAACCCCCCTGGTTTTAATGCAGGATTTACTGTGGACGCGGCATTCTCCATGCAAACTGCATCCGGTGACACACAATTATGCTCGCGGCTTACAGATCAAAGACGTATTTATACAAATCTTACCAGTGCAGAAGATGATAACGCAACAAACGCATTTGACTATCAAGATGGCTGGAATGCAAGCACTGCCGTAACTACTGGTTATGTCAGTTGGATGTTCCGCCGCGCCCCAGGATTTATAGACGTGGTGGCTTATACGGGGACGGGATCATTGTCGGGCGTCAATCACAACTTAGGCGTAACGCCAGAGCTAAAAATTATTAAATGTCGCAGCAACACGAGCGATTGGGTTGTTGGCGGCTCTGCTGTAGCGGGCGAAAATGGTTACATCTATTTACATAGCAACGCTGCATTAGTTAGCAGTACAAATTACTGGGATGGAGGCGATGACAGCGCAGCTCAATTTGGTGTTAGAAACACTAACGCGGGATCGGATACTTCTGGAAGAACTTATGTGGCATACCTTTTCGCCACCCTTGATGGTATCAGTAAGGTTGGCAGTTATACAGGCACGGGCTACGACGTCAATGTTGACTGCGGATTTACCGCAGGTGCCCGGTTTGTCCTAATTAAGCGCACCGATAGCACTGGCGATTGGTACGTGTGGGATACTCTTCGTGGAATAGGTACCGGCAACGATCCCTACAAGCTTTTAAATTCCCTCGCTGCTCAAGTTACTAATACTGACTACGTTGACCCGCTCAATGCCGGGTTTACAGTTACCTCGTCAGCCCCTGCTGCTCTTAATGCAAGTGGTGGCACCTACCTGTTCCTTGCCATCGCCTAATCATCATGGAAATCCGCAACCGCTCCACTGGTGCTCTCACCACCGTCAGTCAATTTAAGGCTGAACATCCCACCACCAGCTTCCCTAAGCAGATCACAACTGATGTTCTTGACAGCTATGGCTATGACGCTGTGCTGAATGGAGCGGCAGCAACAGTGGCTGCTCCTTATGGCGTCAGCACCCGTGATGGTGTTGAGGAGGTTGACGGCAAATGGTTCACCAAGTTTATTGCTGGTCCGGTCTTCACCGATACCACTGATGAAGAGGGCAACGTCACCACTGCTGCTGACAATGAAGCTGCCTACAAAGCAACAGTTGATGCCAATGCTGGTACGTCAGTGCGTGCAGAACGCGATAAAAAGCTGACTGCTTCTGACTGGACGCAAATGGCTGATAGTCCTTTGGCTTCTGACAAGAAGACTGAATGGGCTACTTATCGTCAAAGCCTGCGTGATCTGCCGACAGCTAGTGGTTTCCCCCACACGATGACTTGGCCTGAAGAGCCCGGTAGCTGATTGCAGCGCGGGCTATTATTGGTGTAATTGGCCTCTTAGCTGGTGTAGCGATGGCGTTTGGAACGGTCAAAGTAGACACGATCACGACCAGCACCAAAACGGTGACGGTCGATGATCTGACAGCGAACGGTCTAACGTCATCCGCTATCGGCAGCACTGTCCAGGCTTTTGATGCAGATACAGCAAAAACGGATGTAGCCCAGACTTATAGCGCTGGGCAGCGTGGCACGATCACAACGCTGACAAGTGGTGCAACAGTCACGCCTGATTTTGGAGCAAGCAATCACTTTACTTTGACAATCGGTCAAAACCTTACGATTGCAAACCCGTCAAACCTTGTTGCAGGACAGCAAGGGTCTATTTTTCTGATTCAGGACGGTACTGGATCACGCACCATTACATGGGGCAGTTACTTCGACTGGGCTGGAGGCACGCCACCAACGCTAAGTACAGCAGCTAGTTCTGTCGATCGTTTGGACTACATCGTTCGCACGACTGGTTCAATTCACGCTGTTGTTACTCTGGCCTACTCATGAGTGTTATTGGACATAGCCCGCTTGCAGGAGCTTCTGGAGCGGCAGGAGCGGCAGGGGATCCTGTTTATGTTGACGATGTATTCAGTACGTTTTTATACGAAGGCAATAGCAGCACTAACGTTATCAATAATGGCATTGACCTAAGCGGCGAGGGAGGCTTGGTTTGGCTTAAAAACAGATCAACAGGCAATACTTATCATTATCTTTGTGATACAGAGCGTGGCACTGAACGATATTTATATACTAATGGCACTGGTGCTGAGTATTATTATGCAAACAATGGTGTAACCTCGTTTAATTCAAACGGGTTTACTGTAAAAGGAACATCTGATTGGTTTGGTTTGAGTGGTGAAAAAATTTGCTCATGGACATTTCGCAAGCAATCTAAATTTTTTGACGTAGTTACATATAACGGCACAGGAAGCGCACAGAATATCTCACATTCGCTTGGCAGCGTGCCAGGCATGATCATGATTCACTGCCGTGACGGCACTCATGATTGGGAGGTGTACCATCGGGCGACTGGCGCGACTAAAAGCCTTCATTTAAACAAAATTGACGCTCAAACAACTGACAGCACAGTTTGGAACAACACGACTCCTACTTCATCGGTATTTACTGTTGGCACAAGTAGTAACGTCAATCAAAACGGTCATGGATATGTCGCGTATGTATTTGCACATGACGAGCAGTCATTTGGCACAGATAGCGGCGAAAGTGTGATCAAGTGTGGGGGTTACACCGGTGATGGTACTTGGGGTAATGCAGAGGGAAATCTGCAAAACCTTGGATTTGAACCACAGTGGCTCATGATCAAAAATGCTTCAAGAAGTAGTGACCCTCATACTGGATGGTTTTTGTTCGACAACATGAGAGGGGTTGCTTATGGAAAAGGAACCACAAGTCCAAATGGATATGATCAATACCTACATGCAAACAAAGCCGACGCTGAATCCACTGACGCCATCGTTAATTTCACTTCTGTAGGATTTTCACTTAATAATAGTGGATATAACTTAAACAAAAGCGGCGACACTTATATCTACATGGCAATCCGCCGTCCGCATAAGCCTCCAACTGCTGCAGCAGAGGTGTTTGATGTGCAATCAAGAACAACCACTAATCCAAACCTTTTTAGCACCCCATTGCTATACGTCGACGCTGCGTGGAACAAAATAACCAGCGGGACCGGCGATTGGTTGTCCACAAGTAGGCTTCAAGGATCATCCAAATACCTCAAGTTAAATAGTACAGGTTCTGAGGGTAGCGCGCCTTCTGAACAGATTGAATATGATAACAACTACAAAATAAATCCATGGAGGTGGGCTGATAATGCTACTGAGTCTAATTATCTTTTCCGCCGCGCCCCGGGCTTCTTCGACGTGGTGGCTTATATGGGGACGGGAAGTGCTGCAAGTGTTGCGCACAATCTTGAAGCGACCCCACAGCTTTTAATTATTAAAAAGAGAAGCGCAGCAGACTCTTGGGTTGTATATACAACTGTTATAGATAGCTCTATGGATTATATGTATCTTAATTCAACAGCAGCAAAAGGGAATAGCTCTAGCGGATTGCCAACATCAACTGTTTTTAATTTAAGCGCGGGCACTCAAGTCAATGGCTCTGGCATAGCCTACATATCATATCTTTTTGCAACTCTTGATGGCATATCTAAGGTTGGCACTTACAGCGGCACGGGTAGCAATATCAATGTTGACTGCGGTTTCACGGCAGGTGCACGGTTTATTCTAATCAAACGCACTGATAGCGCTGGTGATTGGTACGTTTGGGATACAGTTCGCGGCATCGTAAGCGGTAATGATCCCTATCTGCTTCTCAATTCAAATGCCGCACAAGTCACCAACACTGATTACATTGACCCGCTCAATGCTGGCTTTACAGTGACATCCTCTGCCCCTGCTGCCCTCAATACAAGTGGTGGCACGTACCTATTCTTCGCCATTGCCTGATGCAACGTCCTGACCCGATGATCGCTGGTAAGCCAGGTGCAGAAGACACCGAAGCGATGTCTAACCGCATGGCTTGGCTTGAAGAATTGTTCTTCCTCGATGGCCGCGACCAGCTCAGCCATCCGCAACATGGTCTGTTTACTGGCTTGGCGAACAAGTACAAAAACCTGCAGTCCACAGATGACTGCTAGCAATGGCCGTTATAGTGGCTTAAGGAGGTGACCCATGGCTGTCAACCCTGGAACCTATAACTTCTTACTTCAGAGAGCGTCAGACTGGTCTGTGCTTCTGCAGTTCAAGGACAGCAACAGTGCTGCGGTTAATTTGACAGGTGCCACGGTTGCCGCTCAGGCCTGGAATCAGCCAGGCACAAAGAAGTATGCTGACTTTGGCGTCGTTTACACAAGCCGCAGCAATGGCCAAGTCACAATCAGCTTGACTAGCGCACAGACGGCGACCTTCCCAGACAAAGCGTATTACGACGTACTGGTCACAACAGCCTCGGGGACAAAGGAGTACTACTTAGAAGGCGAAATTACTGTCGACGAGTCCTACACGACATGACCTCTGTCAACGTCACCACTCAGAAGAACACAGTCACTGTTTCGACTAGTGGCCAGTTGACAACAGTCACGGCTACTACTGCTGGGCCGCAAGGCCCACCGGGCGATTTTGACTTAGTTCAGTCAAGCAAAGTAGACAAATCGGTCATTTACTATGACCAATCAGCCGATACTTTTCGCGCTGATAATGTCTACACAGCAGAGACTCTTACGGATGGCGGTTCGTTTTGACAGCCATTTTACGCCCGTTTTGTTCACCCATCCATTGAGTCATGTCTAACACAATCAGGATTAAGCGTAGAAGTTCGGGAGCCGCGGGGGCTCCCTCTTCGCTCGCCAACGCTGAAATCTGCTTCAATGAAGTCGACGACCAATTGTTCATTGGTAAGGGCACAGGTGGTGCTGGCGGCACCGCAACAACCATCGAAGCTATCGGCGGTAAGGGTGCATTTCTGGCCCTGACCGGAACTCAAACTGTTGCTGGCAGTAAGACGTATTCAGGCACCCTGATTGCGCCTACGCAAAGCGGTGGTGATAGCTCCACCAAAGTTGCAACTACCGCCTATGTGCAAGGCGAGATTGGTTCGTTCATCACTGGCAACCAGACAGTCACCCTGAGTGGAGATGCCACTGGCTCTGGCACGACAGGCATTACTGTCACGCTGGCTAATAGCGGCGTATCTGCTGGCACGACTAGCGGCATCACTGTTGATGCCAAGGGTCGCATCACTGCAATTACTGGCCTGGCTGCCTCGGATATTCCGACGCTGACTGCTGCCAAAGTTAGTGATTTTGACACCACTGTTCAAGCAAACCGTCTCGATGAGATGGCTGCACCGACAGGTGCCGTTGACTTCAACAGTCAGCGTATTACTGGTGTCAGCGATCCTACTGGTGCTCAAGACGCTGCAACCAAGTCATACGTCGATGCCGTAAAAACTGGCCTTGATGTTAAATCGAGCGTCAAAATTGCGACGACTGGCAATATCACATTGTCTGGCACACAGACGATTGATGGTGTTTCAATCTCTGCTGATGAGCGCGTTCTGGTCAAGGACCAAACAGATGCCAGCGAAAACGGCATTTACGACTGTAAGGCTGGTGCGTGGGCACGTTCCAGTGACTTTGACTCCAACACTGAAGTCACCTCTGGTGCGTTCACGTTCGTTGAGCAAGGCACTGTCAACGCAGATGCTGGCTTCGTTCTGACCACTGACGGTTCAATCACCGTTGGCACGACTGATCTGGCATTTACACAGTTCTCCGGTGCGGGATCTGTTTCTGCGGGCGATGGCCTCAGCAAGAGTGGCAACACTTTGAGCGCTGACCTCAAGGCCAACTCTGGTCTGGTTATCAGTGGTGGGGAGATTGCTCTTGACCTTGATGCTTCTGGCATCAGCGGCTCTCTGGGTATCGCTGATGGTGGTACTAACGCCACATCTGCATCTGCAGCCAGAACCAACCTTGGAGTCGCCATCGGCTCTGACGTTCAGGCTCACGATGCCATCCTGGATGACGTTGCAGGCCTGACTCAGGCTGCAAACAAAGGTATCTTCTTTGATACCGGCAACTCTGCTGCCACGTTTGACCTGACTGCTGCAGGTCGAGCACTGCTTGATGACGCTGATGCTGCTGCTCAGCGCACAACACTGGGTGTTGCGATTGGCAGTGATGTTCAGGCATTCGATGCCGAGCTGGCAGCAATTGCTGGCCTGACATCTGCAGCCAACAAGCTGCCGTTCTTCACAGGCTCTGGAACAGCTGATCTTGCAGATCTGACTGCGTTTGCTCGTACTCTGCTGGATGATGCCAACGCATCTGCAGCACGTACAACCCTTGGCCTCGCCATTGGTTCTGACGTTCAGGCTTTCAATTCACAGCTCGCAGCTTTTGCTGCTCTGTCGAACACTGATGGCAACTTCGTTGTCGGCAACGGATCTACATTCGTTGTTGAGTCTGGAGCGTCTGCACGCACCAGTCTTGGCCTTGGTTCGATTGCTACTCAAGCAGCGAACAGCGTTGCGATTACAGGCGGCACCATTTCAGGCATTGAGCTTGACGGCGGCACCTTCTGATTGAACACATACATCCTGCCGGGTAACACCGGCAGGTTTTTTTATGGACACTAATCAGAACCGTCCCATTGACCCTGCCATTAATGTAGGCAGCGGAAACGTTTCCCCACTCTTCCATGATCAAACGTGTCATTGGTGCCGCCGGTATGGCAGCTGTGCTGGCATCTCCTGCTTACGCAGGCGAGTTCTACGTGAATCCTGAGCTGAACGTTGGCGCTGGTATGGATTCTGGTGTTGGCTCTGCCAATCTGGAAACTCATGTCGGTTACGACTTTGACAATGGTGCTTACATTCAGGCTGGTCCTGCTTTGCTGATGCCTGACTCTGGTGAGCAAGAAGTTGAAATCAGCGGCAAGGCTGGCATCAGCAATGGTCCTCTCTACGGCGAGGTTTCCTTCATCACTGGTGATGAGCTGAGCCTTGGCTTCAAGACTGGTGCCAAGTTCTCTTTCTGAGCTAGCTTAAAAACGCAGAGCTGCCCCTTCTGGTCTCACACAGCAGGAGGGGTTTTTCTTCATTGGTTTCGCCATGAGCGTCAAACTTAACGGCAACAAGTATTCCCCAACTGGGACTAGGGTCCCAAGCGAGTTGCTGCCTACCGCAATTCGGTACGAAAAGGCGAGAGCACTTGCATTTGAGCATCTAGGGCAACCACACCGTGCTGAGGAGTGTGTAGCCCTGAAACGTTTTTACGAACGACGTAAAATGGAAGAGCAGAATTAGCGTCTTTAGAAGTGCAAAAGGTTTTCAACGTTCTATCAGTGCTGGCGTTCCTGATGTCTGGAACGTTGGTTGGAGCGACAATCGTTGCGTTTGCTCGCGTTCCAGGAATGATTGAGGACTACTTGGAGGACGCAACCGGCGATGTCATTGGCGAAGTGACAGAGGCTATCCCTAGCCAAATCGATAAAGCGATGCCAGAACTGCCGACAGAGACTGGCTTGCCGATTAAGTCACCATTTTAGTGTTAGCAGTTGGATCGTCGTCATGAGCTTCAGGCCCAAAGCCTTTCGCCTTGATTTTCGCCATGTCAAGTTCTGGCGCGGGTGTCTCCGCTTTCTGCTCAAACGTCCCTAGCCATTCGCGTAATGAATCTCCTGTCGGAGTGCCCTTTGGCCATTTAATGTGGCGCAAGATCATTTTGTGATCTGTAAAAAGCCGAGACGACCTGCCACACAAAACTGTGTAAGTGATCTCAGGTCCTTCGCGTCTACGGTTTCTCTCGATCCAAAGCTGACCAGCAACAAACCGTTCACCCTTCATGCCAGAAATCCCTGAGATTGGTATTGGTGCGGTGCAAGTGCCGGAGATCCCGGCTTGGCGTGCCATGCCTCCACAGAGTATTCCGGTTGCGCCGCCGGTGACGTTACAAATCGGTTTTCCTGTTGCTGACATCCCTGGCTGTGTAGAGACCAGGAACTCAGCAGCAGGTGACAGTGAGATCTACAACACCGATCCAAAGGGCAACATCACTGTTTGCGGCGGGCAGATGCCGTCGTACAAACCAATCGACTACACGCCTGGAACGCTGGTGTATGGCGCGGCAAAACCTCCACCGCCACCAGAAGAAGAGGTAGAGCCCAAGAAAGAAAAACCGGCTGGTGAATCAAACCAACCGGTAGCCCCTCTTCCGTCGCCAGGTAGTGGCATTCCTGACATCCCATTAGATAGCAACCAACTGCCATGCCCGCCACTGGATGGATTACCTATTGGTGTCAGAGGCAAGCAGGGCACTGGGATTGTCATTGGATATAAGCGTGTTGATGGTCAGTGCATAACGCTGTATGAACGCTTGCCAATCGACAAGATTATCGACAATTACCTGCCACCCGCACCTGTTGCACTGACGACTGGCGTGATTGCCGCAACGGCTGCAACGTCAGCCATCGTGGCAAAACCGTTAGGTGAGTATGTGTTGAAGCTGGTCAAACCTACTGTCAAAAAGACAGTTAAAAAGCTCAAGGGGATGCTGGGGAAGAAGCCTCGCCCTGAGTCTGTTGCTGAGCGCGTGAAGTTTCAGCGTTCTCTCCGTAAGTGATTTTGTGGATGTGGGGCGGGATGACGCCTGGCGGATTTTGCAGGACTACGTCAGCACAGATTTTGCTGTAAGGGCTGTCAGGGTGAAAGCTGATGCCTTCTTTCATCAGTGAAGCGCAGTTTTTAAGCCTGGCGATTTCGTAGTTAAGTCGCTTGTCAGCAAGCTGGGCGTCCAGCAATGCCACCTGCTTTTCAGCTGCTTTTCTGCAGCTTCTAACGTGGGAGCGGTCAAGCGGTACTGAAATCGTGGCTGTAATACCGCCGTTGATTGAGTAATTAGTTTTTTGACCCGTCCTGATTGGACGATAGTAAAGGACATTGCCCGGATTATCAGGGACGCCGTCTGGGGCGGCAATCCCCTCCGGAGTTGTCGTGCCCACCAAATCGAGAGTGTCGTATACCGGTTCTTGGTAGTAGCTCTCATAGGGATGTGCCCAGCTAGTAGTTGTACTTAGAAAAGGATTGATGTGAAGAGTCGCTCCTTGACAAGATATACCTGCATAGTTGAACCCGAATGTGCGTGATGGCACCACCTGCACAGCTTGGTTTGTGACACTTCCCGAACTGTTTGCAACTGGTGCAGCAGTGCTGGAAACCTGAGCTTGTGCTGGAGCGGAAAGCAGCAAAAGCGTTGCTATGACTCGCTTCATTGGGTAAAGGTACTTGTCGTCTCAGTTATAGATTCAATGTCGGTGTCACGGTTGATGAGTGTATGGTTGACCAAACCTGGGCCGGACAAAGTTTCTACCATCTGGAACGCTTCGCCTTCATTAACAATTGTCCAGGTTGGCTTAGTTGCAGCATCAAGGCTGGTCCATTTACTGGTGATGCCCTGAATGGTGTTTGACGTTGTCGTCAGACCCATTGGAGCGATAGCAGCGTCAGTCTTGATATTTGTGCCACTAACCGATAGCTCGTAGCCCGTCCGGTATTCATACGAGTTAATGACTTCTGTGACTTTGGTCTTGGTCGTTGTTGTGGAGGAGAGAACGCCTTGCGAAAAGTTAGGCACCACAGGCACCGCAGCTGCTGGTGCGGCAACAAGCAAAAGCAGCAACAGAATCATTTGATTGTCAGTTCTTGGATGACTTGACCGATTGCAGTAGTACCAGCCGAACCCGCAGTCACCGAAATAGCGCCATCAGTTGCAATCGTGCCAGCTAGTGTTCCAGCGACTCCGCCTGATGTGGTCGTTGTATTGCCGAACACCGGCAGTGCTGGGACTACTCCGGCGGTGACTGTTGTTGAGAGGACGGTTGGAACGTCGTCTCCTTCTGTATAGCTTTCGCTGTAACTGAAAGCATCACCAGCAGTGGTAATGCTGTAAACGCCAGGAGTGTAACCGAGGGCAGTACCGGAACTAAATGCAGTGAACTTACTAGCAGTGTCCAAAGTGACGTTAGAGCCAGATATTGCCAGTGAACTCGGCTGCCGGATTGCAACGGATCCCGCTCCATCAACCGACAGCGAAACGCTTGACTGGATTCTATGCGTGATGTCTGCCTGCGCTGGAGCGGCAAGCAAGCTGGCAGCTAGTGCCAGAAGTGCCTTTTTCATTGGATTCCGGCTTTGGTGTCCTTATTGTCTACGTTAACGGTTTTGTCGTCCTTCTTTTTCTTATTCAACTTGCCCAATGCTGGCGTGTAAGTCGCTGCCGTCCCAGTAAGCAAGCTGGCTGGAAACGTTGGGTCTACCGCTTGCGAAAAAATACCAAGGTAGTTGGCGGTCAAGATGCCCATTGACCAAAGCAGGATAGTGACTCGTACAACGTCACCTAGCCAAGAGCTGTTTTGGTCCTCCTGTTCCTGCTCTTGCAAGTCTTTCGTCTCTGCCATGATGGATTGACGCTAGAGGTCGAGTAGTGGTTGAAGTCTGGGCTGCAGTCGCTGGGGCAAGCATAGGAGTTGCTTCTGCTGGGTTAACTGGGCTGTCCCGTCAAAACCAGCAAGGTCGAGACTCCTTGGTACGCCTGACAACTGCTGTAGACAATTTAGCCGGTCGCCTTGATGTTCTCCACGCCGATATCAGAACAAGAGACCAAGAAATTTTCAGCAGACTGGCCGAGTTAGAGCGATCAGTAGCGCGACTTGAGGGCCATAGCGATCGGAACTAAACTATTAGAGCCCTGCATAGGCATCTAATGTTGTTGATTCTCAAGCCATTGCTACTGTCAATGGCCAGGTCAAAGGCTTTTAAAGAACTGATCGTCGCGATGCTAGAGCGGGTCGTCAAGCAAACCGACAACGACCTAGATGACTTGGCAGTCAAGCATCTCAACGACTTGCTGTTCCCAACTTCTCGCGTCGATAAATAGCATTAACCATTTAAGTTCGGCATGATTGGCGCGTCAGCTGCTGTATTGGTAGTAATGGCCCTTGCTTTGTTGCCGTTTTTCCAGTTTTTTCGTGGTACGCCCCACCAGTTGGCTGCTGTTAAACAGCTTGAAGAGTCGCTGCCGCCGCAATTATTGGAAGAAAACGAAGCTGATTGGTTTCAGTCCTGGAAAGAAAGCGGGTATGACCAGCAGATTTACATGCCCTACTTCAGACAGCTCGATAACAAGACAGGAACCGGCCATCGGGAATGCTTTAGTTCAGCGGCGGCCATGGTGGCTGCGTATTACAAGAAGGTTCGCACGGATGATCAATACAATGCGATTCGTGCTGAATTTGGCGACACCACTTCGGTAGAAGCTCAGCTAGCAGCGTTGCGGAGCTTGGGTCTAGAAGCTGAGTTTCGCAAAGATGGCGATGCTGACATGGTTGAGCTTGAGGTCGAAAACGGCAGGCCTGTGCTGGTTGGTTGGTTGCACGCAGGCAACATGCTTCGTGGCGAACCACCAATGTGCAGCGGTTTAGGTTGCGGGCATTGGAGCGTAATCAGTGGTTACGCGGGTAAGAACAGCAACGATCCAGAGTGGATCATGCAAGATCCGAGAGGGTATCCCGAGATGGAGAAGGGAGGCCATAGCAACCCGCATTTGGGACGTAATGTCCGTGTGAGGCAAGCTGCGTTCTATCAACGGTGGCAAGCGAACGGCCCAGGCACGGGCTGGGTGATCTTGGTTAATGAGTGAGTTTTATTGGATCTGGGCGTTTATTAGTGCGTTTTGGACAACTGTTGTGCTGCAATGCGCCAAGCCTGTGAACTGGGACCAATGTTCAAGAGTCAATGACTGGCTAGTCCCTTGGGTACGAGATGTGGTCGAAATGCACGAAAAGGGTGCTTATCACAAAGAAAAGAGCGCTCTAAAGGAACCTAAGTAGACTTGCGTTTTGCATTGATCGAATGGCGGTTCTGTGTGACTGGGAGATCCAAGCTCGTTGCCGCAAAAGCGACATGGTCGTCCCGTTCAACCCAGATCTGCTAAATCCAGCCAGCTTGGATCTGCGTTTGGGCAATCACCTGATGATCGAGAGCATCTACAGCCCTGAGCTGATTCGTATTGACATCTCAGACAGGACAGAAGATGAGCCGTTCATGCTTCAGTCCGGCGAGTTTTGCCTGGCTGAGACACTTGAGCTGTTTAACCTGCCCGACGACATCAGCGGCCAGTTTGTACTCAAATCAAGCCGCGCACGATCTGGTCTTAATCACCTGCTTGCTGGCTGGTGCGACCCAGGCTGGCACGGAAGCAAGCTGACTCTCGAGTTGAAGAACGAGCGATTGCATCATGCATTGCCTCTTTGGCCTGGTCTGAAAATCGGCCAGATGGTCTTCCACGCCATGTCAAACACGCCAATGCATAGCTATGCAGAGACCGGTCATTACAACAATCACTTGACAGTCATGCCGTCTGTGGCATGACTTAATAAATATCTTCAGGGCTATGGGCTGGGCTGACTGGATGGTCGTGACTCAGAGCCTTGAGGAGGAGCTTGAGCTTGAAAAAAGTGTCCGTGACATTCAAGGTTGCAACGACGAAGACGCACTTCGGACAATGTGCGTCTCTTTGATCCGCACCAACTGGCATCAAGCAAAGCTGTTGCAACAGGCAGTCGGTCACATTGCAGAAATTGACTCCTCAGTTGCAGCCTTGGGGCTGTAAGCAAGAGTCACAAGTTCAAAGAACTGCTTAGCCGCCCAGTCTTTTGACTCCGGAAAGTGGCGTGCCATGCCGCCATACTGCACAACCCAAGCAGTGAATCCATCCTTGACCGCAAGCTCAATCGTTGGCTTTGGCATTTTTCATGTGCTGGATGTAGATGTCAGCCTGCCAAAGATCATTTGAAAACTGCCTCTGCCCATCAGGGCCGCAGCTGCAATAGCGAGGCTCACCGATTGGTTCTACACCTTGAATGATGTAAAAGCCATCGCCATAGTCCATCGCATCAGTCGGGACATTGCCAAAAGTAGGCGCAGTCTTTAGCGAAGGTTCCACCAGTCATCCTCCCTTCAGGACAGCCGACATTGCAGTTGGCTTTTACTATTTCCCAGTGTATGCAGTTCATGCAACGTGGCTGAGAACTATTCAGGCAACGCGCATCTGCATACAGTTGCTCTGCCTCAAGCACTGCTTGCTCAAGTTCAGTTGCCGACAAGCTGCAAGAGAGTTTCCCGGTCTTGGTTTTTATCTTGACGCGCCATCCATCGCCATCCTCGCTAAGGACCATTCGTCCAGCGTGGTAACGCAATGAGGCCATAAATTACTTGTATATCGCCCTCAGTATCTCAGCTGCTTCAAGTGCTGCGCTATGGGTGTGGCAAGGCTCACCCCAATACACAACTGATCCATCGAAAAACCAAGGCTTGAACAAAGGCATGATCCCAAGTGTCATGAGGTGAACTCCAACAGAATCTGGTTGACGCATGGCTATAATTTGGGCTCTTCACCCTGAAACGGGCGAAGGACAGTTCACCTGCAGCGGATCAGGTGCGAGGGGTGCG
>Ga0181413_1000268_pt1 | contig 16122 bp, 14 predicted proteins | sample 36SPOviralmetaG_FD_130111 | JGI IMG/M metagenome (GOLD analysis project Ga0181413, IMG submission 130111) | Marine viral communities from the oligotrophic San Pedro Time Series (SPOT) site, San Pedro Channel, CA, USA - 36 SPOT_SRF_2012-09-28 | ecosystem: Environmental > Aquatic > Marine > Strait... | reverse complement strand
CACAACATACTCAAAGTTTAAACGTATCAGGAACAGTTACTTTTGGTAGGAGATTTAATTATCCTGACTGTGCTTTAGTAGGACTCAGAATAAATGCGGAACAGTTCAACTCAGTACCAAAAAGAAGTTACTTAATTAAAGGTATAAAAGTAAAAATTCCTAACGGTGTCACAGTTGACCCTAATAACGGCAGAATAATATATCCTCCTAATTATATTTTTAATGGCACGTTAGGATCAGCACAATGGACAACAGATCCCGCTTGGTGTTTATTTGACCTTTTAACAAGTGAAAGATATGGCTGTGGAGATTTTATAAGTGCTAGTGAATTAGATGTTTATAGTTTTTACGCAGCATCTGTTTATTCTTCAGAACTTGTTACTTTTCAAGACAGGTTAGGTACAGGAGTTATCACTTCAATTACAGAGCCAAGATTCAGTTTAAATGTAAATCTTCAAACTAGGCAAGACGTTTTTAAAACTGTAAATAGTCTTTGTTCTGTTTTTAGAGCAATGCCTTTATATATGTCTGGCAGTTTTAGTCTTATACAAGACAGAGCAGGGCTAGACCCAGCGTTTCAATTTACAAATGCAAATGTCACTCCAGAAGGTTTTTCATACTCTGGTAGCAGTTCTAAAACTAGGGCGACAGTAATAGTTGTTAAATATTTTGATATTGAATTAAGAGATGCTGCGTACGAACAAGTTTTAGATAATGATGCGATTCTTAGATACGGAACAGTTGTTAAAAATATAAATAGTTTTGGGGTAACATCTAGGCATCAAGCTAGAAGGCTTGGTAAATGGTTTTTAACTACTCTCGCCACAGAAACAGATATTGTCTCATTTACAACTACTATCCAAGCTGGAGCTTTAATTACACCCGGACAAATTATTGAAATACAAGATGAGGTCAAGTCTGGAGTTAGAAGAGGAGGGCAAATTACATCAGTTAATAATACTGTTATTGGAATTGATAATATAATTGATCTTCCAATATTAACGGCTGGTCTTGGAGGACAATTAACTGTAATTCTTCCAGATGGTCAAATAAGCAAAAAGACTATAGCTGCTAATGGTATTGATACGACAGCAAAAACAATTACAGTAGTTAATAGATTTCAAAAAAAAATAAATGATGCTAGTGGTAATAAACCATTCTTAGATGACACAAGACAACCAAATCCTGTTTATACCGATACGTTTCAAAATACAGATCCAAATATTGGCTCTTTTTGGGTTATTGAAACTACTGGAACTAATGCAGCAATAGAATCTCAATTATATAAAGTTGTAGGTATTGAAGAACAGGATGATTTTCAATACACAGTTACGGCTGTTTTACATAACGAATCAAAATACGCAGCAGTAGAACAAAATGAAGTTCTTGACCATAGAGATGTTACTAATCTGGATCTAGTACCAGCAAGTCCTAGTGATTGGGCTACTGATACTGGAGGAACTGTTTATCCAATTGAACAATTATATAAAGATAAAAACCAAGTAAAAGTAAGACTTTTAATTGCATGGAAACCTGTATTAGGTGTTAACCGTTATGAGCTTAAATACAGAAAAGATAACGGAGGGTTTATAACTATTGAATTACAAGATCCTTCTTACTCAATAGATGATATAAATGTAAGCCAATCTAGTGGTAATGCTTTATTTGATCTAAGAGTTAGAAGTATAAGTGGATCAGGAAAAAAATCTAATAGTCCTTTGACTAAAGACAATTTTTCTGTTGTTGGAAAAAACGCAAAACCATCACAAGTAAATTCTGACTTTGCTGCATCATTAGATCCTAATATTGGAATTGTTTTATCTTGGACTCCAATTGCAGCAACATATCCTAATTTTGCTGACCTTGATATTCGAGGTTATGTGATATATGAAGGAACTTATGGAAGTGGAACTCTTTTAGGAGAATATAAAGCGACATCAATAAATGTCCCCACGTTACCATCTAGCTCTGATGCATCTAAAACATATTCAATTAAAGCTATTGATGATGATGGAAATGTAAGTAATGATGCTCGTACTACTACATTAACTTTTGAAAATCCAAATACTCCAGCAACTTTAACAGGCTCATACCAAGATGATAATTACATTTTAAATTGGAGTGCGTCTGTTATTGATGGAAATAGATTTGTAATCAAAGAATATGAAATAAGACAAGGTACAACAGTTATAGCTACAACAAATGCGTTGTCTTTTACTTTGCCTGTTACATGGTCAACAGATCAAACATTCAAGGTAAGAGCTAGAGACATTACAGGAAGAGAAAGTACAGACAAAACATTAAGTGCAGTATTTAGCAAAGCATCAGCACCAAATATTTCTTATTCTTATGAAGGTTCAAAAATAAGACTTACATGGGAAAAACCTACAGAGGGTGCAACAAAAATTAAAGATTATGTAATCAAAGCAAGTCCTACTAACAATACTGATTTTGGCTCTGCTACAGATGTTGACGTTATAAATTCTGAGAGTAATTTGTTTGACGTAGACGATAGTGTTCTTAATACATCAACATCAAGACGTTTTTTTGTTGCTGCTAGAGATGCAAATAATACTATTGGTGATATTGGCCGTACTGGAATAACAAACTATCCAGATGTATCAGTAAGTCCATCTTCAGCACCAAATAATTTAACTGCTGTTATTAAAGGTGCTAGTGCTTTTGTAAGTTGGGACGAGGTAAGTTTGCCAACTGTTAGTGGAAAAGTTAATGGATTACCAATAGCTTTTTATAAAATCTACAGAGAAAATGCTGGAGCTACATCTGTGGGTACTGCTGATTTTCAACAAAATGGTACATCCGTCACAGAGGAAGTTACTTGGACAGAAAACACTCAAAAATATTTTGTTAGGGCTGTTGATATAAATGGTAATGATGGAACTTTATCTAGTGTTAACTTTACAGTTGCATTGCCATCGACAGTCACAAACCTAAGTGATGAAGTTATTGATAACAACGTATTACTAAGATGGACAGAAAGTAGTGTTGGTATAGATCAATTACCAATAAAACATTACAACGTATATAGAAACAACTTAAGTACTTTAGTTGGACAAAAATTAGGAACTTTTACAACAGTTTTTGAGCAAGTAGGTGGTAGTTTTGAATATATCTTAAGACCTGTTAATACTGCTGGTAACGAAGGAACTCAAGCGTCTGTTGTATCAGAAGTAAATCAACCACCTGATTTTGTGTTAACACAAGATTTTGCAAGTACATTTAACGGTACAATTGTAAACGGATTCCCTGATGGTGATGGATTATTCTTTTGTATTAATTCAAGCAGAACTTGGAAACAACATTTTGACCCAAATAACAATGATTCGTCTAGGACTTTTGGTGTTTATGGTGGCTCCACTATTTATGCTTTACCTAGTGAGAACTCAGGTAGTTACGAAGAAGTTATAGATACAGGAGCTACAATTGATTCCACCAGAATTGAAGCTAGTATTGGATTAGTGTCTGCCGAAACAGTAGGGTCAGGTTTAACTATCACTCCACATATTTTTACGTCACCAGATAATTCAACTTTTACATCTAAAGGTTCTGGCAATGCTAATGTTTTAGGTCAAAATTTTAGATATATAAAAATTCAATATACTTTTGCAGGGGCAAATAATGATGATTTAATTAAAGTAAACAGTATTCGTGTTAAAACATTTTTAAAACGTAAAACAGATCAAGGTAGCGTTAGTGTTACCGCATCAGAATCTGGAGGAACAGGAAAACAAATTGCATTTACTGAAACCTTTATAGATGTTGATGCTATTGGTCTTACAATTAGAGGAGTAGGATCTGCTAAATATGCTATTTATGATTTTGTAGATGCAGCAAATCCACAAAATGGGTTTAAAGTATTTTTGTTTGATAATAGTGGCAACGGTGTTGCTGGAACTGTAGACTTTACCGTAAGAGGAGTTTAAATGGCCGACTTTACAAAACCAGCTTTAACAAGCACATATACTAATTTTATTACCGAATTAAAAGGTAGAGATGACGATATATCATCTTTATTTTCTAGTGGGTCAACATTTACAGGTACTTATCCAGTAAGAGCAGTTAGGTGGAACGCATCTAATGGTTATTTTGAAAGACGTAATTCTGCTAATAATGCTTTTGAAAGATTAGAAGGTGCAAGCGGAACTCACAAGTTTGTAAATTTAGAAACAGGAGCTTTAACTGCTACAGGTGGAGCATCAATAACTGGAAATTTATCTGCTACAGGTCAAGTACAAGCAAATAATTTCAACGTAACAGGTACTACAAAACCAACAAACGGTTTATATAGACCAGCAGCTAACGAAATAAGATTAACTACTGGTAGTAGTGATAGGTTAACTATTGAGTCAACAGGCGAGGTTGGAATTAATACTGTTGATCCAGCTTATACTCTCGACATAAATGGTACTTTTAGGATTCAAAACGGTACAGGATCTAGCTCTTTAGAAGTTGGTACAGGGGGATCGGGTAACAGAAATGCTTATATTGATTTAGTTGGGGATGCTACTTATACAGATTATGGTTTTAGAATTATTAGAGCTAATAGTGGTGCTAACAGTAGTTCTTCATTAATTCACAGAGGTACTGGTAATTTCATACTTGAAGCAAATGAAGCAGCAGATATGAAATTTCTTACCACCAATACAGTAAGAATGGTTATCCATGATGACGGTGACGTTGTTATTGGTACATTTATAACCGCTAATGACAGGTTACATATTAAGCAAGCTACAAATAGTGGAGTATTTATAAGAGTAGAAAATAATGATGGATACGCACGTTTTGGTACAGATGCTAATGATTCATTTATAGATGCAGACGTTCATAATTTAAGAAATAGGGCTGGAAACTCAACTTACCTTATATCTAACAGTTCTTTATTTGATATAAAAACAGCAGCAAAGGTAAATGGTGCTTTAGAAGTAACAGGAACAATTACAGGAAGTATTACAGGAAATGCTGGTACTGCAACAACACTAGCCACAACTAGAAGCATAGGTGGAGTTAACTTTAACGGTTCAGCAAATATAAATCTTCCCGGAGTTAATACTGCTGGCAACCAAAACACATCAGGAAATGCTGCAACAGCAACAAACTCTACTCAACTTAATGGTTTGGCAGCGTCATCTTCTGGTAATAGATGGGGTGTTGTACCTTTTGTTGATGCTTCTGGTGTATTAGAAGCAGGTCGTTATATAGATTTTCATACCGCAGATAATTCAACAGCAGATAAAGCTGGAAGAATTGACATGGATGGTAGTGATTTTGTATTTGATCATAGTCTTGTTCCTACAGGTTCTATTAATCTAGGTTCGTCTGGTGCTAGATGGCAAAACCTATACGTCAATGACCTTAAATTATCTAATAAAGGTGGTGCTAATGATGTAGACGGAACTTGGGGTGACTTTACAATTCAAGAGGGGGAAAATAATTTATTTATAAAAAATGAACGAAATGGCAAAGTTTATAAAATAAACTGGACAGAGGTGGAAATGTAACGCACAATGCGTATAATAAAAAACATAAATTAATTTAACTATGTCACAAATTTCTGATTTAAGAAAAGCTGCACAAACAAGAGGACAAGAGCTTGTTAAAGAACATCAAGAGTTAATGGCAAAAGCCAAACAAATTGAAAATGAGGTTACTGCTATCAATGGCGAAATTAACGGCTATAATAAGATCGAACCTCCAACTGAGGACGCACCAAGCGAAGCACCTGTAACCTAAAATGGCAAGAATCCCAGCTATTTATGACTTTGATATAGATAAGGCAACTGATTGGGACGAGACTTATAATTTTCACAGCAACACAAACCCAGATAATGAAACGCTTGTAGTTTTGGATTTAACTGGGTCAACTGTGGAAGGAACAGCGTGGGATTTTGAACGTGAACATAAATACGCAGATTTTAATGTAACATATGTAAACAAAACAGCAGGGAAAGTTAAATTAAATTTAACTGATACTCAAACAGCAAATTTTCCTGACGAATTATTTTATGATGTTGTAGTTATTAATAGTGCTGGTGAGAGAAATAAGTATTTTAAAGGTAAGATTACAGTAAATCAAACCTATACAAGATAATGTCAATAGAAGTAAAAGTTACTCAATTAAAAAATAAAATTGTTGTAGATAATACGGCAAATGTTGTTCATGTTATAACTCAAGGTGAGCAAGGTGCAAAAGGTCTTGAATTAAGTGATATAAATAAAGTAGATGGTAGCGTTATTAGATGGAATAATAGCGCAAATTCTTATGTAGCTGATGCAACAGTTACTCCACTTACTCTCACTGATGGTGGAAATTTTTAAAATTTTTAACTGCCATTTCTTTACCTAGTTTAAGATCATGCCAAACACAGTACGAATAAAAAGAAGAACTAGCGGTAGTGCTGGTGCGCCAGCAGCTTTAGAAAATGCTGAACTAGCTTTTAATGAAGTTGATAATACGTTGTATTACGGAGAGGGAACTGGGGGTGCTGGCGGTGCAGCTTCGTCAATATTAGCTATAGCTGGAGATGGAGCTTTTGTTAACAAAACAGGCGCACAAACAATTTCTGGAAATAAAACTTTTACAGGTGGATTTGATATATCAGGAGCATCAGTATCTGGTTTTACTGTTACTCAAAACCTAGTTATAACTGGAAATTTAACAGTTAACGGTACTACGACTACTGTCAACAGCACCACTATGAGTGTGGATGATAAAAACCTTGAACTTGGAGCGACATCTTCACCAAGTGATTCGGGTGCATCTGGTGGTGGTATAACTCTAAAGGGTAGTACTGATAAGACATTTAATTGGATTGACTCTACTGATTGTTGGACATCATCAGAAAGTTTAGATCTTGCGTCAGGTAAAACTTTTCGCATAGATGGTGTTGGAGTTTTAAGTAAAACAAATTTAGGGTCTACTGTTGTTGGATCTAGCCTTACATCTCTTGGCACTATTTCAAGTGGTGTTTGGTCTGGTACTGACATTGCAGTAGCTCATGGGGGTACAGGTGCATCGACAGCATCAGCAGCGAGAACAAATCTTGGCTTAGTGATTGGCACTCATGTTGAGCCACATAGCGACAAGTTAACAGAGCTTGCGACTATGGCTCAAGCAACAGCAGATAGCTTGGCTGATTTGACATCAACAGAGGTGCAAATTTTAGATGGTTTGACCACAACAACTGCTGAGTTAAATAAACTTGATGGCTGTACCTCTACCACTGCTGAATTATCTATTACAGATGGAGATACATCTGCTACAGCAACAACTTTAGCCCCAGCAGATCGTATGGTTGTTAATGATGCAGGGGTTATGAAGCAAGTTGCTTTTTCAGATTTAGTAACATTTTTAGAAAATGGTGCAGTTAGTGGGTTCGACATGGATGGGGGAACATATTGAATTAAAACTAAATTACTAAGGAGTTTTAAACAATGGCAAACACAATTAAGCTTAAAAGAGGTTCTGGCAGCGATCCTAGTGCTAGTGATTTAGTTGTTGGTGAATTAGCACTAAGAACTGATACAGGTAAAATATTTCTTAAAAAAGATAATGGCAATGTAACCGAAGTAAGTGGTGGGGGCGGTCTGTCTGATGGTGATAAGGGAGATATTGTGGTTTCTAATAGTGGTGATATTTTAACTATTGATGATGATGCAATAACAACTGGTAAAATTTCTGCTGGTGCTGTAAATGATGGAAAGTTAGCCTCAAATGCGGTAACAAATGTAAAAGTAGCTTCAAACGCAGCTATTTCTTTATCAAAATTAGAAGTTATAGCTAGTAATAAAATCGTTGGTAATGATAGTGGTAATGCTGTTCCAAAGGAATTAACCCCTGCGGAAGTAAGGACAATAATTAACGTAGAAGATGGTGCTACAGCAGATCAAACAGCTAGTGAGATAAAAACATTATTAAATAGTAGTGGTCTTGTTAATGCTCAAATAGATGCAAGTGCAGCGATAGCAGGTACAAAGATTTCTCCTGACTTTGGATCGCAGAATATAGTCACGACAGGTGCGGTAGATACTGTTGGAATTACTATTGGCGGTAATACACCATCATTAAATTTTAATGACGCTAACGATAATCCTGACTTTAGATTTCTTGTAAATTCAAATTCTTTTATACTTGAAGATACAACCAATAGTGCAAATAGATTCGTTGTAAATAGTGATGGTCACATTGATATAACTGGTAATTTAGACGTTGGTGCTGGTATTGACGTAACAGGAGGTATTACATATACAACTACAAGTATTGCATCAGGAACTTTAGAATTTGCTGATACTTTGGCAAGTTATGACCCTACTGTTGGAAGTACTGGATCAGATACATCAACAATCACAGCTATAAGTTTAGGTTTTGGTCAACAAATTGGAGTAAATGCAAGTGGTTATATAAGAAATTTATTTAAAATTAATTCTAATAGTGGTCGTAATATTGAAATTGGTAGTGCCAATACAAATTATATAGGAGATATATTATTACTTCCGGGATTAAATCATTCTGTAAGGCTTAAATATAACGGTAGTGATCGGTTAGTTACTGATTCAACAGGGGTAGATGTAAATGGAGCATTAGACGTAACAGGGCTGATTACGACTACTGATTTAAAAATTGGTGATGTTTCTCCTATTTTAGTTTTTCTTGATACAAACGCTGATGCCGATAACCAAAAATGGGATTTTAAATGCAATACAGGTAATGAATTTGTTATTCAAGGAATAAATGATGCTGGTAGTGGTGGTGGTAATTTGTTTAAAATTACCAGAAGTAGTAATAATTTATCAACTTTTGAAGCACAAAAAAGTGGTGTAACTTGGTTTACTGTTGATAATGTAAATAGAAAAGTAACTACTAGAGATTTAGATGTTACAAACAATATCACTGTTACTGGAACAGTAGACGGAGTTGATATTGCTGCAAGAAATACTTTATTTGGTGGCTTAACTTCTAGCTCTGGTGTCTTAACTAACGGAGTAACAGCAACGACCCAATCAGCAAGTGATAATTCTACAAAAGTTGCGACAACAGCTTATACAGATACAGCAATATCAAACTTAGTTTCGTCAGCACCTAGTACTTTAGATACATTAAATGAACTTGCAGCAGCACTTGGAGATGACGCTAACTTCTCAACAACAGTTACAAACTCAATAGCAACAAAACTTCCGTTGGCTGGTGGGACAATGACAGGTGATTTAACAATTACCAGACCTGTAAGTACAAATAATACTTTAACTTTAGGAGGATCTGGAGCTTATAGTTCTTTCTTAAAACTTTTCTGTGGTGGTGCTGGTGGTGGATTAATAGAAGTAAGCGGTAGAAGTGATGGTGGCAACGTATTAAATTTTAGAGTAGGAAGCAGCACTATTGCTACTTTAAACGAATCTGGGAATCTAACTGTTAATGGAACAGTTGACGGAAGAGATGTAGCAACTGATGGAACTAAATTAGATGGTATTGAATCTTCAGCTACAGCAGATCAAACTGCAAGTGAGATAGTTGCTTTAATAGCAGATCAAACTATTGCACCTTCCGCTATTGATATGGAAGATGATGAGAGAATAAAACTTGGAGCAAGTGACGATCTTCAAATCTATCATTCGGGATCTGACTCTTGGGTTAGAGATTTAAATCAAGGAAACTTATATCTTGATACAAATGGTGCAAAAATTAGTTTAATTAGTGATGGGAATCAAAGTACTGGTTCTATGGCTCATTTTAATAAAGATGGATCAGTTCAGCTATTTCACAATAATGTAGAGCGTTTTACAAGCACAAGTACAGGAGCAACAATAACTGGTAATTTAGCAGTTACAGGCTTAGTTGACGGAAGAGATGTTGCAACAGATGGTACGAAACTTGATGGCATTGAAGCGTCAGCCACAGCAGATCAGACAGCAAGCGAAATTCTTACATTAATAAAAACTGTTGATGGTTCTGGAAGTAATCTTGATGCTGATACTTTAGATGGACAGCAAGGAAGCTATTACGCAGATGCAGCTTCTTATGTTAAAGAAATTAGAACAAAAAGCGATATAACTACAAGATTTGACTCTGGTTTTTATGAAACTGCATCAGCTACAACTGCGGAGGGGTGGCCTGTAACTACTAACAATTGGTATCACTTGATTGCAAGTACACATAGTAATACAGGTAATTACTATTCAATGCAAATAGCTGGTAATTTCTTTAGTCAAAGTGAGTTTTATATAAGAAGTACACACGCTAGCGGAACAAGAGCATGGTCAGAAATTTGGACATCATCTTCAGATGGTGCTGGATCTGGGCTTGATGCTGATACTTTAGATGGAGTACAAGGTTCAAGTTTTGTTAGGTCAGATGCAACTGATACTTTAAATGGTCAATATACAATTTCTACTTCTGCTGATGAAAAATTAATACTTGCTGGCTCAACTAACCCTTATATAAGATTCCAAGAAGGAACAACAAATAAAGCTTATATTCAATGGAATGGTAGCGAACTTATTTTAGTTAATACAGAATCATCAGATTATTTAAGAATCGGCAGTGGTTTAAATGGGTTAAAATATGAAGTTGATGGTATCAGCGCTACTGTCTGGCACCTTGGAAATGACGGATCTGGAAGTGGGCTTGATGCTGATACTTTAGATGGTGTTAATGGTGCAAATTATGTAAGAACAGACCAAAATACAACGATTACATCTGATTTATATATAGGTGGTGGTGCTGGTGGAATTACTGTTAATGGTGGTAGTGACATTCAATTTACTAACGGAGATTGGACAGGGAATACAACTGCTGCAAAAATACAACTTCATAGTAATTATTTATATATTGCAGGTGGTTCTAACGGAATAATATTTAGAGAGAATGCCACAAATAGATGGCAGATAGAGGGAAGTGGTCATTTTAGACCAGAAACAGATAGTACTTACGATATTGGAACATCTAGCATAAGAGTAAGAAACGGATATTTTGACACTTTATATGGAGATGGTTCAAACGTAACCAACGTCAATGCAACAACTTTAGATTCTATTGATAGCGGTAGCTTTTTAAGGTCAGATGCAAATGATACTTATAGTGCAAACTTAACTTTTTCACAAGATGGTGCAAATGGATTTCTTACAACTGCTGGGGGTACAACATTCCACAACGTAGGTGGGTCTAGTTCTAAAAAACTTGTTTTAAGAAATTTAGCAGAATTAAGATTTCAAGATGGTGCTGATTGGAATTATAACGAATGGGCTGGTATTAAATTTGTTACCTCAACAGATACAATGTATATCGGTGGTGCAGCTTCTAGTAATTTTACAAACAATGGTGGCGCACCCAATATAGATGTTAATTTTGTAGGATTAAACGCAAGTGGATTAAAGAAAGATGGCAATACAGTATGGCATGCTGGTAATGACGGCTCTGGTAGTGGATTAGACGCTGACACTTTGGATGGGGTTCAAGGGGCTAGTTTCTTAAGGTCGGATGCAGATGATTCTTTATCAGCAATTATTACTGGTCATTCAAGTAATACAGAAGTTATACGATTAAATAGTGCTTCTTACTCTTCATCACTTTATTTAGGCGGTTGGAATTCAACTAATAGTAATAATATTGCGAGAATTAGAGCTAGTAGTAATTTACATATAGATAGTCCAGCAAATGGTAATTTATATCTGAATTGGTACGCATCAAATAAAAGTATTTTCTTAGGTAATGCTGGTCAAGGTATTTATGCTGGTGGTTCAAATGTAGTATTTCATGCTGGTAATGACGGTGCTGGTAGTGGATTGGATGCTGATACATTAGATGGGGTACAGGGATCAAGTTTTGTTCAAACAAATACTGATGTTCAATTTGGGTCGCATTGTGGACTTGCAACAACAGTTGGCGGTACACCAGCTTCAAGATCAGCTTTCTTGGCTTTAGGAGATAACGATACAGGAGTTGCACAGAACGGAGATGGTCAGTTAGAACTTTGGGCTAATAACCAAGAAATAATGAACTTGGATACAGATGAAATTGAATGTTATAAACACTTAAGACCTAATGGTTCTCAAGATTTAGGTAGCTCATCTGCACGTTGGCAAAACTTATACGTTAACGATATGCACTTCTCTAATGAAGGCAAAACAAATGATGTTGATGGTTCTTGGGGAGATTGGACTTTACAAGAAGGAGAATCTGATATATTTATGATTAATAACAGATCAGGCAAAAAATTTAAAATAGCCATGATTCCTGTTTAAGATATAATAAAAGAAAAACTACAATGGCAACTACTTTTACTTGGAAGGTCGAATCATTAAAAACTGATCCAAATGATGACAATTACATAACCGAAGCCTCAGCAAAAGTTTTTGGTACTGAAGGATCAGTAATAAAAGCAACTACCGTATCTTGTCTTTTTCCGGGAAATAAATCTGCTGTTGGATCTGATTTTAAAACAATAGATGATTTAAAAAAAGCAGATGGTGAAGCAATTATTGTAGGTTGGATAAAAACTGGAATTATGGATTATAAAGTGGCAAAAATTGAAAAAATAATACAAAATTCTATTGATACACATAATTCAAAAGTTATAGAAACAAGCCTTACTGCTGCTGATACTTCTTACTCAGCACAACCTACAGAAACAGTAACTCCTGATCCTACAGAATAAAAAACATGGCTGCTACATTTGTTTGGAAACTTGACACCTTAAAAACTAATTCTGATGATGATAATTACATCACTGAAGCTACGGCTGCTTGTTTTGGTACGGAAGGGTCAATAATAAAAGTTGAAACAGTAACATCTACTTTTAGTGGTAATAAAGCTTCTGTTGGTGCTGATTTTAAATCCTTTGAGAGTTTAACATTACTAAATGAGCAAGGAGAAGGAACAGGAGAGGGGATTATTTTAGGTTGGATAACAACAGCTATTACCAGTACAAAAGTAGCAGAAATTGAAAAAACGGTACAAGATGCTATTGACAAAGAAAAACTTACTTAAATTTTCTTTATAAAACCATGACAATTCATTTCGGAGACAGCACATCATTAACAACCGCCCCTGACGGAGGAAGTGATGTACAAGTTTTTACTTCTAACGGAACTTGGAGTAAGCCATCATCAGGTACACACGTTCATGTATATGTATGGGGTGCTGGAGGAGGTGGTGGTGGTAACACCAACTTCAGTGGTGGTGGTGGTGGTGGTGGCTTTGGCTATTTTGTTTTTAAATTGTCTGACTTACCCTCTACTGTATCGGTAACAGTTGGTTCTGGTGGTGGTACAAGTACTGCTGGCGGTTCTTCTAGTTTTGGTTACGGTAACGCAGATGCAGGTGGTGGTAATCGAGGTCAGAATAGCAATTCAGAATATAATAATTTTCAATTTGGAGGACATGGTGGCCATGTATATGGAACTGGACAAGGCGCACAAGGCGGTAAAGTTTATGTGACGACTAATAGTGATGGGGGAACTGATTATCATGGTCAATCTCCATCAAATGGAGATAGCTTTGGAGAAGGTGGAGGTGGTGGTAATGGTGGACGAACAGCAACTGCTGGAGCAAAATCCCAACAGGGTGGAGGTGGTGGTTCTGGTTATAGAATTTATCATGGCTATCCGGGAGGTGGTGTAAGTTATGGTAGTGGAGGTAATGGCGGTTCAGGGGCTGGGGTTGCTGGCTCTGCTCCCGGAGGTGGTGGTTCTGGTAGATCTGGTTCTGGTGCTAGAGGTGAAGTTAGAGTTGTAACAGTTTAAAAAAAATATTAAAGTCAACTATATAAAACATAGATTCTTCTATTCCCATATTCTTCATTTTAGTAATACGGTGTTTGCCGTCTATCATTCTGTACTTACAGTTGTAAGGATTTTGACCCTCTGTTAATATACAGGGATAACCTATATCAGCAGCATTATATCTTTCCTCATCAAGTAAATGATTCTTGTCTTTTCCCTTATATCCTATATCCTTAAAATTTATTAATTTTTTTGATTCTTTCTTTAAAAATGGTTTTATTCTTTTCACATGTAATATATATTCCTTTTTATCAATCCTCCAATCCCCATAAATTTTATCAATATTACAAAGATGCTTACCTTTTAACATGATTTTTGGTTATGAACGTAATTGTTTTGATAAAAACAATATAACAGATATAGTAAATCAGGATTTGTTAGATATTTGCATTAAGAATATTTCTAAAAATAAATATGTATTTAAAAGAGATTGGAGATCATCTGTTGATATTTTAAATACTGACAAACTTATTGATTTTTCTACTGATAAAAATTTTATTGAATTTAACAAAAGTAAAACTGTTGAATTGTTATTACCTAGAGTACAAAAAATATTTAAAAATAAAAATATTACTGCTAGTGGTCATTATTTATATCCTAAAACTGGATATATGAGTTGGCATACTAATTATTTAAACCCTTGTTGGAGATTTTATATAACTTACGCTACGAAAGATAAACAATCATTTTTTAGGTATTTCAATCCAATAACTAAACAAATTATTACCGATTATGACGACAAAGGAATTACATTAAGAAAATTTTATGTGCCAAGCAAACCTCCTTATTTTTGGCATTGCGTGGGTAGTATGTGTAATCGTTTTAGCTTTGGTTTTAGAATCCCATGAATTTTATAGAAATTTATGACAACGCACTTAGCTCTCAAATGTGTAAGTCAATTATTGAGTTTTTTAATAAAGCTCCAAGTGAGTATTTAAGAACAGGAACAGTAGGTAAAATTTTTAAAAAAGGTGTTATAGATAAAACACACAAAGATTCGACTGATTTAGCCTTAAACTTTAATAATTGGACATTGCCTGACACGATTATCAATACTGTTTTAGCAAAATATTTACAAGATTATAAAACAAAACATCCAGAAATAGATAATGTAGTAGCTCCTTGGCAATTAACTCCACGATATAATATTCAAAAATACAATCCAAAACAGGGCTATTCTTATCCACATTGTGAAAATAATGGTAATTTAACAAGAGTTTTAGTATGGATGATATATTTAAATACTGTTACTGATAAAGGTGGGACTCGTTTTACAAATTATGATATTACTACAAATGCTGTAGAGGGAAGATTAGTTTTATGGCCAGCATACTGGACTCATACTCATCATGGAGTTATAAGTCCAACTCAAACAAAATATATTGCGACAGGATGGTTTGAATGTATTACTCAAACCGAAGTTTAATGAATTTTCTTGGTATCAATAGCGATATTACCAGAAATTGATATTCGATCTTCTTTACAGTTGTAAAATGGATAAACTGTATGATTTAATTCTGCTGGAAAAAACAATAAAGTACCCTCCGCATCTTTGCACATTTCATAAACAAATGTTTGTGATTGGCCTAATATATTTAAATAATCAAACGAAAAATTTGAAATTGAATTAACAGTTGATTCAGCTATTGCTAATTTACGTTGCTCGTGAAAATCAGTTGGTATTTTCATCCATACAACAAAACTATAAAGTGCATGATTGTGCCTATGTCTTGGATTAAATTCGTTTTCTTTTTGATAATTTACCCACATTGAATGTAAATGATAAGGGTGATTTTGGCTAGTTGGAACTCTATCTCCAATATTTCCATAAGTAGAAGCATATTCATTACATAAATGACTTAAAACATTATCCCAAAACCAATTGTCTTTATCTTCTATAAGCTGACTTTTATAATTATGTCCAGCTAAATGGTCTTTGTAATTATTTTTTTTAGGAGTTTTGCACATTTTCCATAAATGATTTATTTCCTCTTCATTTAATTTCGCTTGTAACCACCCCCCACTAAATGGTTTTATTGATTTTATTTGCATTTACTTACTAGATTGAACTTGACGTGTAATAACTCCTAAAGTCAAATAAAGAGGAGCTAAAGCCATAATTCCTGTGAAGGTTATAATAGTGATAGGCACTAAAGCTTTTAACATTGCATCTTTAAACATATGTATAGAAAAACTCTTGATGTACTAACTATCTTAGTTACTATCTCAATCTTAGGCATTTTTGGTACAGGATTCTTCACATACAGGTATTTAAAATCAGACGCATTTAAAGACAAAGTTATGGAAAAAATCATGGGTCAAGTATCT
>Ga0181413_1000267_pt1 | contig 16127 bp, 15 predicted proteins | sample 36SPOviralmetaG_FD_130111 | JGI IMG/M metagenome (GOLD analysis project Ga0181413, IMG submission 130111) | Marine viral communities from the oligotrophic San Pedro Time Series (SPOT) site, San Pedro Channel, CA, USA - 36 SPOT_SRF_2012-09-28 | ecosystem: Environmental > Aquatic > Marine > Strait... | reverse complement strand
TTGATTTCTTTGCAAGGGCAGAGGCAAATAATAATCTCAATCAAGTATTAGATTTAGATACAAGACATTATAATGATTATGCACTTGACACCGAAGATGACCTTTATATACCAAATGGTATATTAGATGACGTTGCAGAAGGTTATGTGTTTAGGCTTGTAATTGGCCCAGATGACACAGATGTATACAGACCAAGTGATTATGCAAATGCATTCACTTTACTTGGCTATCCAGAAACCACCTCTGTTGTTAATGGTTCTGTGCAAGGTGATACATCTGTTCTATTTCAGTCTGCAGTCACCCCACCATTACAATCTAATACATCTATATTTGTTGCTTTGAAAAATATTAGAGTGAAAACTTATAATGCCAATATGAATACAAGAAGTCAAATACTTTATCAGTTGCCGAGATTTGATAATTCTGGTTCTCAACAGGGCACAGGTCTTTATTTTGAACCTCATGAAAGATTATATATCTCTTGCAATAATCCAGACCCTCTCACCCTTAATGCGTTTGAAATCAATATGCTAAATGAGAATGAAACTTATGCAGAAGACCTTACTGGTCGCACAGTAGTGTGTCTACATTTTAGACAAGGTCAACAAGAGTGGTATAGGAAAGTGAGTATGTAATTTTTACTTACTAATACACTTTATAATTTATTAATATATGTATATTTTTTAATTAATTTTTTGATAAAATATAATAAAATATTTATTATATTATATAAAAATGGAAGTGAATAAAGAGAAAGCCGACATGATGCCTCAAATTGTTAGTGATTTTGGTGAAACTTTTGAAGAGCCGGCAAGTGAAGAGGAGGTTGAACTACCAGAACCAGACCCTAAAATCAAAGTAGACCAGAATATATTTATGGAAACCTCTGAGCCAGAACCAGAGAAAGAAATTAATCCAAATGAAGAATATACAATTGAAGATGTGAAACCAAAGCAACATCCAGTAAGGGCTGGAAGAAAGAAAAAACCTCCAAGTGAAAAACAAATTGCTGCTGGTAAACTCCGTGCCGAAAAAATGAGACAAAAGAAAGAAGAACAACAAAAACTAAAATTAGAGTTAGAGCGTCTTAAAAAAGAGAATGATGAATTGAAGAATAAACCATTAATAGTCAAAGAAATAAAACCACCAGATAATACCGAATTAATCGCAAAAGCGGTAAAAACTGCCCTAAAAGAACAAGAAATTGTCCGTTTACAAAGAAAAAAAGAAAAGACACAGAAAATAGAAAAAGATAAAATATTTGACCTTGTTGCTCGTAGTAAATATGCCAGACCTCCTCGTAAATATGGTGGAAATCAAGGATTTATGCACTGATTTTTTTCCAGAATTTTCCAGAATTTCCAGAAATTTTCCAGAAATTTTCCAAAAATTTGATGACAACTTATCCTTAATTATTGAGTAGAAGATATATCCTTTCTTTATTTTCTATGTGCTTATGGTCTTAAAATTATTATATAATTATATATAATGATTACTCTATCTTATTAGATTTATTATATAATTTCCAATTATCCAAAAATTTGTCTATTAATAAGAAAGTAAATGAGAAATATATAAATATACCCCTAAATATAGCCTTGCTACAGAGCAATGCTTTTGAGCGATTGATTTTTGGAAAGTGGAAAATTGTGGAAACATATAGTAATTATTCGGCAACATATATATTTACCTCGTGATTGCGTCATATCCATTTTATTTTCCAGAAATATATTTCTGGAAATTTCTGGAAATTCTGGAAATTTCTGGAAATTCTGGATAATTTAAGTTTAAAATGAAAATTTTAAATATATGATATAATAAATGAAGATTGCCGTAATTGTTCCTACAACATCAAGAAATAGAGAGTGGACTAAATGGGAGGATACATATCTCGCAAGTATACTATTGCCAAGTATAAATACAGAACACGAAATAACTATGTATATAGGTTATGGCACGGAAGATGATTTTTTTATGAACCATCAAAATAGAAGAAATAAATATAAAAATATTAAGTTGAAATGGTATTCATTTACTAATTTTGAAGGTAATCCTTGTGCTATATGGACTGAATTAGGTAAAAAAAGTGTTGAAGATTATATATTTGTTTGTGGTGATGATATTAAATTAGACGCAAACCCTAAATGGTGGGATATATTTATAGATGCTCTACAAAAACAAAACAATATGGGATATGCTGCAGGTTGGAGTAATAATGATAGTATACCCACACAATTTTTAATTCATAGAAATCATATACAATTATTTGATTTTGTATATCCACCTCAAATACGCAATTGGTTTTGCGATGACTGGATGGCGAATGTTTATCCTAATAAAATGAGATACTGGAATAAAAATATTAAACATCTAAATATTGGAGGTGCACCTCGTTATGAAGTAATAATGGCAGATAAATTATATAAAATGTTAATTAAAAGACATCGCCCATTAATATATAAGTTTAAAGCCGAATAATAAAATATTAAATATAATAAATGGAAACATTCGGCCAACTAAAACAAGATTTTCTTGCTCTACAATATCTTAAATTTAAGAAGAATGGATATTTTGTAGATATAGGTGCAAATGATGGTAAAACATTATCTAATACATATATGTTAGAAAGAGATTATAACTGGAATGGAATATGTGTAGAACCATTAACTATTGAATATAATAAGTGTAAAGATATTAGAAAGTGTATATGTGTAAATACTTGTATTTATGATAAAAATGGTGAAATAGAGTTTTCTAATATTGAGAATGAGTTTAATATGTATAGTGGTATTAAAGAAGATATTAATCATCATAAGAATGTAGTTGATTATCATTCATCAGTAGTAAAAATGCCTTGTATTACATTTACTAAATTATTAGATGATAATAATGCGCCTAATATTATGGATTTTTTATCTCTTGATACAGAGGGTAGTGAATTAAAGATATTAAAAAGTTTAGACCATAAAAAGTATAAGTTTAGATATATAACATTAGAACATAATTATAAAGAACCTAATAGAACATATATTCGCAATTTATTAAAAGTAAAAGGATATTTTTACATGGGACAGAATAAATGGGATGATATATATTCATTAGAAAATTATCACAACAATAAAAAAAATATAACATATAGTATAAAAGATGCCATTAACTAAAACTGGGAAACCTATATTGAATAAGCCGTTTAGAGGCAAATCTACACCAGCAAAGAAAAAGTTTAGTGTCTATGTAAAGGCATCAACTAAAAAGGGTTATAAAATAATTCATTTTGGCGCGAAAGGTATGGATGATTGGAGGAGTGGAAAGGCAACAAAAGAACAAAGGAAATCATTTAGGGCACGGATTAAAGGTATTAAAAGAAAGGATGGTAGTTTTGCATACAAAGATAAAAGTAGCCCTGCATATTGGGCACTGAATTATTTATGGTAAGTTTGAATATAAAATAAAATATATAGTATAATATATATAACATGGAACAAGGCCCTCAAATCAAGAAGATTGTAGACCCACCACGATTACATGAAAAACCATTACATCCTAATTTACCGCAACCACCAGCATTAGTATTGATGGTAATGCCTGTAAAGAGTGGCAAGAGCACAATCATTAGTAATCTATTACTAAATGATAATTTTTTCGGTCAAGATTTCTTTGAAATAACTAAAATAATTAGCACAACAATTAATAATGATTTAACATCTCGTTTTCTAAAACAAGCATTTGATTGCGAAGACCATTATGATGATAGTATTATATTTGATTTTGTAAAAAACCAGAGAAAGTTTGGTTCGGCACATCTAATGCCTACGGCGTGTATTGTTGCTGATGATTGTTTAGGAGAGAAGACCACAGCATTAGATAATCTTGCATCTCGTTATAGGCATAGTAATGTAAAATTATTTGTAGTATCTACACAATTATTTCGCAAAGTAAGTCCAACTATAAGAGCAAATGCTACAAATGTGCTGATAGGTAAATTACAAAATATTAAAGAGCTTGAAAAGTTAAGTGAAGAGTTTGCTGACATGTTTGGAGGTGATAAAAACTTTCGGCAACTATATTCTATTGCAACAAAAGAAAGATATTCATTTTTACATTTAAATCTACAAGAAAATCCAGCAGAGGCTTGGATTAAGTTTGATAAGAAAATATATCCATCATCAAGTATGCCAGATAAAAAAGATGAAGATATAGATATAGATGAACCAGAGCCAGAGCCAGAAGTGTAAATATTTTTATTTAATTAAAGTTTTAATTTATTTTATTTAATATATTATAATATAATACTATGGAACTATATGGTGTGTCATCTGGATATGAGCAAGGAAATGCCTATGGAAAGAGAATAGCAGGGCGTCGTGCAGAGAGAAGTGCAAACGCATTAAGTTTAGGAGATGCAATAGAGAATACTAAACTTGGAGAAACACAAGCCGATACTGGTCTTGATACAGAAGAAAAGATACAAGAAGGTGTAAATACATTTGAAGGTGGACGAGCGGTAACCTCGGCAAAAGGAACTTATACTGAATTGAGGGCTAATTTAAGTAAACAACCAAATGCAACATTAAATACTGCAGATAGTCCAGAGGGGGCACTTTCAAGTGTAGACCAGCATTCAGTTGCACCAGAAGTAGGCGCACCAGAAGGAGTTGAGTTGACTGATTTTTCTGCACCTGCCCCTGTTGCAGATGAGGCAACACCATCAAGTGCAACCACACAAACCAGTGCAGCCGTAGATGGAACTGAAAGTGGTGGTGCTACAACTACTGCAACAGAAGGAGTTGAAAGTGGATTAGAAGCAAGTGCAGAAGATACATTAGAAGGTGGAGCAAAACAAACATTAAAACAAGGATTAAGGGCTGGGGCAAAATTAGGAAGTAAAGTTCTTGGTGCTGCAGTTGGTGGAATAGGAGGTGGATTAACTGCAGGTATGGGTGTTGCTGCAGATTTACATGGAGGATTTAGTAAAATGAATACGGCACAAAAAATAGGTAATGTGTCAAATATTGCTGGTGGTTCATTAGAAATGATAGGTGCAGGTGCAATGATGATAAATCCAGTTGTGGGCGGGGCATTAGAACTGGGAGGTGAACTATTAAGTTTATTTGGTAGTAGTTCTACTGCTGGTGGTGATGCAAAAAAGAAAGATGCAAAAGAAGATGCAATTAAAGAACAAGCACAGAAAACAGAAGAAGGGGAACAAGCAGCACAAGACCAACAGACACAATTAAAGGGTGCTGCAGCATCTGGTGCACAAACTGGAACGGCATTTTCTGGCCAACAGCAGGCAAGTGCTCAAATACAAAGTTCTGGTAGTTTTTAAATTTTTTTTTTTTTAATTTAAAATTTTTAAATATATTATTAATATATATAATAATACTATAAAAGATGAGTTTCTGGATAGCCGAAGACAAAGTTCCAATAGAGCAAACACAAACTGCAATCAGTGCAACAAATGGATTGAATTATAGTCCTGGCCAAGTGATACATATTGATGTTCCACCGACCACTAAATATTTTAAACCGAGTGATTGTTTCTTACAATTTGATTGTAAAATTGAGACGCCGAATGAAGGCAATAATAAAACCAGATTGCAATTGGATGCAGAGATTGGTGCACAATCTTTAATTCGCAATTTGAGAATATATACCTCGCCTGAGAGTGGCGGAACTCTTTTAGAAGAAATCCAAGATTATAATGCGATGGTTGCAATTAAATACTCGTATGACACAGATGATAGCAAAAAGGCACTTCGCGCGATAAGTGGTGAAGGTATTACAATTAATAAACCAGAAACCAAAGGAACACAAGGTTCAAATCGTAGTAGTTGTGCAGACATTACTACAAATCCTTTTTTCAAAACATCTCGTTTTGATGATGATGAAACAAGTGCAAGTGATACTAATAAAATTGATACTACATTTACTAATGCATCAAGAATGACTGCAAAATGTTGTTTACCAATTCATTCTGGTATTTTTGATAGTGAAAGGGTGTGGCCGAATGTTTTAACTGGGCTTCGCATAGAAATTGAACTTGAAGAGGCTGATGTAGTTGTGAGACAATTGGAAAGTGTTTTACTAAATAATAAATTTAGATTAAATCCTATTTTTGATAGTGTTAATGGTTCTATTACTGCTGGTAAAAGTGATTTGGGACAGAATGGTTCAACTCAAAGTATCTTTCTTGCACCAGACAATTCTCAAAAGTTTCCTTATCAGTGCCCTTTTGTTGTAGGTGAATATATTAATCTTGCGAGTAATAATGGCACGGTTTATGCATCATGGAATACAAGTGATGCAGACGCATTTGAAGAATATCCTCGTATTGCTAAAATAGAGTTTGATGAGAATGCAAGTGGAGGGGATGGACTTGTAAAACTTACATTTGATAAACCTATGGAACAAATTGCGGCACATACATTCAGTCATGTAAATGAGGCAAGTCATCCAAACGGAGGCGTCCATCTATTTAGTGTATCAGTTTCGCCTTTATCTGGCTGTCAAGTAGCGGCAGGGTATACATTTGCGGCAAGTTATGAAATCAGTAATGTTGAACTTATAGTTCAAGAACTTGATATTGGAAAGACAGAAGAAAATAGAATGATGTCTCAAATGAAAGAGGGTGGAGTAATGGTTATGGATATTTTGTCAGTTCAAAATTATAAATATTCTCAATTGAAGAGTGATATTGTTGCAAACATTCGGCTACCATTAGATTTTTCTCGCGCGAGGTCTATTGTGTGTTTGCCGACAGATAGTAATAGTTATAATCTTGCAAAGAGATTGACTGCAGATGATACATATCAAGTGTTAGCAAATGATAGTTGTGATGTGAGGAGTTTTTCAACCAGAACTGGACTGGTAGGCATAAGCGACCACTTAACTAATTATCAATTTCTCTATGATGGACGCCTTCAGCCCTCTCGCCAAGTTCCTTGTAGTAAGATTAGTAGTAAGAAATCTATAGATGCTCAACCCTTAATTGAAACTGAAAAGGCACTCGTGCAGGCAGATATTCCAGTAAAGAGTTTTGCCAGTTTTAATGAGAACTTTGTTATTGCCAGGGCACTTTCACTAAACTCTGGTGTATATGATTGTAGGGGGCGCGACTTTAATCTCCAAGTTAATTATCAAGGTTCCGCGCCAACAAAGAATAAGCTGTGGAAAAACTTTGTGTGGCACTTGCGACGCATTTCTATCAAAGGCGATAGTGTAAGTGTGGAGATGTAATTTATTGACATTTTTTAAATTTTTATTTTATTTTTTTATATTAAACATAGTATAATATAAACATGAGCTACAGATATTTAGATATTCGCCCAAGCTATTTGCCTCCTACTGGCAAAATAAGTTTTAAATCTGGCAATCCAGTCCTCACCTTTAATATTGGTGAAGATGATATGGCCCAGTTGAAAGGTAGAACTCTTAAACTTTCTGGTAATTTTAAGATTACTATTGATGGTTCTACTGCACCATCCTCTGCCAATTCCACTACGGCAATGGATACTGAAATCGGCATTTATGCTGTCATAGACCAACTTGTGCTTTCAAGTTTTCGCACAAAACAAACCATAGAGCATATTAGGCATTACAATCGCTTTATGAAAACATACCTACCAGTTGTGAGCTCAAACCAAGATATGCTCGGGCATATGGCGCAGACGGCTCTTACTTTACCGAGTGATGAATCACAGCAAGATGCAGTTGTTCGCCAGAGTAATATTAATGCAAACTCTTTCTGTGTATTCTTGCCCTGTGGTTTACTGAATGGTGTTGAGGACTTTCCACTTACGCAAGGCCTCACTATTGATATTCACCTTGCCCCAGATAGTGCTGTATTGTTTAATAATAATGCAAGTGCAACTCAAAACCCAGACCAGCAATATGAATTGTCTAACTTGAAACTTACTTGTGAGACACACAGACCAGTTGGAGATGATTTGGCTAAACTCCAATCCTCAAAGACACGAGGGTTTGAGTATCAATCTATTTCAACTTATTATAGCACGATTAATTCTACAAACGCAATTCTAAATTATTCACTTGGAATGTCTCGTGTGCAATCGGTATTCATGAATATTATTCCATCTAAATATTTGAATAATCTTGCACATAATTCTATGCAAACTATATATCCTTTAAGGTCTAATGGTGAAGTTGCTGACATAAACCAGCTGATATTTACTCGTGGCGGTGAACGCTATCCTCAAAACTTTAATGTAGATACAACTTTCAAGGATAGTAATGGTAAGGTTAATAATATTGTTGACCCACAAGCATACAGAGATTTCCTTAACGCAGTAAAAACATTTACTCGTTTGGATAGGAGTATTGCCTCACCTATTACAACTCATCCAGACCTTATTAATGATGATGATGATGGTTTGATGGGAGGATTAGTGTTTGGTCTCGGTCAGTCATACACGAGCACTGGTGATGATGGAGCAGATTTCTCACGAGCAAACTGGGGATTACAGATGGATTGTGAACTTACAGATGATAGTCCTAATAGTGTATTTGTATTCGTGCATTCTAAAATGACTTTACTATTTAATGATAATGGCATTCAAGTATTAAAATAAACTCTATAATTAATTTTTTAATTTTTTTTAATTTTTTTAAAAATATTATATATATTATAAAAATATATAATGATGAGTGATACATCAAGAAAAGAAGGAGACCCCATAGATGTTCCAGACCTTTTAAATGTTGGAGCAATTCCAAGTAATTATGCAGCCGAGATAGACACAGATATTCTTGAGCCTGTGGTTCATACAGATAATTTCGTGCGCTATCAGTTAGTTAATAAAGGCTTTCTTAATCCATATTCTCGCATTACATTTGGATTAACTTATGACAAAACGGCACATCCAAGTGAAAGGTCATTTTTGCCTCTTGGTGTTGGAGTTAATAGCTTGGTTCGCCGTGCAACTTTGAAAATTGGCAATAAGACAATTTGCGAGGTAGATGATTTTAATCATTTTCAAGCATATAGGTCTCTGTTTATAAGTAATGAGGCACAAAAAGAACGAGAACAATATTTAAGTGGCCGAACAATATCTCATCGCCAGAGTATTGATAGTGATACTGGTGAAAAATCATTAAGGTCAAAGTTTATTGAAATTGATAATGGTAAAGAATATCTTGAAGTAAATGGTATTGATTCAAATCTATTACTCCGTGATGAAGTTTTGATGACAAATCAACCAGTATTTAGTATTACTCTTGAAGAATTGTTTCCATTATTTCATGGGTCTCAATTCCCGCTCTATGTTTTGAACCAAGATATGCCAGTGCAGATTGAATTAACTATGAGTGATTCAACAGAAAGGGTGTGTGTGAATGCGAGTGATACTGCTGGTGTTTCATATACTCTTGATAGAAATCAATCTCGTATGATTGCTGATTACACTACTTATGAGGGCAATGTTATGGAGGCGTGGGCAAGAAAGAACTCGCAGTTGATGTTTAGTTATATGGACTATCGCCTTACTCGGCAAACTATTGATGTTGATACTGCAAGTGATATTAATCAAGGTATTGATAATATTAGGAATGTTGGAGGCGCGGGCCGTCTTGTATCAAAGATATTTGTTGGAACAAGTGCAAACGACCAGACGGGCACATCTTTACTAAATGTGTATGATAGTGAGGCACCTGCTATTACTGGAACAACTTTTAATGAACTTACTGCAAATGTTAAAAAGAATGATACATTCATTTATCCTATTGATAGGAAAAACATTTCTCTACATTATCAAGCAATAGTAGATACTGAAAAACTACCTCCATTTGTGTCTCGTGATGAATATTCAAGACAAGGTAATATTATATCCTCTGTTGCGAGGGTTGAGCAAAATCTGCAACCTCTTAATTTGAGGGGAAGATTTTTCTGGACTTGTTATAAATTACCAGATGCTGCTCGTGTTAATTCAAGAGGCATTGAACTATCCACCTCACAGCAATTGCCAGACACAACCACATACACGGCTCGTGCGTGGATTGAGATTGTGAAGAGTTTTGTTATGGATAATGGAGCGGCAGATTGCTACTATGCATAATTTTAATAATATTTAAAACTTAAATTATTATATAATATATAATTAAATATGGAGGAGATAAAAGAAAGTGAAGTGTTTAAAAAAATAAAAGACACGAGAAGAAAGAAGGATGGTAGTGAGATAAAAGATAGTTCAATTATTTCATACATAAAAACATTAAATACAATCAAGAAAAAGTTAGATGCAACGGATGATGAAATATTTACAACACAAGAAACATTAGATAAAATATTAAACATGGATATACATTACACAACGAAGAGGAATTATTATAATGCGATAATAGTTTATTTGTTTGCGATGGATTTGGCCCCTGCTCTTATTGAGAAATATGTAAAGGTGCGCGATGAAGCAAATGAAAAATATCAAGATATGCAGGCACAAGATTACATTAGCAAAAAACAAGAGCCGAACTTTGTTCCAAGAGAGAAAATAATTGAAATGGTTGACAAGATGGGCGAAAAAATTAAATCTGTTAAATGGTCTATTACATATACCTCGCAAGATTATAGTTTACTACAAAGATATGTGATGTTAAATATATATATAAGATTGCCGTTAAGAAATGATGTTGCTGGAATGATAGCAATAAACAAGAGACAATATAATAAATTAACAATCAAAGATAAGATGGCAACAAATTATCTGGTAAATAGTTCAAAAGGGCCGATGTTTATGGTTTTGAATGATTATAAAACAAGTGCCAAATACAAAGAAAAGATACTTGAAATACCACAAGATTTATCTAAATTGTTAAAAAATTATATTAAGATAAATAAATATGGATATTTGTTTAAGAGTAATCGTGGTAATCCATACACTCGTAATCAAATTAGTCAGTTATTTTTAAAAACAAGTCAAGAATATCTTGATGGGAAAAACATATCAACTACACTATTACGCAAAATATATTTGAGTGATAAATATGCTGATGTTAAAGAAGAAATGAAAAAAGATGCAGAAATCATGGGTCATTCAGTAGCGACACAACAGAGTGTTTATGTAAAGAAGGTGCCAGAGGTGTAATATTAATATCATCCTCACAGATATTATTATCATCAAGACATTTATATGCACTATCACAATTAACAAGTTTATATCCATTTTTTCGTGCTTTATTGATATAGAGTTGTTCTCTATGTCTTAATTGTCTAACTTTTTGTTTATTGTCATCACAATCTTGATATGTAAAAGTTTCTAATACAAACATTTTATAATCATTTCCTTTCAATATTTCAAAACTGGTATTATAGTGTCTTTTAACAACACCTTTTTTAAGACCATAATGACCTATATAATCAGTTTTATGTTTAGAGTGTCTAATATTAGGAGTTTGAATAGTAGAACCAATATAAGATTGGCCAGTTTTAAAACATTTTAGTCCATAAATGTATCCTTGTAGTTGAATGTTTTTAAATTTTTTGCCCATTTTAATTTTATTTAGAAAAAAAAAACTTAATCCAAACGAATTATATATTTACCCTTTGAGACAACAAGTCCAGCATATTTAGGATGTTTCATTCTTTTTTTATCATTTAATTTTTTTTGCATACTTAAACTAATGATAGGTGTGAAAGTTTCATTAATGGAATGACATAAATTATAAAGTTTACAACAACGGCGAACACTTGGAATGTCGCCATATTTACATATATCTCTCATTTGTATATTTATTTCCTCATAACTTTGAAATGAAGAATGTTGTAATACATATCCATTTTTACATAAATGTATAACCTCTTTACAAAATCTCATTACTTTATTTTTTTCTCTAATATTCAAAGGTTTATCTGGATTTTTATTCTTTAAAAAATCTATTAAATCATGTAAGTTGGAAGGTTTATATACAATATTATTTTCAAAATCAATATGAGTTTCATTATTAATATATGTATTTAATAAAATAGATAGTTGAGTTTTATTGTATACCTCATAGTTAGGTATAGTAATATTATAGTCAGTCATAATATCAATAAGGTCTCTCTTACTAAATGTTTTATGTATCATTTATTTAATATATATATTTAAATTCTGCTATTTAAACTTATTATCTATGTCATATATATAATGGGCCGATTAGATGATTATAGTTTAGACCAAGTTGCAGGTGCACTTGCATTAGTAATATCAAGTTTAGGTGGTTTATTACTTATAATATTTAAATCAAGATGCACGAGAATTAATCTATGTTGTGGATTGTGGAGTTGTATGAGAGAAGTGCCACAAGATAATGATGAAGATGAAGAAAAAATTATTCCACCTCAAAATAAAATAATTCTACCTAATATAAATGCAAGCATCACAGACAGAAGAGGCACCCCAACGCCAAGACCAGAAACCGATACAGAAGGTGCTGGATGAAATAAGGATTATTAAGTTTGAAATTGATGAAATAAGAAGGATTGTGCGTTATATAAAACATCAAGTAGCACCACCAGATTTTATGAAAATAGAAGCCGAACCAGAAACAGAAATACAAGATATTGGCTGGAGGATTTGGTAAATATGTTTAAAATTAAAAAAATTTATCTTAATAATATTAAATGATGAACTTGGCAACTTACCTTGAAAATCCACAAAACAAAAGAAAATTACAAGACAGAGCATTAAATACACAATTTCAAAATATATCAATACTAACACCTACATGGAATAGGAATAAGTTTTTAAAGTTATATGCATTTAATTTAAAGATGACAAATTATCCAAAAGAACATCTTGAAGTAGTTATAGATGATGATGGAAGTGAACCATTTATACCAGATGTAAAAGAGTTTGAAGAATATACTGGTATTAGATGTAAATATTTAAGATATACAAAAAAGAGAAGTATTGGAGAGAAAAGAAATAATTTAGTAAAGAATGCGACACATAAGATAGTATGTTTTATGGATGATGATGATATATACACAGAGGAATATATAAGATATTCATATGGAGAGTTAAAAAAAATTAAAGGTCAATCAAAAATAGTAGGTTCAAATCAAATGGTATTTGTGTATCCAGAACATAATTGGAAGATGACATATATTAATTGTAGTAAGAAGTTTCAAATGCACGAGGCAACCATGATGATGACAAAAAAATATTGGAAAAGTATGAGAGGTTTTAAAGATAGTAGTAAAGGTGAGGGTGCAGATTTAATACAATTACAAGATAAGAATGTTGGGATGACAGAATGTATTAGATGTATGTGTTGTTTAGCACACGATGCCAATACTATAAGTAAAGATATGTTTTTAGATGCTCATCAAATAGGTGAAGGAGATACATTTAAAGGAGAGCAAAGAAAAATAATAAAAGAAATACTTAATATAAAATAATATATTAATATAATATAATATGAGTGCTACATATACAGATAGTATAATAGTCAATTGTAATCGTGCCGAGAGTGTAGAGGCACAGAGTAATAATGATGAGAACTTGGCATCATTTACAAATACATTAGGTCAAGGAGTTAAAGTAGATGTTGGAGACCAAGTTGAGATACAATCAACATATATAAGTGAGATAGGTGCAGGTGCAGATACAATTGAGTTTAAGGGGGAAGTATTGAAAGATTATTTAGGCAGACCAATAACAAAAACATTTACACATATACAGAAGAAAGAGGAATATCCAGTATTAAATCAAAAAACTTGGTATATTGATTCACCAGAGCAAATAAATCCACATAATAGAAAGGGAGTTGAATATTATGAAGAAGAATGGGTGGAAAAAACAACAGACCCTATTAAGTTAAGAGATAATGAGGCAAATATATTAGTAAATTATTATAAGAATGCAGATGGGCACGGATATATGTTTTTGCCGAGAAATGGCTATGAATATCCACAAGAAGAGAGCCCATGGGAGGCACCAGATTATCTTGACAAGGGTAATGCATTCATATTACCAAGAGCAGAACAAGTATGTAGTGCAGATTATCATGTAATAGAAATGCCAAAAATGAAGACCGAAGAAGTTGGAGGTGGTGGCCCAGACCAATTACCTCCATATCAGTCTGCGTGTGCCATAGGAGTAAGATATGGAACTCAAAATGACAATATTGATTATTCTAATAATATGGGTGCAGCAACATTAAAGCACGATAATTCAAGATATACTATGTATTGTAGGACAGATGAAAAAATACATACTTATGCGTGGTGGTGGGAAACTCCAATAACAACTGGATTTAATGAAGGTAATAGACCCAAAGATATAGTTGGATGGCAACCAGTATATAATGTGAGTGGGGCAGTATTAGGAGACCCACCAAATAATAGAGGTAATCCATCATTAGCAACATTTAAAAGATATGCAGAATTGAAACAATTAAGTGTATCGCCTGGTTTTAATTCACCAAGTAATATTGCTGCAGACATAACCTCACAATTAAAACATACACAAGAACCGAAAACAATATCTACAACTGCAAATGTATTATTTGATACTGGAACAGAGGCACCAGTATCTAATTTATTAAATGCAGAATTATGTAAACCATTTCAAGTTGCAGTTTTACAAGATTTGCCGACATATAATTTTTATGCAGACCAGTCAAAATCTGCCTCGTGGTTGTCAAGTGCAACAACAACAACAACAGACGGCTTAGAGGCAAGACAATACACCTATGACTATCATAATATATTTAACCAGATATTTATTAAGAGGCCTGATTTATATGATGCTGGATTACTATTTCCAGATTTCACTTTACAAACTGAAATTGATTTGGATTTTGCAGATACTTTTTCTTTTGTTAAAACCAATTTAGATTATACAAGGGCAAACTTAATAAAGATGAATAATTTTTTCAAGGTTCAAGGTTATTATCCAGAATTAATGGAAAATAGTAATTGGGGAGAAGATTATAATATTAGGGCAGAAGATAATGGTAGTAAAAGTGCGGCAAGATTTATACATTTTATGCACGTTCCTCAAATAACGGGCAATGCATCACAAACACAGATTAATGCGTGGAAGAATGCTGGTAATTTTGGATGTGATAATTGCACTGAATTATCAAAGGGTAGTGCATCAAATGCTTTTCATTTAAATGATATAGATAATTCAACAAAACCATTTTGGATTACATATCAAACAAAAAATAGTGATATATATAATAATGGAGATGATGAAGTTAATTTATCATTTGGATTTGCAGTAAAAATAGATGGCAAAGTTGGTTTTAAACCTCACACACTAAATTTGGCTGGTAGTCCACAAATACCAAAAAAAACATATATGTTGTTTGATACTTATGGAACAACAACTGCGTCGGAGTTTGTGCCAACTGGGGGGCCAACCTATAAACACAAAACTTATCCAATAGATATTGGAACTAATTTTGGTTTTGATAGTCATTTTAATAGCTATGGTGGAGCATTCATGGTAGGATATAGTGGAAGATTTGAGAATGATTATTATAATCAAACAACAACCGATTTTGAAAGAACTGGTGCTGGTGGTGCAGAAGAGGCAGGTGATTACAAACATTATGCAGAAATATTGAGACATAGATATTTAGGTGCAAATGACCCTTTATTTAATTTTGATAGTGTAGAAAGTAGGTTTTCATTTAGTAGATTACATATAGCCGAGACGGCAGGACAATCTAATTATCTTGCAGGTGCTACAAGTGAATATGCGCCAGACATAAATGGAGAAAGTTTTAAAGAAGTATACAAAATGAACCCACGAGATATATTATTTGAATGGACGCCATCATTAATGCCCTATGGTAATGGTGATAATGTTCTTGGTAAAGCCAGAGGTGAGGTTTCACAATTATATAGTGGCTCGTGGGGTGGAATAACAAATAATTGGATAGAAAGTGGGGCAAGTGGTGCTCAAACATTTTCAGTAATGAACCCTCATATAGAAGCATTTAAAATATTTGATAGTAAAACTGGTGTATTTATAAGTGATATGGGTTTTGATGAAAGCAATTGGGATGATGGTTTATGTGGTATATTGTGATGTTCATATAGTCAAGTTAATCAACAACTTGGCAAAGGCTTAAATTTTAATACAAGAATAACACCAGAGAATAAATCAAAATTACCA
>Ga0181413_1000263_pt1 | contig 16195 bp, 18 predicted proteins | sample 36SPOviralmetaG_FD_130111 | JGI IMG/M metagenome (GOLD analysis project Ga0181413, IMG submission 130111) | Marine viral communities from the oligotrophic San Pedro Time Series (SPOT) site, San Pedro Channel, CA, USA - 36 SPOT_SRF_2012-09-28 | ecosystem: Environmental > Aquatic > Marine > Strait... | reverse complement strand
CATCTTCACAATAATCCCAAGTACAACCCTCAAATGAAACATTTGTAGTCCAACCCACATATTCCATTTCATAACCAATATATGCTCTTAATTGAGTAAATGTTTGTATTTCACCATCATTATAATCTAATTGATAAACACCATTCTTATCCATTGGTAAATTAGGTGCTTCTATTTCTAAATGACAATTTGTACATTCATCACTTGGACCAAATACATTACTTTCACAACCAATTGTAATTACACATATTGTATATATAAATATATACTTAATCATCTTTTTTAACATATTTCTTTTTTCTCCTTTTGTTTTTAGCTTCTTTAAGACTTTTTCTCTTTTTAAATTTCTTTTGTCGTCTTCTATCTTCTCTTAAATCATCATAATTTAAATAATCTATCTTAGACATTTATCTATACCTCCAATATACGAAACTTTACGCATTAAAGTCAAGCTTTTTTTTATTTAATTCATCTACTAATTTTAGAACTTTATCTAATTTATCTTGATAAAATTGTTTTTCTTCTTCTGTTCTGTATGGATGATTTGATTGTAAAGACCACCACTGTAATAGTTCATTCATCTTTATTTCATTCATCTGTTACAGCTCTACCTTTTAATTCTTTCCAATCTTCTTCTGGTCTTACTTCTAAATTTGTATCCCAAGCAGAATATAATACACTTGCATGTATACTCAATTCATCAGCAACCATTATTAATGCATTTAAGTCTTTTGGGAAACAACTCCCACCAAACCCTAACTTACCATCAGGACCTGGTACAGCCCAATGTGATTTACCTAATCTTTCATCATATGTAGAATACTCTACAACTTTATCATAATCAATATTCAAACCATCACATATCATTTTCATCTCATTAGCAAATGATACTTTTGTAGCCAAGAATGTGTTTGTCATATACTTAACCATCTCAGCAGTTATAGAACCTGTCTTGACTATTTTCACATCAGGAAACACCAATGAATACACTTGTCTTAACTTTGTTGTTGAAGGTCTTTCACCACCGATTATGATTCTATTTTGATTCTTAAAGTCATCTATGAAATTAGCTTCTGTTAAAAACTCTGGATTGAATATTACTGATATGTATTCACATTCTTTATTTAATCTATTTGTTGTGCCGGGTGGTACAGTAGATTTAATTGCAATTATCCTATTTGCATCTTGTCTTGTAATAGCTAAACCATTTAATTCGTGTACAACGCTATCAACTATACTTGTATCACAACTACCATCTTTTTTCATCGGTGTTGGAACACATACAAATATAACATCTGAACTATCTATTAGCTCTTCTAAATCTCTACAAGTACAATTACCATTTAAATCAAATGTGTTTGTTTCGTAGTGTTTACTAAATACCTCTCTAACTGCACTTCCTACATAACCTTGTCCTACTATTCCTATTTTCATAGTTGCTCCCATAACCATTCTTTTACATTAATTTTTGGATTCCATTTAAGTTTCTTCCTTGCTAATTCAGACCTACACAATGTATCTCTTGTTTCACCCGGTATTGAATCTATATACGTTATATTATGTCCATCATAAAACATTTCAGCCAAGTCATTGATAGAATGATTTTCACCTCTACCTAATTCATAAACACTACCCCACTTATTTAACTCAACCACTTTAACCATAGCGTCAATTATATCATCAACATGTGTGAAGTCTCGTCTCTGTTTTCCATCACCTGTGACTGTTATTGGTTCACCATTTTTATATTGTTCTAAAAATATAGGTAAGACAGTTCTATATTCTCCCTCTGTTGGCATATAATTACCATAGACATTATAAAATCTACAGATGGTTACATTTAATCCATATATTTGCTCATACATTTTACACAACTCTTCACCTTGCCATTTACTGAATGTGTATGGATTTTTATACACTCCACCCCAAAATGAACTTGAACCAGCATACACAACAGGTATATTATGTAATTTAGCGTATTCTAAAACATTTTGTGTTCCACTAACATTTACATCACAAACCTCTTTTGGATTTGAAAATGATGGGCCTATTCTTGGAAGTGCTGCCATATGAAATATTACATCAAATTCTTTAGTATGAACCCAAGCATGTTGAATTTTATCAAAGAATGCACCTTCTCTAATCCCATCTCTAATATCTACTTTGAGGTATTCGACACCATCAAGTTCATTTTTTCTATCACCTGTGGTATAATTATCAAATGAAACTACTTGATGGCCATCTTTCAATAGTCTTTTACATAAATTAGTTCCTATGAATCCCGCTCCACCAGTTACTAACGCTCGCATTTAATCAATCCTTTCTCATACGTTCTTATTTGTTTTATGTATATTTCAAATATGTCTAATTCAAAACTACCAACTTCAAGTTTTTCATCGTTAGCTAGTATTTCTGGTAGTTGTTGAAGCATACTAAAATAATTATTGTTTAAATCACCTAAATCAAATCTAACCTCTATATCGTTTTGAATGTTATCATCAATTGAATATATTCTTTTATTCAAATCATATAAAGTGTTTGGTTGTTCTTTATCAATATAATCTTGAGCATATGTGTCAACATATAATGTAGAACAAAATGGTTCAAGATGTTGTATCATTTCACCATTACAATTTTTTACAACAAATCCTATATCATATACAGGAACAACAATTGGTTTCATCAACGAATCATGTTTAACTATAGTTCCCCACTTACGAATAAAGTTTCTCATATTCTTTGTTGTTGTGTGTATCCATTCAGGTGAGTCCTTACCAGGTGCTCCACCAGCCATTGGATTGAATCTACTACCACGACTTGTCATATGATATACAAACCCATCCCAAGTCTGAACAAACTTACAACCATTTAGTTGTAGTCTGTTGAATATATCCGAATCCTCTTTTGATTGTGGAGCGAATAACTTGTCGTGGCCACCAACAGCCCAATAGTCATCTTTGTATATAGCCCATGGCGCGAATACACCTTCTGTAGTTTTGTTTTGTTTAAATTTATCTAAATCTTTTAAAAACTTTTGTTCTTCAAACTCTTCAGGTTCAATACCATAGTCAGCCAATATCTTTTCAGGACCTGGAGGATGTAAAGATGGTTCTATTCTTGTAGCAGTAACCACTACACCTCTTTTAATATGTCTGTTTATCTCCACATCAAGTCCGGGAGTAACATACATATCAGCGTGAAGAAACATAACAATATCATTAGATGCTTTTTCACATAAATAATCATACCAGTAAACTATACCTTGCCGTTCTGGTCCTTTATTTCTAAATATTTTAACATTGTGGTCTGTTTTTTTAATTTCTTGTAACCACTCCCAAGTACCATCACTTGAAAAATCATCAGCCAAAAGTATTTCGTGAACATAACCTAAATTCTTTCTGATAGAATTATACATCCATTTTAAATATGTTAAATTATTTCTACTCGGTGATACAAAACTAATTGATTTCATTTCACTCATTCCACCATCCCTCAGATTCAACAGTTACTATTTTCTTATTTACAAAATTAACATAATCTTGGTCAGCCTTAATCAAAAAATCAGAATATTTTTGAAGTTCATCCTCATTAAGACTTATTCCGACACCATACTTTTGATGTACTTCTTTCACATCGTATCCCATCATATTATTTCTAACCTCTTGTAAAAGATTAGCCTCTGGACTAATAGGTTCTAATTCACTTTTAACTTTTTTTCTAATTACAGCTACAGAGTCATAAATTTCTACACTTTGAATTGATAAATCATAATAACTTGGTTTTTCATCTATTAATTCTGACTCAGCTCTTTTAGATTGTTGTCCATTTTTTTTGTAATAACAAGAATGTATGTTATCTACAAAAGATTTTATTAATTCAATAAATGAAGTTTCACCTTTATATTTACCCTCAAATTTAGGCCAATAACAACATTGTATATCTTCTATCACATAAATACCACCATCTTCTAACAATGGCCATAAAGTTTCAAATGAAGTTTTTATTTGTGTCATAGTGTGGCCACCATCATCAACCACTATATCTAATTTACCAGCATCTTTGTGAATTTTTTTTAATAATTCAACATCAGTTTGACTACCCTCATATATTTTAACTCCATTTTTAGCATCACCTGTAGCAAATTGTTGAGTTTTGGGGTCAATATCAAGTCCGTATATTTTAGATTCTGGTAGATATATTCTCCAACCCCATAAAGCACCAGCCCATCTGTTTCCAATTTCTAAAAAAGAGTATTCTTTATCTCTATTTAAATTTAGTCCATCATAAACATCAAAAAAATGTGACATTCTTCTATCTGACAAACTATCAGCACCTAATGTGTTTTCATCATTTAAGGATGCAACTGACAAGAGTTTTCCTATGAGTACAGACTCTTTCATATTTTTTGTTTTTTTAGATAAAAACTTTAAATCTTTTTTATCTGGTTTGTAGTCTCTATTAAATTTATAAAATTGACCATCTATGAAAGATGTTTTAATACCTTTAAAAAATTTCTCAAACTTTTTAGTGTCTTTTTTAGGGTCTAACCCAGTTTCGTTAGTATTTTTTGTTTCCATATTTTTAAAAAATTCTCCTCTGAATAGTTTTTTGAATATAAATCTTTTGTTTCATTTGAACAATGATTATAAAAATCTTTATCTTTTAATTTATTGGCTAGTTCTTTAGCCGTTTTAATATCTCCCTCCTCCATACTCAGAGATGGATGTAGAACCTTTTGAGTGTTCACATTATCATAACCAATACAAGGTATTCCAAGATAACTACAATTTAAATTAAAAGAACCTGCTGATGGTGTTCCTAATTGAACAGCGTATTTATGTTTTGAAAGTTCATACATAAAATCAGTCCAAGTAACCCAATCTAAATGTTTTATATCAAGTTCTCTCTCTTGGTCTTTCATTCTTCCTGTTGTTGGTGCCCAAACATCGTCTGATATTTCTCTAGCAACCATATAAGAATCTATACCTCTATAAATACTCACGAAGTTACCACCAATCATAACCGATTCATTTTTTTTATCACTTGTTTTTACATTGTCACCAATCATAACTGTTGGTAGTAATTCACAAGGTTTATTAGTTAAGCCTCTATAATACTTTAAGTCCACATCATTGTGACATAAAATTAAATCAAACTCTAAAATTGTGTTGAAATACCAAATCTGTTCTTCTATTTCATTATCTTGCCAATACCAATATGTACTCTCCTGCATTATAGCTATTTTTTTACACACTCTTCTTAAATTCTTTATGAATGGATAATTAATTAAATAGTTTTTAGTTTTTGGTATAATCACAACACCAACATCATAAGAATCTGCTGATAAGGTATGTAAAGAATTAATTGGATGATGTGTAGCATCTAAACTACATATCCAAGATACATCACTCCTCATATTTGGATTACTTCTTGGTATTTTACCTTGATAATTACCCTCTGTAAAAAATCCTATGTTCATTCGTTTATTAACTCCAACATTTCTTCATCACTCATTTTGTCTGCAGATTCGGAAGAGTATTCAATATTTAATTTATTTTTACCATCATTTAATTGTTTTTTTAATATTATTAAATTATCTTTAATATATGTATATGGTAATTCTCTTTCACTCATTAGTTTTTCATTTAATCTTTCACCTGGCCTCAAACCAACAACTTCAACATCACTTGATATTGTTTTAGCTAAATCATACATATTCACAGACTTCATAAATGTAGAAGCTGTAAAACCTCCACCATTTTTTTCACAATAATTTATGGTATCGTGTATCAAGTTTACTGCAGATTTTTTTGAGAACATTAATCTATTCATATTTTTATCTGTTAGTTTTAAAGATTCACCTTTTTCTTTTTGACCTAACCAAAATGGTATTACAGAACCATTCGTGTTAGCTACATTTGCGAATCTACAAACAGCAAATTTGTTTCGTGATGTGTTAGCTTCGTGAAAACAATGTTCCATAAGTGATTTACTATAACCATACACGTTTTCAGGAAAACAAGCTTTATCTGTACTGATTCCTATTGTTATAGGGACATTTGCTCTAACACTAGCAGATATAACATTTAAACTACCCAATACATTTACTTTACATGCGTTAATTGGATTTTCTTCAGCTAAATTTACATGCTTCATCGCAGCCATATGAATCACAACATCAGGTTTTACTTTTGAAAATATTGTGGTTAAATTATCTTGACTTTCAATATCAGAAAAATATATATTTACTTTTGGAAATTTTCTTTTTAACTCAGCCTGCAATAATTCATTTCTTGATATTGAACTGAACTTATAATCATTATAAAATTCATCAATAAATGCTGAACCTATTGTGCCTGAACCACCCACTACTAGTATTTTTTTCATCCCTAACCCCTAAATATTTCTATTATTCTAAATTGTTCAACAAACTCTTTTCCTCGTTTTTTACATTGAAAATTACTATGAAACGAGTCTAATGTTGGCTTTTGAAAATATAATTTATCATTTTGTGATTTAAACTCTTTCAAAGATTCTAATTTTCTATCATAAAAATTTGTAACATCAACAAACATATTTGGAATCCAAGTATTTAATGTGCTAACAGTTTTATATTCAATCAATGATATGGTATTTTTTCTAACAAGAGCATCACCAAATTTATTTACAAAACGATGTTCATACATTGAATCTTTACTTGGTGGAATAAGAATACAATCATATTCGTGCACATTTAAAAATGTTTTTTCAATATAATTAATCCACTCAGGTTCACTTTTATCCTCTATGTATTCACTATCAGAAAACCATAAAAGTTTAATATTTTTACATCGAGCTTTACTCCAAACATCATGCACTTCTTTTCTTCTATCTTGTTCGTTGGTGACATCAAATCCTTTAGCACCACCACGACTTAAACAAAAAATATCAAATTTAGTATTTGATTTTTTTGCTATTGTTCCTAACATACTATACTCCACATCATCTGGATGCGGAGATAGACATAACACTCTTTTAAAATTTAAAAATTTCATTTCGTCCACTCCTGCTTTATTGATTTAAATGGTTTGTTTGTGTAAAATTTTATTCCTCTTCTCCTTAAATAATCTCTTAAATCCTCAACAACATCATTACCTTTACCATTTATAATTTTTCTTTTTTTTAGGTCAAAGGTAGTAGTACAACTCATTCCTTCAGAAAACTCAGTCAAAAGTATTTTTCCGTTTTTATATTCTGTTGTATGATACCAATAAACTTTTTTTTCATCAAGTAGTTTTTTCCAATCTTTTAAAATATCATTTATTAATTTTTCCATCTCGTTTTCATTTAATTCTTTTGGATAATAATTCTCTTTGATTACTTTACAAGGTGAACCAGCTGCTAAACAACCACTTGGTATATTCCTATTGATTGTAGAACCAATACCTATAACTGAATCATCTCCTATTGTAACATTAGGTAAAACAATACATCTTGCTGGTAACCACACATTGTTACCTATCTTAACAGGACCAAAATCTGATGGGAAACCTTGTGTAATATCTAACCAAGCTCCATGTGTCCAAATCATAACTTCAGCACCAATTCCAACATCATCACCAATCTCAACTGATTCTGATGGATTTATAATAGTTCTTTCAAAGATACCAACATGCTTTCCTATCTTTACATTTGAATTAGTACCATTAGAACCACCCCTACCTATCTCAACACCATCAGCCATATAAAGAAATTCACCAACTTCAAAGTTTCTACACGAAATCTTAACATCATTACCAATTTTTGATAACTTATCTATTTTAATAGAGTTACAATGAATTTGAACATTGTCTCCAATCACAACAGAATCATCAATGTCAATGTTGTTTGCTATAATTTTACTATTTTTTCCTATTTTGTAAGTCATTATTTAAAACTTTTTATTTTATTAACTATTAATTTAATTTCATCGTCTTTTAAAGATTGATGTAATGGTATACATAATGTTTTATTAGCGACAAAATCGGTATTTGGTAAATTATCTAAACCTCTACATTTATCTTTATAATACTCAACCCAATGTAATGGATAATATCTAAAAGTAGTATAAATACCATTTTCTTTTAAGTACTTAGCCAATTCATCTCGTTCCTCTAATTGAATCCAATACATATAATATGAAGATTCTACTTCATTTGATAAATTAGGTGGTATTGTTAACCATTCTAATGTACGAAAGTTTTGGTCATAAAAACAAGCAATTTCTTTTCTTTTTTTAATAAATTTATCAACTTTCTTTAGTTGTTCTAAACCAATAGCAGATGTTACGTCATTTACTATTGCTCTTCTTGATGGTGATGATATATCAAATTCCCACCACTTATTATCTAAACTACTCGTCATACCACTTGGTGTCTCTAAACCTAAATAACATCTTTTTTCTAATTCAATTTTATCTTTTGGATTTTTACAATGAATTAAACCACAGTCACCTGCAACTAATATTTTCATAGAGTCAAAAGACCAAATACCAAAATCTCCTATTGTTCCTGTATTTTTATTTTTATATGTTGAAAATGGACTACAAGCATTATCTTCAATAAGTTTTATATTATTTTGTTTACATAATCTAACTAAAGAATCCATTTCACAAGGTAATCCACCATAATGTAAAATAATAACTGCTTTTGTTTTCTGTGTTATTTTTTGATATATATCATAAGAGGTAACATTTAATGTGTCTTTTTCTACATCACAAAATACAGGTGTAGCACCTAATTTTAATATAGAATTACCTATACCAACAAAACTTATTGATGGGATTATAACTTCATCACCCTTACCAATACCTAAATAATCTAAAATTTGAAATGCACCCTCAGTACAACAAGTCGTTGTAAGAACATTCTCAATACTACATCCTATTTTGTTAGCTAATTGATTTTCAAACTCTGATGTTTTTGGACCTTTACCAATCCAATTCGAATCAAAAACCTCTTTTATTGCTTCAAGTTCTTCATTTCCTAATGAAGGTTGAAATACTGGTATCACTATAACCTCTCTCCCTAAACACCTGATGATGGAGTTTTTTTGTTTTCTTCTTTTCTTAGTTCTTCTAATAAAAAGTTTTTATTTTCTACTAATTCATCTAAATTTTTATATAAAAATTCAGGATGACATTTATAGTTTCCTTGAGACCTACCAACCCAAGCAGCTTGAAAACACCATTTTTCTTTGTCTTCCTCTTGGATTTTATTTTCATAAAAATATGTTCCGTTGTATTCTTTTAATCTACTTATATTATCAACGCCATTCACCAAGAAATCTTGCCAATCATATTTTGATTTATATGTTTTTATTTCATCTTTTACATCCATTGTCATTAACAAGAATACTTGAAAGTTAATCAAATCCGTTAACATATCTGTAGATGTATTGAGTTTATGTTTTTTCTCAAAGAAAGATATAAATTCTGTAATGTTTGATTCAAGTGTCGAACTATCAGTAACACACCTTAACCAACTAGCTTCTTCAATCGGCCATAAGATACTAGCTAAATTTGGGTCGTGATGGTCCCAGCCACCACCTGAATATCCTTTATCCATATAATCAACAAGTGTTTTATATTCCTTGTGGAATAAAGAATCTTTATGAGTTTGAGAAAACTCAACAAATGATTCATAGAAAGTCATATACTTCAAATCATAAGCTTGATTGTAAAATTTAGAAATATATTCTAATATACCCATACTATGAAATGCTTGTGTTACCCAACCATATAAATACATTTGTTTTAATTCATCCAATGTGAAAGAATTACTTCCAACAACAATGTCTTCCCATTCTTGATATTCACCTCTGTTATTAACTGATGAATGCCATAAGTAAATTGGAGAACGAATACTTTGTATGTCATACTTTTTTACATAATGTGGGTCATTCATTGGTGCGTTGGTAAATACACCACAATTATAAACATACACCACAGGTCTTGGGAATAATTCCATTAATTGTTCCATACCATGCTTATATGTTTCTAATGTTTCACCTGGCATACCCATAATTATTTCTGTATAGTTTTCTATTTTTTCTTTTCTAAATTTTTGAACTAATCCACTAAATTGGTCAAACTTTATATTTTTTCTTTTAATTATATTTAATGTATTTGGGTCTAATGATTGAACAGCTAATGTAACAGCTCTTAATAAATCAGCATCAAGTAGTTCTTTAGCTATTGGTATAATTTTATCTGAAGATATTTTAGCCCAAGCTGGTCTTATCCTACCAGGAAATCCCTTTTCCATCTTTTCTGATTTAAGTTTTTTAGCTAACTCCATATCTCTATCAGTAAATATACCAAAATTAGCGTCACATACATCAACATAAGGTATTTTATTATCAGCAAACCACTCTATCTCATCAAACAACCTATCCATTCCCCATCTTCTAACTGATGTTTTGGTAGCACTACCCCAATCACAGAATGTACAAGAAAAAGGACAACCACGATTAGTTTCCCAAGCTGCTATGTAATCAACACCCTCAACAGGTTCAACTAAATCTAATACCATATTATTTAAATATGCAGATGGTATTTCATCTAAACTTTTTATTCTTGTTTGTGGTGATGTTTTATAACTTTTTGTTTCTAATCCGTTTATTTTTGCATAATTTTTATCTTTTAAAAATTCTTCAAAAACTTGTTTGACCGTATATTCTCCTTCTTGATGAACTAACATATCTACATATGGATAATCATCAAAGAAATTACCTGTAGTATTTTCTTTCCACCCTAAAGGAACTGTACCTTTGTAACGTAGAGGAACATTTGGTCCTCCAAATATAACCATACAATCAGGATATTTTTCTTTAACTCTTTTAGCTAATTCATTTGTTATCTCCCAATTCCAAACATAACAAGAACATATCAATATATCCGGGTCTTTTATTCTTTCTACATATTCCTCTAATTTATTTCTAAATATAAATGTTGTTTCATATTGAAATCTTTTCTTTAATTCTGGAAAAGAATTTACATATGAAAACAATGAGGCTACACTATATGGAAAGTGTATAGATGTTCCGTATTGATAATTAAATTGTGAACTATATACTTTTATTTTTTTCATTCATTGTCCTTTTTAAATCTTTAATTTGTTCATCATTCAAGTTATATTCTTTTTTTATTTCACTAAATAAATCTTTTGGTGATAAACATTTATCACCTCTTACTTCTAACTTATATGGTATATCCATGCACCAACAATTTCCATTTGGTTTACATTTTGAATCATTATTTTTTTCACTCACTTAAATTTTCCCCTATCTCATTGGATTATGTGGGTCTAATTCCCCACGTCCCATTTCATATAAATAGTCTGAATCTAAATATCTATCACTTAAATAATCAATAGACTCTCTCCCAAACACTTTATTCATCTTATATCCAAGCATAAACATAAACATATTTCCTGTACTACCCAAACCTGTTGTTCCTCTATAACAGATTTTTTGGTGTTTTTCACTCCACTCTAACGGCACCCAAGCTTCTTTTCTTGGTTCAAATTCACCAATAGCTTTTAAATCTGAATATTTACAACATATGAAACTACCTCTAATCACATAAGTCGGAGACATTGATTCTTGAAAAATATGTTTACTATCATCCCTAGCATAATCTATTGGTTTAAGTTTACCATCTAATTCTTCTGATATTGCAACTTTAAGATAATCGGTATGTGGATTAAATTCAGGCACAGGATAATTAAAACAATTTCCTAAAAATTTAGTTCGTCCATCACTAAGTTTTTCAACACATATGTTTATAAATTCCCAATTTTTTACAATGACATCATCGTGAATAAAAAAACAAATAGTATCATCATCTACATTTAAATAATCAAGTCCTTGTTGATAAGCTACAAACTCTTCACCAACATTTGGAAATAATTTATAATCAAAATTTTCTGTTATATATGGTGCGGGTTCTTTGTGACAACTAAAAAATACCTTGACATCATCATTAATTTCTGTCATTTCTTTCAGTCCTTCGTAAAATTCCATTTGATTGTAGTGCCATCCTACTATTATAAATTGTATTTTCATTTTAATGCGTCCTTCCAAGTAAATGATTTGTGATTTGGATTAAAAATATTGTTGCAGTTTTCTAAACTCATTTTAAAAGCTTTTGTGTACCACTCGTTTTGATTTCTTAACTTTCCTACATCGTGTTCATTAAATTTATCTTTACCAATAACATTGAGCATTTTTTTAGGATGCTTTCTATTGTGAACCATTAGTATATTTTTAAAGTGATACTGAGGTATATTTCCAAGAACCTTTTGAGTCATATACATAAATGCTGTATCTTCGTGTACAAAGAATACTGACTTAGGAATATTAACACCTGATTTTATAACCTCACTACTTATTACTAATCCACAACCTTGAAACTTATGAGGTGATATTGTTGTAATCATTAAATCTTCTACTTTATCATTAAATGAGTTCATTTCATTTTTTGACATTGTATATTTTAAACTCCACCAATTTTCAGTATCTTCTGGCTCAAATGTTTTATCAGTAAATTCAATATGTTCTAATGGTTTCCAAGATTCATCCCACATTTTAGATGTACCAAATGTAGCTAAATATTTAGATGTTTGAGTTGAAACTTGATTGTGTAAAGAATCAAGAATTATAAAAGTTTGTCTTGGCGCTAACATATCAGGTTCACCCCAAACTAAAACGTCAACTTTATCACAAAAGTCGGTATTAAACTTCTGCCTATATTCTGATATGGAATATAAACCATCTACAATTCTGTAATTAGCCGATAGTTTATTTACTTTTTCCTCTATAGATGATATACATTTTTTCATATCATCATCTGTACCATTAAAATTTTCATAGTTTTTATTATTTTTGGTTATAGTAAAATCAATTAGAACCTCACCATCATAGGAAGCAACTGCATCTATTAGTGAATCAATGTATTCTCCAATTATATCAGCTTCATACCATTGTACTAAACAACCTATTGCAAATTTTGTTTTCATAAATTTCCTATCTTATTTTTTCAATTTTTGATAAACCTATTCCACTTTCACCTGCAAATGAATACAACAAAAATAAATCATCATCATCTTTAAAAACGAATGGGTCTCTAACCTGATTTAATGGTTGAAGAGCTGCTCCAAATGATGATGGAAACTTTGGTAAGTGAACACCCTCAAATTCTAATTCTGGTTTTAGAACAGTTTGAGCTTCTAAAATTTTCCAATTATCTATGTCGTCATCTAATTTTAATTTTATCATCATTATACTTTCAGGTGAATGACCAACAACAGTGTAAAATATGTATAAATAATCTGATTCTACAAATGTTGAAGCGTGTCTCATATTAGGTATCAAATTAAATATAGGTTCAAACTTTCCGTCCCATTTATCTGATTCATACAATATACCATCAATGTTTTTATTTTTAGCTAAAGCATAAACTTTATTCTTATACTTGAACACACTAAAATAGAACATACCTAATATACCACTATTTGAATTAAAAAACAAGCCATTTTTTGAAAAAGATACAAAAGAACATTGATTGTGTGGAGCCCCCTCTTGACTTGTTACTCCGTGATAATACATTACAATTTGTTTTTTATCCTCATCAACATGAACATTAGGACTAGCTATATGGTCTTCACATTCCGATTCCTCTATGTTTAATACACCACCTTCATAAATTTTCCACGGCCCTTTTACATCATTTGAATAAGCCATTCTAATATGTTCTCCACTATGGTGTGCGAAATATAAATAATATTTACCCAATGGATTTTCCACCCATTCAGGAACTTTAATTAATGATGGTCCATTTATATTGTTTCCCAAATCACCTAACATATCATTGGTTATTATAGGTCTAAGTCTTGTGGCAGAGAACTCTGAATTAAAATTGTATCCAAAGTTTATCAAATCTTTAGAATGAAAATTACTCACTAAGTTAATCGTGTCTTTATCATAGTATTTAGAAAAATGTAATTTATCCCTATAACCACCTTTTTTTACTGGTAAATTACATTTAGGTATATTTAAAGAATCACAAATAAAATTAAAATCATGTTGTAAGTTTTCAAATCTCCCAATATAGTCTAACTCTATTTTATCTCCAATCATTATGTATGGATGTAATGTATCATGTGATAACATATTCTTATCTCTAACCCATTGTTTAAATCCATCAACTGAACAATCTTCAGCTATTTTAACTTTTCCCCTTTTATCCCAAAAATATCTTGATACTTGTATTTCAAAAGGGTTTCTAATAAATGCAAACTTAAAGTATGAATCCCAAACATCTTTTCCCATTGTTTCTTGAACAAATCTTTTAACTATATCAACTGATAAATGTGGATGATTAAAATCTTTTTCACCTGCTATACCATCAGTAATTTTTTTTGCCCATTCACCACCCTCATATGTATTCAACCCCGCACTTTGAGAATTATCATCGATACCATCTCTATACTGACCAGTTATTATATCATCATCTCCACAATGTTTAGCTAAAGATACTTGTATACTCGAACCTGCAGTTTTTCTTGACTTAAAAAATATAAACTTATGTTTATGAGATATTATCATATAACTCCTCATATGTTTTTTTCATCCAATAATATGTTAAACTTGAATCGTGATTATTAGGTATAGCATTATAGTGATATATCCAACCTAACTTGGTAAACAATAAATCTTCATCTAATATTTCTTTTAAGAACATATCTTGCATATTAAATTTATAGGATAATAATTTAAAGTCAATTTTTTCTTTGTGCATAAAAAAGTTTATTACTGGTTGGTCTGTACCAACACCAAAAGTATCTTGTATTTGAACAATTAAATCTCTATTTTCAAGATAAAAATTTATTATGTCCTTGTACATTTTTTTATGTTTTTTGTTCATCACTAAAAAGCCTGAATTTATATACTCCCATACGGGAAAAGTAAAATCATTAAATAAATGTTTTGAATAATTTTCCATACTTCTACAAACCCAATCCATACTACCATGAACAGGAACTGCACAAAATTTATTCTCAGTCATTTCAAAAAAGTTAGGACAATCTGGATGAACTATCGTGTCAGCGTCAACCACAGCGATTTGATTGTATTTTATATCACTGTTATCTAATAAATCAAAAACATATAATTTGTACCAATTAGGTTTCATAAAATCTGGTTCATACATAAATTCATCTAACATAAAAAATTCTGCATCATTTTTTTCACACCAAGTTTTCCAACTTTTTACAGAATATTCATATGGTTTGGACCTGTTGATTCTTTTATCATCTTGTATGTTTGTCATAAACACTATATTTTTCATTTGTAGTTCTCCCCAATTACATCCCAAGTCTGCTTCATCAAGTTAATCCTATCGGGTATTCCAAAACCAGTAAAGTGTAATATGTATCCGTATTTTATAAAAAACGGCGTATCATCTTCGTTTAGTTGCCAATTGTGAGTAAACATTTGTTTTTTGTGTAAACCCATTAGATTCCAAGATGGTTCTAAAAATTTTCTTTTGTAATTAGATTCTTTAAGATGGAAGTTCAACAAAGTTTGCTCTTTCCCACCACCTAAAGTCCAATTATCAAGTTCGTGTTGATTTTCAAAATAAAAATTTAATAGTTTTTCAAAGAATGGTAAATGTTGATTAGAAAAAAACAATACTCCAGCATTAATATATTCATCAATATCAATCTTCGTATTTGGAAAAAACTTGCTGTAAGCATTTAAACTATCTGTCAACCATCTTAAATTAATATCATCTATAACTCCACAAAATTCATCATCATACATATCAAATATATTTGGAGCATTCCAATGTATCATTGTATCTGAATCAACGACTCCTATTTTTTCATAATCTTTGGCTCTTTCATATATAAGTTCTTTGTTCCACACTGGTTTACCTAATCTATTATCATGCTCCGTGATTAACATAAAGTCAACATTGTTTTTTTTACACCAATACTCCCAAGTGTTAATTGAATATCCACTATACTCTGTATTTTTATAAGTTGATGTATTGTGGTTTATAGCAACCATGTAAATTAAATTTTTATTAGACATTAAATAAATCTCCTAATTTATTCTTAATTTTTGATTTAATAATAATATCAATATTTGGTTTTATTTCTAAAAACTTTTT